>Ga0209472_1000071_pt1 | contig 56774 bp, 51 predicted proteins | sample GraSoiAngelo_130_FD_185887 | JGI IMG/M metagenome (GOLD analysis project Ga0209472, IMG submission 185887) | Grasslands soil microbial communities from the Angelo Coastal Reserve, California, USA - 14_0929_02_20cm (SPAdes) (version 2) | ecosystem: Environmental > Terrestrial > Soil > Grasslands ... | reverse complement strand
CGCCACGAGCAGCACGCCGACCAGTTTCGTCGCCATGGATAGTTCAGTAATGAACGGCATCGCGTGCGAGTTCCCGTGCGGTTCGCGCCGACGTCACGGCATCGCTCCCGCATCGGGCGAACCGCGTTAACGTAAAGCACCCCAACATGTTGCCGCGGACGCACGCGCGCTAGGGGGCCGCTCTCTTGTGACCCGGACCACCGTAGTGAATCCTGTGGGGCCGCATACTGCTCGGTGCAAGCACCCATGACTCTACGGATCCTGCTTCTCGAAGACGTGCCGGCAGACGCCGCCCTGGTCGAACGCCACCTGACAAAATCGGGCATGGAGTTCGTGAGCCAGCGCGTCGACACGCGCGCGCGCTTCGAGGAGGCGCTGCAGACATTCGTGCCGGACATCATCCTGTCCGATCACGGCCTCCCCGGGTTCGACGGGTCTGCAGCGCTCGAGGTCGTCAAGCAGCGCTCCCCCACCCTCCCGGTCATTCTGGTCACGGGCTCGCTCAACGAGGAAAAAGCGGTCGAGTTCATGAAGGCAGGCGCCGCGGATTACATCCTGAAGGATCACCTGACGCGACTGCCCGAGGCGATCCGTCGGGCCTTGCGTGAGCGGGCGCTCCGCGAAGAGCGCGAGCAGGCCGTCGCCGCGCTGCGGGAGTCGGAGGCCCAGTACCGCTCCCTGTTCGAGAGCACGCCATACCCCATGTGGGTGTTCGACCTGGAGACGCACCGCGTCCTGGCGGTGAACGGCGCCGCGATCACGCATTACGGGTACTCGCGCGAAGAATTCCTTGCGCTGCGGATCGAGGATCTGCGGCTGCCCGAAGACGTCCCCGCCCTCCATCGACATCTCGCGACCATGCCCTCCGACTACCATGCGGCCGGCACGTGGCGGCACCGCAAGAAGGACGGAACGCTCATCGAAGTCGAGACCGGCGGTCAGGGCATTACGTTCGCCGGCCGGCAGGCGGAGCAGGTGGTGATCAATGACGTCACGGAGCGGAAGCGGCTCGAGGAGCAGTTCCGCCAGGCGCAAAAGATGGAAGCGGTAGGTCGTCTCGCCGCCGGCGTGGCGCACGACTTCAACAACCTCCTGACCGCGATCCTGGGCACGACCGACCTGATGCTCGAGGACCTGGCTCCGGACGATCCGGATCGCGAAGGGCTCCTCGACATCCGGAGCGCCTCGGAGCGGGCGACCGTCCTGACGCGCCAGCTGCTCACGTTCAGCCGCCAGCAGGTGGTGTCGCCACGGGTGCTGCGGCTGAGCGACCTCGTCCTGGAGCTCGAAAAGCTGCTGCGCCGCCTCCTGGGCGAGGATGTGGCGATCCGGGTCGCGGTGGCCGCCGACTGCGGCAGCGTGAAGGCCGACCCCGGTCAGCTCGAGCAGGTCATCGTGAATCTCGCGGTGAACGCGCGCGACGCGATGCCGGACGGGGGACGGCTCACGCTCGAGACGAAGAACGTCGATCTCGACGCCGACTACCCCACCGATCGGGTCACCATTCCGGCGGGGCGCTACGTCATGCTCGCCGTCACCGACACCGGGACCGGGATGGACGCGCCAACCAAGGCTCGGATCTTCGAGCCGTTCTTCACGACCAAGCCCGTCGGCAAGGGCACCGGACTCGGGCTCGCGACGGTGTATGGCGCGGTGCAGCAGAGCGGCGGCCACATCTGGCTGTACAGTGAGGTGGGGCAAGGCACGAGCTTCAAGATCTATCTGCCGCGCGTCGACGCCGTGCACGCGCCCGCGCCGGTGGCGGAAGCGGCGGTGGTGCTCGATGGCTCCGAAACGGTGCTCGTCGCCGAGGACGAAGACGCGGTGCGCCAGATCATCGAACGGGCGCTGCAAGCCCGTGGGTACCGGGTGATGGTCGCACGGAACGGGAGCGAGGCGCTCGCCCTCGCCGGCCGCCACGCCGGGCAGATCGACCTGCTCGTGACGGACGTGGTGATGCCGGACATGAACGGCCGGGTGCTGTCGCAGCGCCTGATGGAGGTGCGCCCCGCGATCAAGACGCTGTATCTGTCCGGCTATACCGACGACGCGATCCTGCACCACGGGGTTCTGCAGGAGGGCGTCGCCTTCCTGCAAAAACCGTTTTCGCTCGGGGCATTGGCACGCAAGGTCCGCGACGTGATCGAGGCTCGCCTCTGACAGACCTGCCCCTCGTCGCCCGCGCGCGGGGGCACGGTGACCGACCGGCGATCGTCGCCCGAGAAGGCACGTTCAGCTATCGCGACCTGCTCGACGCCTCGGCGCGCGTCGCCGAGTGCCTGCTCGCCGGGCGGGACGACCTCGCGGAGGCCCGGGTCGCCTATCTCACCCCTCCAGGCTTCCACTACGTGGCGATCCAGTGGGGAATCTGGCGGGCCGGCGGCATCGCCGTTCCGCTCGCCGTCTCCCACCCTCCCGCCGAGCTCGAGTACGTGATCCGCGACGCCGACGCCGAGACCGTCGTGGTGCACGCGGAGTTCGCCGCCAGCATCGCCGCGATGAAACTCCCGTCCTGGCTGCGCACCGTCACGTCGGCTGAAGCGATGAGTACTGCTCCCCGCTCCCTGCTCCCCGGTGTGGCGGCGGGGAGGAGGGCGATGATCGTCTACACCAGCGGCACGACGGGCAAGCCCAAGGGCGTGGTCACGACGCATGCGAACATCGCCGCGCAGGTGACGAGCCTCGTCACGGCCTGGGAATGGAGGGCGGAGGACTGGATCCTGCTCGTGCTGCCGCTGCACCACGTGCATGGGATCATCAACGTCCTCACCTGCGCGCTCTGGGCCGGCGCGCGCTGCGAGATGCTCCCGAAGTTCGACGCGGAGCGGGTCTGGGCCCGGATCGCCGCCGGCGACCTCACCCTGTTCATGGCGGTGCCCACCATCTATGCGAAGCTGATCGGCGCCTGGGAGGTCGCCCCGCCCGAGCGTCGCCGCGCCTGGTCGGCGGGCTGCGCCCCGCCCCGGATGCGGCTCATGGTCTCGGGCTCCGCCGCGCTCCCGGTGCAGCGGCTCGAGCGGTGGCGCGAGATCAGCGGCCACATCCTGCTCGAGCGCTACGGCATGACGGAGATCGGCATGGCGCTCTCCAACCCTCTGCACGGGACGCGGCGGCCGGGATTCGTGGGCACCTCGCTGCCCGGCGTGGAGGTGCGTCTGGTGGACGAGACCGGCCGGCCGGTGAGCGGGGCAAGAGGGGGAGCGGCCGCGCCGGGGGAGATCGAGGTGCGGGGCGCGTCGGTGTTTCTCGAGTACTGGCGGCAGCCGGAGGCGACGGCCGCGGCGTTCCGAGACGGCTGGTTTCGCACGGGCGACGTGGCCGTCGTCGAAGACGGCGCGTACCGCATCCTGGGCCGCTCGAGCGTGGACATCATCAAGACCGGCGGTTACAAGGTGTCGGCGCTCGAAGTGGAGGAGGTCCTGCGGACGCATCCGGCGATCGCGGAGTGCGCCGTGGTGGGCGTGGAAGATCCCGAGTGGGGTGAGCGGATCTGCGCCGCGGTCGAGCCGCGCGGCGACGCGAGCCTGACGCTCGCGACGCTGCAGGCGTGGGCCAAGGAGCGACTCGCGCCCTACAAGATCCCGCGCGCCCTCCGCTCGGTGCCCGCCCTGCCGCGCAACGCGATGGGAAAGGTCACGAAGCCCGAGGTGGCGAAGCTCTTCAGCCCTTGAGTGTCAAGGAGCTGTCAAGATTGGGCGGATCCTCTTGTGGGGGCCCCGACGGCCCGGCATGTTCGCCCTCCTCAGGGAACGTTCCCGACCTCCGGTCGCCTGCCGCCAGCGTTCACCGACACTCCCCACATCGGAGGCGACGATGACGTCCATTCGTCACGCGCCCGTGCGTGCGGTTCTGGTGCTGACGCTGTGCGGCTCCTACGCCGGCGCCGCCGCGCAAGACTCGCGTGCCGCGCTCGATCCCATCACGAGCGCGGTGATCAACCATCCGATCACCACGTCCTCGGCGGCGGCCCGAGCCCACTTCCTCGAGGGTCTGCGGGAGTTCGATCTCGGCCGGTTCATCGACGCGAACGTGCACTTCAAGGCGGCGGTGGCCGCGGACCCGGACTTCGCGTTCGCCTACCTGAACGCCGCGAACACCGCCAACTCGCTCGCCGACTTCAAGACCGACCTGGCGCTCGCGGAACGGCACGCTGCCGGCGCGTCCGACGCCGAGCGGCTCCAGATCCAGATGGCCCGAAGAGGGTTCGACAACGACCTGGCGGGTCAACTGGCGCTGGGGCAGCAACTGGTGCAGCAATACCCCAAGAGCCCGCGAGCCTGGCTCGCTCTTGCCGGAGCCCAGATTGGCTTGAACAAGAACGAGGACGCGCGTGCCTCGATCGCGAAGGCCCTGGAGCTCTCGCCCAAGCTGTACGTGGCGCACGCCACCATCGGGAACGACTACATCTTCGGTGAGCCGCACGACTTTACGAAGGCGCTCGCACACATGCAGGAGGCGGAGACGCTGGCGCCGGATGAGTCCAATGCGCACCTCCTCGTCGGCGATGCCTATCGGGCGCAGCGCAACCTCGAGAAAGCCCGCGATGAATACCTGCGGGGCCACGAGCTCGAACCTCGGAGTGCCGTGCTGCTCGTGAAGGCTGGGCACGCCAACACGTTCCTGGGCGACTACACGGCGGCGCGCGCCGACTACGATTCCGCGATGGCCGTGGGACGGGCAAATGAAAAAGCCGCCTACGCCCCGTTCCGGGCCTACGTCAGCGTGTACGCCGGCGATCCCGCGGCGGCGATCGACGAGCTCAATCGGCTGGTCGCGTCCGTGGACGGCTTGGGGGTCCCCGATCCCAAGGCCAACAAGGTGGCCGCGCTCACGAACGTCGTCGTCATCGCGACTCACACTCGTAACCGCGCGGCCGCGGAGCAGGCGTTGAAGCAGCTCGAACCGTTACTGATGCAGCAAGCGGACGAGGCGGGGAACCCGGCATTCAAGCGGGGGCAACAGGCACAGATCGCGTACCTCGAAGGGTGGACCGCGGCGCGCCGCGGGGACTATGCGTCGGCCCAGAAGCAGTCCGATCGCATCACGCAGCTACTCGCCCCCGACGCGAACCCGCGCAAGCCCGAGCCGATGCACCAGCTGGAGGGCTTCATCGCGCTCTATCAGGGCAAGTACAATGAAGCGGCCGCACACCTGCGGCAGGGCAATTTGTTGGACCCGTACATCAAGTATCAGTTCGCAGCGGCCACGGAGGGCGCCGGCGATGCCGCACGCGCCAAGAAGCTGTTCCGGGAGATCGCCGATTACAACTTCAATGTCCTCGGCTTCGCGCTCATACGGAGAGATGCGCAGCAGAAGGCCGGCGCGGGAGCACTCTAGGCGCGGAGCGCGGGACGGCCGATGGGGTGGCGCTGCTGGACCTGGGTCGCCAGGGCCAGCAGCGCCTCCTCGCCGAACGGCTTGCCGACGATCTGCAGCCCTACCGGCAGCCCGTCGGGATCGAGCCCGCACGGCACCGACGCGACCGGGAGGCCGGTGAGACTCAACACGAACGTGGGCGCAATCCAATCCACGTACGTGTCCATTTTCCTGCCGGCCACGGTTTCAGGGTAGTTCTGGTCAACCGGAAACGGCGGGACCGCCATGCAGGGCGTGAGCAGGTGGTCGAACTTCCCGAAGAACTCGCGAAACAGGTGCCACATGCGACCGCGCGCCGCTTCCGCGGCGCCGAGGTCGCGGGTGGACGTGTCGAGCCCGGCGCGAATGTTCCCCGCGACATTGGCTCCGAACCGGTCGAGCTGCTCCATCCGCGGGAACATCTGCGCGACGAACCACAACCCCCGCAGTGCGAGGAACGCCTTTCGTCCGAACGACAGGTCGAGATCGATCTCCTCGACTTCCACGCCGAGCTCGCCGAGCCCGACCGCGGCGCGGCGGCACACCCGCTCGATCGCGGGATCGATCCCGATCCCGGCGATGTCCGGGCAGTACGCGACCCGCAGGTCCGGTGGGATGCCACGGCCCGCCGCGGCGACGAAGTTGCGGCCGGCGGTAGGCTGGGAGAGGGGCGACAGCGGACTCGCACCGGCCACGGCCTGCAGCATCAGCGCCACGTCCTGGGCCGTACGCGCGACGGGGCCTTCGACCTGGAGCGTGTCCCAGGTCCAGTCCGCCGGAAAGGTCGGCACGAGCCCGACCGACGGCCTGAGTCCGACCACACCGCAGAACGACGCGGGAATACGGAGCGACCCGCCCAGGTCTGTCCCTTCGGCGAGCGCGATCATACCGGTGGCGAGGCCCGCGGCGCCACCGCCGGTCGAGCCGCCGGCGCTGCGCGTCGGGTCCCACGGGTTCCGCGTCCGGCCGAACACCTCGTTGAAGGTGTTCCCGCCGGCGGCGAACTCGGGGCAGTTTGTCTTGCCCAGAATGATCGCACCGGCGGCGCGCAATCGCTGCACCACGAGGGCATCCTCAGTGGGAACATGGTCCCTGTAGAGCGGTGAGCCGTAAGTGGTGCGGAGGCCCGCGACGGGCGTGACGTCCTTGATGCCGACCGGCAGGCCCGCGAGCAGACCGACCTCCTCACGCCGCACCAGCCGCAGCTCGAGCTCGCCGGCGTCGTCGAGCGCCCGGGGGTTCAGGGTCACGACGGCGTTGACGGCGGGGTTGTAGCGCTCGACCCGCTCGAGGCAGGCCTCGACGACCTCGACCGGCGAGACTTCGCGCGACGCGACGAGCCGCGCGAGCTCGGTAGCGGAGCGATCCGCTAGATCTTCCATTCTCCCGTGAACGCGACGGTGCGGCAGAACGCGGCTTCGCCTCCCTTGAACTTCCAGGGGAAACAGCCGACGATGAGGCGCTTGTTCTGGAGCTCGGGCGCGTCGATCTCGCCGCCCAGGTTCTCGATGTGGATGCAGTCCTTCGGGAACAGCGCGTTGTGGGTGAGCTGGTAGGCGGAGTCGGGGAACATCTTCTCGACCGCCGCTTTGCCGCCGAATTTCTGCTCGGCCTTGGCGCGCACCTTGTCGCACTGGCCGTGGGCGCCTTTCCCAAGAAAGCGTCCTATCGGAAGGTTCATGGGGTGGTCGGTCGAGACGCAGTCGACCCCCCACACGTGGATCTTCTTCTCCAGCAGCCACGGCACGAGGTCGGGGTGCGCGCCGGGGTGATAGTGGTAATAGCGCTCCTCGTCCGGGGTGGCGCCGAAGTCCGCGTAGCGGTGCCATCCGGTGTGCAGCAGCACGAGGTCGCCGGGCTTCACCTGGACCCGCTGCTCGATCATCTGGGGGGTGTACACCGCCAGCTCATCCATCGCGTCGCGCAGATCCACGATCACGCCCGGGCCGCACAACCACTCGAGCGGTAGCTCGTCGATCGTCTTGCCGGCGGTGACGAAATGGCGTGGCGCGTCGAGGTGCGTCCCCATGTGGTTCGACGTCATGATGTACTGCGCGTTCACGCCGTGCTCGGCTTTGCGCTTGATGTACTTGACCTCGAACGGCGGGTAGTAGGGCCAGAAGGAGGAGCGCTCGTTCAACGGCTGAGAGAGATCGTAGATTTTCATTGCAAAACGCTCCTCGACTGATGAGTTCCTCGATCCCCGGGCTTTCGCCCGGGGTCAGCTTGCGTGCCGATGTGGTTCAACTAACCCCGGGCGCCAGCCCGGGGGACACCCGACGCCTCCCTACGCATTAGCCACCAATAGACGCCGAACGACACGATGGTCGCAGAAAACCACGCCTCGTCGAACAGGAACCGCAGCCCGGGATGGGTGAGTCCAGCGAGCGCCACCACGATCCCGGCGACCAGCGCCACGACCGCGTGCCGGTTCACGCCGCCCACGTACGTGTAGATGCCGTCCTCGGTGTAGAGATCGCGTAGCGACAGCACGCCGCGCCGGATGACCAGGTAATCGCACATGATCACGCCGCCCACCGCGCCGAGCAGCCCGGAATACGTGATCAACCACGCCTGGTACATGTCGAGCAGCTTCCACGGAAAGATGAGGATGCCGATCGCGGCGGCGATCACGCCCCCGAGCCTGAAACTGACGCGCCGCGGGGCCAGGTTCGCGAACCCGTTCGCCGGAGCAACGATGTTCGCCGCAATGTTGGTCGTGAGCGTCGCGACCAGGATCGCCACCATCGCCACGATCCCGAGCAACGGGCTCCGCGACTCGGCGGTGAGCTGGGCCAGCAGATCCACCGGATTCCAGATCGCCCGTCCGTACAGCATCACCGTGGCGCTCGTGACGGCCACGCCGATGAACGCGAACAGCGGCATGGTGGTGAGCAGGCCGAGCGCCTGGCCCACCGCCTGGTCGCGCTGGCTCTTCGCGTAGCGGGTGAAGTCCGGGATGTTGAGCGACAGCGTCGCCCAGTAGCCCACCATCGCCGTGACCCAGGGGACGAACACGCCGAAGAACGAAGCCCGCGCGGTGGCGGGACGCAGCGCGTCCGCCCGCTCGAGAATCGTGCCGATGCCGCCCACCTTCCCCGCCGCCCAACCGAGCAGCGCCAGCCCCGTGATGATGAGAAACGGCGCCGAGAGCGTCTCCAGCCACTTGATGCTCTCCGTCCCCGCCAGCACGAAGTAAAGATTGATTGCCCAGAAGAGCAGGAAGCTCAGGAAGTACGGCAGACCGTACCCCATGAACCGCCAGTCGCCACCCAGCGCACTCCACGTCGGCCACAGGATTCCGAGCAGCGCATTGATCGCCAACCCGCCGATCCAGGTCTGGATGCCGAACCATCCGCACGCGACCACCGCCCGCAAGAGCGACGGGATGTGCGCGCCGCGCGTGCCGAATGCGGCGCGGGCGAACACGGGGAACGGAATCCCGTAGCGCGTCCCCGCGTGGGCGCTGATCACGAGCGGCACGAGCACGATCATGTTGCCCGACAGGATCGCAACGAGACTCTGCCACCAGTTCATCCCGGCGGCGATCATGCTCGCGGCGAGCATGTAGGTGGGAATGCACACACTCATCCCGATCCAGAGCGACGCGATGTGCCACACGTTCCAGGTGCGCTGGCCGATCCCCGTGGGCGCCAGGTCGGCGTTCACGAGTGGCCCCGGGGGCAAGGGGGCGGCGAGCTCGACCATGTCCCGTTGCATGTTCGGAATGGTCATGGGATCAAGCGTCCGTTTGTTCCCACGCCGAGGCGTGGGCCCGGCGAGACACTGTGCTGAAGCACAATGTCCTTCAGGACAGCGCTTCGCCGGGCCCAGGCTTCAGCCTGGGAATAGAGCGGGTTCACGAGGGATTTCCCTCCGCCCGCTCGAACGCCCGCGCCAGCGCCCGGCGCGTGAGCACCGCGACGAGCTGGCGCCGGTACGCGGCGGATGCGTGGATGTCGGAGGGGGGGTCCACGTCGCGCGTGGCGGCGGCGTCGGCTGCGGCCCGTAGCAGCTCCTCCGACAAGGCCTGGCCGGCGAGGGTCTTCCCGGCCTCGGTGGCGAGCACCGGCCCGTCCCCTACGCTCAGGAAGGTGATCCGCGCCGCCGTGCAACGACCGCGCGCGTCGAGCGTCACCACGGCCGCGACCCCTACCAGCGCATAGTCGCCGTGGCGGCGCGCCAGTTCGAGGAACGCCGTCCCACTCCGGGGGAGGAGCGGCGGGACGGCGATTTCCACGAGCAGCTCGCCCGGCTGGAGCGCCGTCTCGAGCAAACCCTTGAAGAACTCGCTCGCGGGGACCGAGCGCTCGCCCGTCGCGCTCCTCGCGCGAAAGCGGGCCTCGAGGGCGAGCATCACCGCCGGCAACTCGGCCGATGGATCGGCGTGGGCAATACTGCCTCCCACCGTGCCGCGGTTGCGGATCTGGGGATGCGCGATCGACGGCATCGCCTCGGCGAGGAGCGGCGCCGCCCGCGCCACCAGTTCGCTCCGCTCCACAGCCCGCTGACGCGTCATCGCCCCGATCGCGGTGGCCCCCCCGCCCCGCCCGTCGCGCTCGGAGCGGATGTAGGACAGCTCGCCGACGCGATTCAGATCCACGAGCGCCGCAGGCCGGGCCAGACGGAAGTTCATCGCCGGGATCAGGCTCTGGCCGCCCGCCAGCGGCTTCGCGTCGGCGCCGTGCTCGGCGAGCAGCGCCAGGGCCTCGTCCAGCGTGGCCGGGGTGAAGTAGTCGAAGGGTGCCGGCTTCATCGCGCCTCCTGCATCAGCTCGAACAGCCGGTTCGGGCTGAGGGGGATCTCGCGGATCTCGACGCCCGTGTCGGCGAGCGCATCCTCCACTGCCTGCGCGAACAGCGCGCCGGTGGGGATGGCGCCCGCCTCGCCCACGCCCTTGGCGCCCACGGGGTTGAGCGGCGAGGGCGTCTCCCGGTGGGTCGTCTCGACGTTCGGCACATCGGTCGCCGTGGGGAGGAGATAGTCCATGAACGAGGCATTGAGCAGCTGCCCCTCTTCGTCGTACACGAGCTGCTCGTAGAACGCGTTCCCGATGCCGTGCGCCACGCCACCGTGAATCTGCCCCTCCACGATCATCGGATTGATCACGCGCCCGCAGTCGTGCACGACGACGTAGCGCTTGATCTCGACCTGCGCCGTTTCCGGGTCCACTTCCACCACCATCGCATGGACGCCGTTCGCGGTGCTGCCGCGGTCGGGCCCGAAGTACGCGGTGGCCTCGAGGCCCGGCTCGGTGCCCGGCCGCACCGCGCCGCGCAGTGGATTCGCCTTGAGCGCCAGGGCTCCGAGCGCGAGCCCGCCGCCCGGGTCGCCGCGCACGTGCACGCGCCCGCCGTCGAGCACGAGGTCCGCCGCCGCGGCTTCGAGCTCGCGGCTCGCCAAGTCGAGCACCTTGGCGCGCACGGCGACGGCGGCAGCGTGACACGCGCTGCCCGCCACGACGGCGCCGCGACTCGCGAACGTCCCCGTGCCCCAGTGGAACTCGCGCGTGTCGCCCGTCACGACGTGTACCTCTCCCGCGTCCACGCCGAGCACCTCGGCCACGATCTGGGCGAACACCGTGAAGTGCCCCTGCCCTTGCGTCCCGACCCCCGTCGCGAGGCGCACGCGCCCGCTCGGCTCCACGGTGACCCGCGCGCCCTCATAGGGGCCGATCCCCGTCCCCTCGACGTAGCAGACCACGCCGATCCCGACGTGGCGCCCCGCCGCCCGCAGCCGGGGCTGCTCCTCGCGTACGAAGCGTCCGTAATCGATGGCCTTGAGCGCTGCGTCGAGTGCGGGCTCGTAGTCGCCGCTGTCGTAGGTGAGGGGCGCGGAGTCCTGAAACAGGATCTCGTTGTTGAACGGGAACTGGTCGGGTCGAAGGAGGTTGCGGCGGCGGATCTCGGCGCGGTCGATCCCGAGCTCCCTGGCCGCGAAATCCAACAGGCGCTCGATCACGAACACACCGTGCTGGCGCCCCGCGCCCCGGACGGGCGTGACGATCGTCTTGTTCGTGAAGACCGCGGTGAACTCGCTTTCGTAGCTCGGGATGTCGTAGGGCCCGAGGAGCGTACACTGGCTGTTGATCGGGACGGTCAGCCCGTAGGGATCGTAGGCACCGGTGTCGTGCAGGAAGACGTCCTTCACGCCGAGGACCGTGCCGTCCTTCGCCACGGCGAGCTCGGCGTCGTGGATCTGGCCGCGCTCCTGGGTCGTGGCGAAGAAGTTCTCCTGCCGATCCTCCGTCCATTTGACGGGACGGCCCAGCCGCATGGCGGCCCACGGCACCAGCACCTCCTCGGGATAGAACATCATGATCTTCGGCCCGAACCCGCCGCCCACGTACGGCGCGACGACCCGCACCTGCGATTCGAGCAGGCCGAGCAGCTGGGCGAGGCCGTTCCGAATGGGAATCGGCGCCTGGGTGGTATCCCACACCGTCAGCTCTTCGGCGCGCTGGTCCCAGTGCGCCGCGACGGCGCGATTCTCGATCGCCGCCGACGCCCCGCGATCGTAGCGGAAGCGCCGCTTGATGATCGCGTGGGCGCGTGCCTTGGCCCTCGCGTAGTCCCCTTTTCGCTGCACCGCGTGGGCCGCGAGGTTCGAGGGGAGGTGCTCGTGCACGCGGGGCGTCCCCGGCGCGAGCGCGGCCTCGAGGTCCACCACGGCGGGCAGGGGCTCCGCCTCGACCACGATGTCGTCGAGCGCATCTTCGGCCAGGTAGCGGCTCTCCGCCACGACCATCGCTACGGCCTCACCCACATGCCGGACCTTGTCCTTCGCGAGCGGGACCTGGGTGCAGGGGTTGAACACGAGACCGGCGATGGGCGGGGGCGGAACGAGTAGCGGGCCGGGGCGCCAGTAGTCGCCCAGGTCCGCCGCGGTGTATACCGCCACGACTCCGGGCCGGCCGCGCGCGGCGGAAGCGTCGACGCTCGTGAGACGGGCGTGGGCGTGCTGGCTGCGCAGGAAGGCGACGTGCAGCATCCCGTCGAGCCGCACATCGTCGACGAAGAGTGCGCGCCCGGTGAGGAGCCGCGCGTCCTCGCTGCGACGCACGCGCTCACCGATCCCGCTACGCGCGCGGCGAGGAGGGGGCGCCACAGGCGAGTCTCACGGCCGCGACGATGTTCTGGTAGCCCGTGCAGCGACACAGATTCCCGGACAGGGCCTCGCGGATCTGACGCTCGTCCGGATCGGGGTGCTCGCGTAGGAACGGCACAAGCGTCATGAGGACGCCCGGGGTGCAGAAGCCGCATTGCAGGCCGTGAGCCTCCCGAAACGCGGCCTGGAGCGGGTGCAGCGTCTCGCCCGAGCCGTCCGACAGACCCTCGACGGTCGTGACGTCGTGCCCGTCCGCCTGGACGGCGAACATCAGACACGAGCGTACCGCGTCGCCGTCCAACAGGACCGTACAGGCGCCGCACACGCCGTGCTCGCACCCGACGTGCGTGCCGGTGAGGCCCAGCTCGTGGCGCAGGAAGTCGGAGAGGAGCAGCCGCGGCTCGACGGCGCGCCGGTGCCGGACGCCGTTGACGGTGACCTCGACGTTCGCGTGCGGGTCCACGACCTAGGGCTTCTCGAGCTCCGCCACGATTCGGCCGGCCCCGTACGCCGTACGGAGTGCCGCGACGATCGCGCGCGCGTCGACGGAAATCGACCGGGCACGCTCGTCGGTGTAGATGAAGTCGCCCGACATGAACTCGATGTTGCCGTCGAAGATCAGCCCGACCAGCTCGAGGTTCTTGTTGAGCACGGGCGAGCCCGAGTTGCCCCCGATGATGTCGTTGGTGGACACGAAGTCGAGAGGCGTGCCGAGATCGAGGCCTGCGGGTGGCCGGCGCCAGCGCGCGGGCAGGCTCCAGGGCGCCTTCCCACCGGCCGCCGCGTGGCGATCGTACATCCCGTAGAAGGTCGTGAACGGCAGCGCGCGCGTGCCGTTATAGGGATATCCCTTCACGACGCCGTCGGAGAGTCGCAGCGTGAACGTGGCGTCGGGCGGGAGCGTCGTGCCGTACACGTCGAACCGCGCGCGGGCGAGCTCCGCCGCGAGATCGTCGATCCGGGTCCTGAGCCGTGTCGACTGCTCCTCGAGCGGGTCCAGCGCCCGCGCGACTCGCCGCACGAAGCCGAGCGCCGGATCCTGTGACGCCGTCAGATCGCCCGCCACGAGGCTCGGAACGCGTGCGGAATCGGCGAGCGCCGTGCGCGCGACGATGTCCGCCGCGGCGGCCTCCGGCGTACGACCGGCGAGGAGCGCGACTACGAGCGTGTCGCGCGACCCGAGTCCCCGCACCAGATCGCCGAGCTGCGCCTCCACCAGCCGGCGCTCGAGCGCGGCGGGCTTGTCACCGATCGCCTCGACGGCGTGCGCCAGCTGGTCCAACTGTGCCGGGGGCGCCCCGGCCGCCTTGGCGCCCGCGTAGCGCACGAGCAGCGCCGCGCGAGCGAGCGTGGCCGAGCCCAAGCCGGGGTCGGGAATGAACGCGTTGGAGCGCTGATAGACCGGCACGCGCTCCCGCAGGGCGGCTGCGATCGAGTCGATCAGCGCCGCGCGGCCTGCCACCGCGGGCCGCCGCGCGAGGTCGGCGCGGAACGCCGCCTCCCCCAGCTCCCGCCGGCGGAACAGGGCAGGGTCGTGGAGTGCCGCCAGTTGTCCCTCGGATGCCTTCAGCCAATTCGCATTGCCGAAGATTTCCACATCCACGTGCCGTGCGGCCGCGGCGGCGGGTGCCTCGCGCTTGAACGCCTCGAGGGCCGCGATCCGGCTCTGGGCGAGCCAGATGTAGAGGGGCAGCCGCGCGTCGCGCGCGAATGCGAGCTGCGCCACGGTACTGAGCCTGCTGGTCGAGCCCGGGTTGCCGACCACGAACACCGCGTCACCCGGTGCGGCGCCCGTCGTGCTCATCCGGAAGTAATCGCGCGTCGCGAGCGGGCGGCCGGATGCGTCGTACACGCGATACAGCGAGAAGTCCAAATCGTAGCGCGGATAGGTAAAGTTGTCGTCGTCGCCGCCGAAGTAGCCCACGTCGAGCTCGGGGGCGAGGACGAGGCGGACATCAGTGTAGCGCCGGTAGGCGTAGGCCGAATATCTCGCTCCGTTGTACAGCGCAACGACCTGGACACGGATGGTGGAATCCCGCGCCGCTGCCCCGAGCCGCTCCTCCAGCGCCGCGGTGGCGTCGTCCCGCGCGCGGGTACGCGCCGCGTCGCCCTTCGCGCCACGCACGGCGCTGTCGACCGTGGCCGTGACGTCGGTGATCCCGATCAACTGGTCGACGAACAGGCCCGGGACGCGACGCTCGTCGGCCTCGGCTGCCGCGTAAAACCCCGTCGAGTCGAAATTCTCCCCGCGTCCCGTGACTTTCCCCGTGTTCTCACGCGAGCAGTGATGGTTGGTGAGGACGAGCCCGCGCGGAGAGACGAACGATGCGGAGCAGTAGTCGGCGAATCGCAACGCGCCGAGCCGGGCACGCGCGAGCCAGGTCGAGTCGGGACGGAAGCCGTGCGCCTCCTGGAAGTAGTCCAGCGGCGGCGTGTCGAAGGTCCACATCTTCCCTGCGTCGAACCGACCGGGTCGGATCGCGGTGGAATCGAGAGCCGCCGGGAGCGCGGGGGCGGGGGCGGGGGCGGGGGCGCCGACGCGCGCGGCCGCGGCGCACGCTGAGAGGCCAACGACCGCGAGTGAGAGAAGCGCTGACGTGGAACGCATGGCGGAAGCCTCGCACGGGGGAAGGGCGAACCCAGCTGCAAATTGGCTCAGAAAGCGCGCGGCCGCGACCCCGCGGCGGTTGCCCTTTCCCGCCGTGGCGCCCAGAATTCCTCGACCCAACCGTCCTACCATCACTACGGAGTCGTCGTGCGACGTCGCGAGGCACTCGCCAAGCTCACCGGGCGCGAGCGGTACGTGGACGATCTCCCCCTCGACGACTTCCTGTGGGGCATGACGGTGCGCAGTCCCGCGCCGCGCGGGCGCGTCACCGCGATCCGGTTCGGCACGGACATCGCCTGGCCCGAGTTCGTCGTCGTGGACCACCGCGACATCCCGGGACCGAACGTCGTGGCCCTGATCGAGCAGGATCAGCCGGTGCTCGCCGCCGGATACGTGCGGCACGTGCACGAGCCGGTGCTGCTCCTCGCGCACCCGTCGCGTGAAGCACTCCGGCGCGCCGCCCGCTCGATCGAAGTCGTCGTCGCCCCCGAGCCGCCCGCCCTCGACTTCCGCGCCCCGCCCGGGCCCGCGGAGATCCAGTACGGTACGGACAACGTGCTCAAACGCCTGCAGATCGTGAAGGGCGATGTCGAGCGCGCGCTCGCGCGGGCCGCGGTCGTGGTCTCGGGCACGTACGAGACCGGCGCGCAGGAGCACGTCTACCTGGAACCCCAGGGGATGATCGCGTCTTTCGAGGGCGCCGTGCTGGTGGTGAAGGGCTCGATGCAGTGTCCGTATTACGTCCTCAAGGCGCTGCAACACGCCCTCGCGCGCGAGGAAGCGCTCGTCCGCGTGATTCAGACGCCGACCGGCGGCGGCTTCGGCGGCAAGGAAGAATTCCCCTCCCACATCGCCCTGCACGCCGCGCTGCTGGCGCTGAAGAGCGGCCGGCCGGTGAAGCTGATCTACGACCGCGGCGAGGACATGGCCGCGACCACCAAGCGGCATCCCGCGCTGGTGCGGCACCGCACCGGGCTCGGGCGCGACGGTCGGCTGCTCGCGCAGGACATCGAGGTGGTGATCGACGGCGGCGCATACGTGACGCTCTCACCGGTCGTCTTGTCGCGCGCCATCATCCACGCCGCGGGTCCGTACGCGTGCGACCACGTGCGCATCTCCGGTCGCGCGATGTTCACGAACGCCGTGCCGTTCGGCGCCTTCCGCGGATTCGGCGCGCCCCAGTCGCAGTTCGCGGGCGAGCGCCACATGGACGTGATCGCCCGGACGCTCGGAATGGATGCCGTCGAGCTGCGGCGCATCAATCTGCTGGCCGACGGCCAGTCCACCGCCACCGGTCAGGTCATCCAGGACGGCACGGATCGCCTGGCCGTGATGGAGCGGGCGCTGGAGCTCTCCCGCTACCGGGAAAAGCAGCGAGGGCACGCCGCCTTCAACGCGACCCACGCCACGCTGCGCCGCGGCTCCGGGCTCGCCACGTTCTATCACGGCGCGGGGTTCACCGGCGGCGGCGAGGTCGCGCTCCAGTCGCGGGTGCGTGTGGCGGGCCGGCCCGACGGCAGGATCGAAGTGTTGAGCGCCAACATCGAGATGGGCCAGGGGACCCTGACGGTCTTCACCGAGCTCGCGGCGGCACGGCTGGGCGTCGCGCCCGAAGACGTGACCGTCGCCGAAGCCGACACGGCACGGGTCCCGAACTCGGGCCCCACCGTGGCGTCCCGCACCACCATGATCGTAGGCGGCCTGCTCGAGCGAGCGGCGGACGATCTGCGGCGTCGCGTGGGGCTCGACGACACGGCCCGCGGTGCGGCGGTGCAGCAGGCGATTCGCCGGTGGCACCGCGAGCATCCTGGAGAGCCGCTGGTCGGCGAGGCGGCCTACGAGAGGCCGCCCGGCATCGCCTGGGACGACACGACGTACCGCGGTGACGCCTACGGCGCATTCGCGTGGGCTGCCTACGTCGCCGAAGTCGAGGTGGATCTACGGACGTGCGCCACGCGCGTCATCGACTTCGTGGCGGTGCAGGAGGTCGGCAAGGTGCTCAATCCGACGCTTGCCAAGGGCCAAGTCCAGGGCGGCGTGGTCCAGGGGATCGGCTGGGCGCTCATGGAGGAATGCAAGTGGCGGGAGGGAGCGATGGCGAACAACCAGCTCACCAACTACCTGATCCCCACCTCCGACGACGTTCCATCGGTCCGCGTCGCGTTTCTCGAGAACCCCTACCCGCACGGCGCCGGTGGCGCGAAGGGACTGGGCGAGCTGCCGATCGACGGACCCGCACCCGCGATCGCGAACGCGGTGGCGCGCGCGACGGGGGCGGATCCGAGGGCGATTCCGCTGACGCCGGAAAGGCTGATGGAGCTGTTGGAGATTGCGGATTTCGGATTGCGGATTGCGGATTCGGCGCCATGAACGGCCATTCCGCAATCCGAAATCCACAATCCGCAATCCCTATCACGTTCACCCTCAACGGAAAGCCCGTGTCGCTGGGGGTCGATCCCGCCGCCCGCCTGCTCGACACGCTCCGCTACCAGCTGGCGCTCACCGGTACAAAGGAAGGCTGCGGCGAAGGCGAGTGCGGCGCGTGCACCGTGTACTTGGACGGCGTGCCGGTGAACTCCTGCCTCGTCCCCACCTATCAGGTGCGGGGGCAGCGGGTGGAGACCGTGGAGTCCCTCGAGCCGGGCGCCCTCGAGCCGTTCGAGCGGTGCGGCGCTACCCAGTGCGGGGCCTGTACTCCCGGCGTCGTGATGACCGCCTCGTGGATCCGCGAGCATCCGGAGCTGCTCGCCACCCACAGCATTCGCGAGCTGATGGCGGGGAATCTGTGTCGCTGCACCGGGTACGACGGAATCGTGGACAGCGTGGCTGAAGCTTTGCGGGAACCGGGAAGCGGGAAACGGGACACGTGAACGTCCTGCTGCCGGGGAGCCTGCCCGAGGCCCTCGACATGCTGGCGAGCGACGGTGCGGCCATTCCCATCGCCGGGGGCACCGACCTGCTGGTGCACTGGCCCGTCCGGGTCGACGCCCACGACCGCACCTACGTGGATCTATCACGGCTCGACGCCTTGAAGCCGCTCTCCTGGACCGCGGACGAGCTGGTGCTCGGCGGGCTCACCACGTATTGGGACGTGATCCGAGACGCGCGTGCGGCGCAGGAGTTTCCGCTGCTCGGCAACGCCGCGCGCCAGGTGGGAGCGATTCAGATCCAGGCACGCGGCACGTGGGCCGGGAACATCGTCAACGCCTCCCCCGCCGCCGACGGCGTGCCGGTCCTCATGGCCTACGACGCGGTGGTGGTGCTCGAGTCACGGCGCGGCCGGGAGCAAGTCCCGCTGGACCGTTTCTATTCCGGATACAAGGAGATGCGGCGTCATCCCGACCAGCTGGTCGTGGAGATCCGGATCCCGCGCCGTCCCTATTCCTATCAGGTGTTCGAGAAGGTCGGTGGGCGGCGGGCCCAGGCGATCGCGAAGGTCGGTTTGGCCGTCACCCGTTCCGGCGCCGGCTGGCGCGTGGTGGCGGCGAGCGTCGCGCCCACCATCCGCCGCTGTCCCGCGGTCGAGCGATTGCTCGAGACCGGCACGGCGATCGCGTCCCCGGAAGCGCTCTTGCCCGCCGTCGCTCGGGACGTCGCTCCCATCGACGACATCCGCTCGAGCGCGCGCTACCGCACGCACGTGATGGCGCGCCTGCTGTATCACGACCTGAGGGACTTCTGGGGAAAGCGGGGGTGACGCCGACCCGTCGTGTCGCTACCTGAGCGGCGCCCCTGCACGTATCCATCGTCCGACCACGTCCCGCTCCTCCGCCGTCATCCCCGTCACGTTGCCGAGCGGCATCGTCTGTGCGTCGACCGCCACCGCGAGGATGCGCGGTGCGTTGGCCCGGATCTCGTCGGGCGTGTCGAGCCGGACACCCAGCGGCGCGGCCGGGATTCCCGGCGTGGTGGGCGCGCTGGAGTGGCACCCGGCGCAGCGGCGCGCCACGATCGGCCGCACGTCCGCAAACGAGACCTGCCCGCTGACGCTCGGCAAGGCGGGACCCGACCGCGGTGCCGTCACGAGCGCGAGCGCGACCAGTGCGACCGCGACGGCGGGGAGGATCCAAGCGTTCTTCCGGCCCTCGTTCCGCAGGTTGAACCAATGGCGCGTCGCGACCCCGATGACCGCCAACCCGGCGAGGATCGCCCAGTTGAGCCGGTGGCCGTAGGTGGCGGGGTAGTGGCTGCTCACCATGATGAACAGCACCGGGAGCGTGAGATAGTTGTTGTGCAGCGAGCGCAGGGCCGCCTGCTTACCGCGCCCCGCGTCGGGGGTGCGACCCGCGGTGAGCGCGGCGACCATGTCCCGTTGGGCGGGAATGATGACCATGAGCACGTTGGCCGCCATGATCGTGCCGATCGCGGCCCCGACGTGCAGGTACGCCGCGCGCGGGCTCAACAGCTCGGTCAGTCCCCACGCGAGCGCCGTCGCCAGCACGAACAGCGTCGCGGCGAGGGCGAGGGGCCGGGCTCCCAGCGCGGAGCGGCACAGGGCGTCGTACCCGAGCCAGCTGACGATCAGCGTCGCCACCGCCACCGCCACGCCCGCGACGGCCGACACCCGGGCGCGCTGGGGATCGACGAGAAACGACGCGGCGCCGATGTAATAGACCAGCACGAGCAGCGCGAAGCCCGTGAGCCAGGTGGCGTACGCCTCCCATTTGAACCAATGGAGCGTGCGGGGGAGCTCTGCGGGGGCGACCGTGTACTTCACGACGCGGTAGAACCCGCCGCCGTGCACCGACCAGAGCTCGCCCGCGACGCCCGGCTCCCGTCGCTCGGGCGGGAGCGGAACGAGCCGACTGTTCAACCAGTTGAAGTAGAACGACGTGCCGATCCACGCGATCCCGGTGATCACGTGGGCCCAGCGGAGCACAAGGTTGAGCCATTGTTCCAAATGAGCGCTCACCACGGGCGGCTCAGCTGCCGCGATACGTCGTGTAACCGAACGGGCTCACGAGCAGTGGTACGTGATACTGCTCAGCATCGCGAATCTCGAACACGATCTCGACGAACGGATGGAACGGCGCGACGCCCAGGGCCGCGAAGTACGCGCCCGTGTCGAAGCGGAGGCGGTACGTGCCGGCGGCGGACTTCAGGTCGCCCGGGAGCAGATTCCCGACACGGCCGTTGGTGTCGCTGCGGATGGTGGCAAGATCGGCCCAACCGTCGCCCGCGCGGCGCGCCAGCGAGACCGCGACGCCCGCCGCAGGTCGCCCGCGCGCGATGTCCAGGATATGCGTCGTGATGCCGCTCATGGGGCCACCAGGTTGTCGAGTCGGAGCCGCGTGATGCTCGCCTGCTCCCCGGCCGCGATCCGGAGCTCCGTGGCCGGATCGTGCATGAGGCGACCACGCAGCGCCTCGAGCATCTGCTCGGCGGTCTTTCCTGTGGCGCAGATCAGGAACACGTATCCGAATCGTTTCTCATAGTCGCGATTCCCCTGCGCGAGTGCCCTGCGCGTGTCCTCCCCCGCCCCGTCCATGCCGGCCTGCTCGCGCCGGGACCACGCGTCGCCCGCCCCCTCCCCGATGCGCGCGTGGTGGGCGAACGCCTCGAGCCAGTCCACGCGCCCGAGCCTCCACCAGACTCGCTCGGCCGATGCCAGCAGCTCGGCGTCGTGCCCGAACGGGCGCGCGGCGAGCATCGCGTCCACCCACTGGCGCGCGCCGCAGCAACGCTGCAGCTCCGCCCGGGCCTGCTCGTCGGACAGGGCGTTGAGATACCCTGCTAGGCGCTCGGTCGTCATCCGCGGCTGAAGCCGCGGCTCGGCACTGCCGCTGAAGCGGCGTCATGCCCGTTCACGGGCAGATGCCGAGCCGCGAGTTCACTCGCGCACACTCGCGCAGTCACGGTTCGATCCTCCCCCACACCCGCAGCCGCGCCACCCCACCATCCGGGAAGATGTTCAGCCGCACGTGCGTCACCGGACCGCGCGTGGCAGAGGTGACGACCAGGCGGTGCCGGGCGTGGGCCCGGAGCTCGGTGCGGGCCACAAGCTCCTCCCAGTCCGCGTCCTTACCCGGCGGCCCGCTGGCGTCCGCTGCGTCGCACCCGTCGAGACTCGCGCTCTCCGGGAAGTTGCCCTTGAAGTGGGTCGTGTCCAGGTCGACGCGCCGGATCACGCCGCGCCGGCCGAGCCGCAGCACGACCCAATCATGGCCGGGGCCCCGGCGGCGCCGCGTCTCCCAGCCGTCGCCCATGTCGCGTGATGGTCCCGGCATGATCAGGTTCAGCGGCTCGCTGAAGAATTGATCGCTCGTGGCGAGCGGCGCGCCGCCGTGCTCCACCGCGACCAGGTCGATCACGCGCCCCCCCCCCGCCCCTGCGATCCGCCGCCAGTCGGGGCGCGCTTCGCCCCAGACGCGCAGGCGAGCCACACCGCCGTCGGGATAGATCTTGAGCCGCACGTGCGTGTGGCGCGCATCGCTCGCGACGGCAAACTCGTTCGCGGTGTGGCCCGCGAGCGGTGAGCGCGGCAACAGCTCTACGAAAGCATCGTCCAACGCGCGGAGCGCTCGAGCACCCCGCCCGAGAGTGCCCGACAGCTGGGCGGCGTCGAGTGAGCAGGCCACGGGGTGGTTGCCGCGGAAATGCGTCGTATCGACGGTCACCCCGTGAATCGCACCCGGGATGCCGAGCCGGATGATGCACCAGTCGTAGCCGCCCTCCGGTCCGCGCCGCCGGCGGGTCTCCCACCCGTCCATCCATTTGCCCCGATCGGTGTACTTGCCCTCGATGAACACGGGGGGTCTCGCCGCGAGCAGATTGTGCCTCGAGGCGAAGAATTCGTCCGACGCGACCAGCGCCCGACCGCCGACGCGCGCCGCGGCGAGATCGATCAAGCCCTCGTGCGTCACCGCTCCCATCTGCCGATGGCTCCCGTCGGAAACTCCCCTTCCTCATACACGCACATTCCCCGCACGAAAGTCTGGCGTACGACACCGTGCAGTACCATCCCCGCGTACGGTGTGACGGGATGCCGCTGGCGCAGCCGCTCCGGCGCGACGGTGAAGCGGGCCTCGGGATCGAATACGACGACGTCGGCGTCGCACCCGGGCGCGATCCGTCCTTTGCCCGTGAGGCCGGCGAGCCCGGCCGGTCGCTCGGCGCACCAGCGGGCGACGTCTTGCAGGTCCCGGCCGCGGGAGCGCGCTCCGGTCCAGGTGGCGGCGAGCCCCACTTCGAGTGACGCCACCCCGCCCCACGCCCGTACGAAGTCGCCTGTGTCGAGGCACTTGAGCAGAGGCGGCGCGGGCGAATGATCGCTCGCGACGAGGTCGAGCGTCCCCTCGGCGAGGCCCTCCCACAGGCGCTCCCGATCGCTCCGCTCACGGATCGGCGGAGCGCATTTCCAGGCGGTGGCGCCGTCCGCAATCTCCTCCGCGGCGAACGTGAGATAGTGCGGGCACGTCTCGGCCGTGACCGGGAGGCCGGCACGCCGGGCGTCCCGCAGCCGGTCGAGGGTGTCGGCCGCCGAGACATGCACAATGTGAACGCGGCAGCCGGTTTCGCGACAGAGCCGGAGCATCAGGTCCACCGCCTCGAGCTCCGCGGCGCGAGGGCGGGAGGCGAGATACGAGGCGTAGCGTCGCGGGTCGCCTCCGCGCGACGCCGCCGCGCGCGCGATCGGCCCGGGGAGCTCGGCGTGCACCAGCAGTGGCAGCCCGAGCCCGGCGAGCGTGGTCATCGCCGGCCGCAGCTGGAGCTCTGCCACCGGGGGAAACTCGTCGACTCCCGATGGCACGAGAAAGCACTTGAAGCCGCGCACACCCGCGCGGGCCAGGGGCGGAAGCTGTTCGGTGTTGCCCGGCACCACGCCCCCCCAAAAGGCGTAATCGACCGTGGCATGACCCGCGGCCGCTCGCGCCTTCAGCTCCAGGGCGGGCGGGGTCGTGGTGACGGGAATGCTGTTCAGCGGCATGTCGACGATGGTGGTGATCCCACCGGCAGCCGCGGCCCGCGTCGCCGTCTCGAACCCCTCCCATTCGGTCCGGCCGGGCTCGTTCACGTGTACGTGCGTGTCCACGACCCCGGGCAGGAGCACCGCGTCTCCCACGTCGAGACGTCGAGCAGCGTCCGGCGTCGCACCGTGACCGTGAACGGCGGTGATCACGCCGCCCGAGATCGCGATCGCGCCCGGCGCGGTCCCGGCGGGAGTGACGACACGCGTGCTGAGAATGACGAGATCGACGCGGGCCGGGGCCATGGCCGGGACACGATACGTCGGCAGGCGCGGGTGTCGCCAGGGCGGCAGCACGCTCGCCGTCGGTTGTGGCAATCCGTTGACATATCGACGCAACACTCGACCGCTTCCTGAATCTCCGTTCTTTGCGGATTCTTCGGTTTTGCACGCCAGCCGCGCAACGGCGGTGCCCCAAAAAGTGGCGCGCCATGTCGTGGGCGCACCACAATTCGACGTCCCTGTTTGGCATCGGTCTTGCGTTTTGTCGAGCGCGGAAGGACAGTCGGTTCGGCACGATCGCTCGAGTGAGCAGGGAGCGGGGAGCAGTGAAAGAAGGTCGCAAACGCATCATCCGCACTGTGGTCGCCGCGCTGGGTCTAACAGCGCTGCTGGCCCTGCAGCCCGAGTCCGCGCGGCTCGTCGAGTCGGCGTGGGCGCGAGGCGAAGCCTCTCACGGGCCGGCGGTGCGGAAGCTGATCCTGTCCGACCAGGCGCGCCGCTATCTGCAGCTGCAATATCGCTCCTATCCCACCGAGTTCATGGGTTGCATGATCGGCGAGACCCGTGGCAGCGCGGTGGTGGTGCGGCGGATCGCGCCGGCCGACGTGGAGCCCAACCACTCCACGGCAACGCGGGTCGTTCCCCACCAGACCTGCGAGGATGCCGGGTGGTCGGGCACGGTGGGCATGATCCACAGCCATCCAGGCGGCGAGCGGTGCTGGTACTTCTTCCCAGGCACACAGGTCGCGAGCTCGGACGGCCAATCGTTCGCGGGCCAGCCCTATCCGGTGGATGCGATCATGTGCGGTGACCACGTGGTGTGGATCAATCGCGACATGGCGGAGATGCAGTTGAAGCTGCCTGCGGATACCGCACGCCGCGCTTTCGCCGCCTGGGAGCGGTGAGGTGGGCGGCGCCACTTCCCGACACCCTCCATGGGCGGACCTCGCTGCGACTTTTACGACTGGGTGACTCACAGGACCTGTGAGGAGGCGGCGCGCTGGGTGACCCACCAAAAATCCCAAGACACGGGCCGACTCGAGCGCTATTATTGTGACAGGCATCGGCCGCCGCGGGCGCACCCCATCGGCACCCCGGGAGCGGCGCAAGACCCCAAGGCTCGATAATGGCGTGATGAACAGGGGACGCTAGCGTTCCTTTGGACATGACACGAGCGGGGCAGTGACTCCCAAGCGCTATTGGGCGCGGCTGCGAGCGGACATCGATCGCCCGCTACGCCGTGGCGCGTGGTACCACGTGAAGAAGCTGGGCCCGCGCGAGGCCCTCCTCGACGTGCTCGGCGAAGCCGTGGACGTCCCGCGGCCGCTGCTCGATATCATCAGCCGACCGCCGTACCGCTGGTCCGTCGTGCCGCGTCCCAAGAATCCGTCCCGGTTTCCGGGGGTGACCGAGTACGGGGTCTGCCCCAATTGCCGGGAGCGCGTGCCGCTCACCGAGCGTCACGCCTCGCTGCGCTGCCGGCACTGCAACGAGGTGTTCGACGTCGCGTGGGAGGAGCAGTACTTCCAGGGCGTCTAGGTCAGTCCCAGCCGGCGCTGCAGGTGCGCCTGCACCGGCGGCGTGATGATCCCGCGCTTGACCGCATCCGCGAGCGCCGCGGTGGTGGCGGCGCGATCGGCGTCGATGCCCTTCTCCCGCAACTCTTGAATGATCCGGGCGAGTCGACTGTCGTACTCCTGCGGCTTGAGCTTTTCGGCGTCCGACACCTGTTTCAGCTTCTCCAGCTCCTGCACGAACCGGGCGATTGTGACGGGTGCCATTGACAACCTCCCCTTGGGGTCTCAGGCAGAGCAATCTAACCCGGGGGCGCGCGTCGGCTGCGGTTTGACTTCCCCACCCCGCTCCATTAGCCTGGGACACTCCTGAACCGGTAGGGCAATGGGCAACGATGTGGCATGGGCAGCGCGCCTGGCGCGCTACAAGGGTCCTGAGCTCAAGCGGAGCGTGTGGCAGCTCGCCAGCGCGGCGGCGCTGTTCGCCGCCGCGTGGGCGCTGATGTACGCGAGCCTCCGTGTCGGCTACTGGCTCACCCTGCTCCTTGCCGTGCCGGCCGCCTTTTTCCTCATCCGCCTGTTCATCATCCAGCACGACTGCGGCCACGCCGCGTTCTTCCGGTCGACGCGCGCGGCCGACATCGTCGGCTCGATCCTCGGCGTGCTCACCCTGACGCCGTACCACTACTGGAAAAAGACCCACGCGCTCCACCACGCCACCTCGGGCAATCTCGAGCACCGGGGGTTCGGCGACATCGACACCTGGACGGTGGACGAGTACCTCGCCCGCTCGCGCTGGGAGCGCTTCAAGTATCGGGTGTACCGCCATCCGGTGGTGCTGTTCGGCGTGGGGGCCGTGCTGCACTTCTTCGTGCGGCACCGCATCCCGACGATCGTGCCGCGCGCGTGGACGCGCGAGCGGCGCAGCATCTTCTGGACCGACGTCGGGTTGGCCGCGCTGATCGCGCTGATGGGAACGCTCGTCGGGTTCCGGAACTTCGCGCTCGTGCAGCTCCCCGTCACGCTCCTGTCCACGTCGCTCGGCGTGTGGCTATTCTACGTCCAGCACCAGTTCGAGCCGACGTACTGGGAGCACGACGAGCGCTGGGCGTACGACGCCGCGGCGCTCCAGGGGAGCTCGTACTACCGGCTCCCCAAGCTGCTCCAGTGGGCCACCGGGAACATCGGGCTCCACCACATCCACCACCTGCACCCCCGGATCCCCAACTACCGACTGCAGCAAGCGCTGGACGAGCACGCCGAGCTGCGCCGGGTCCCGACGTTGACGCTCTGGGAAAGCTTCCGCTGCGTCCGCCTCACCCTCTGGGACGAGCGGGAGCGAAAGCTGGTCCCGTTCGCGGCCGTCAGGACTTGACGATGTCCCCGCTCGCGACCTGACCCGAGCGGCGGAATCCTTCCGCCGGAATGAACACGCTGAAGAAGTCCATGCCGCTATCGGCCGGCCCGTTGTCGCACACCGCGAGCGTATAGGCCACGATTCCCCCGGTGTCCTCCCGGCCGGTCGCGTCGACCTCCACGCCGCGGCTCGGATCGCTGCAGACGCTCGAGCTCGGGCGGAACGCGATGATCGACGTCGCCGGATCGGCCACGGGATCGGTGGTCAGGGTGGCCGGCACGCCACCCGGGTGCACGTCGGCGTAGTCGGTGCCCGTGAACCGACCCGTCAGATCGGCCCGCAGATCGAAGTCGAAGGTCACGGCGTCGTTCCCAACTTGGGGAGCCGCCGTCCCGACCTGACCCCGTCCGGTCACGCGCCCCGTCGGCGGGGGCTGCGTTCCCGTGCAACTCACCGAGAACGTGGTCGGGCCTGTTCCCCCGGCGGGCACCGTGACCGTGCGCGGGTTGGAGCCGCTCACCGTGCAGTTGCTCGGCACGCCGCTCAGCGACACCTGGTAGTCGCCGGCGGTGACGGTGGCGGTCACGGTGGCGTTGGCGCCGATCGGTTCGCTCGCTCCCGTTGGGAAGCTCGGCCCCGTGACGTTGAGCGTGTAGCCCGTAGGCTGGCTCTGGCCCGTGGTGGCGGTCGTGACCGAGAGCGTGCCCGTCGTCGTTGTGGCCGTGCAGCTCACCGAGAACGTGGTCGGGCCCGTTCCCCCGGCGGCCACCGTGACCGTGCGCGGGTTGGAGCCGCTCACCGTGCAGTTGCTCGGCACGCCGCTCAGCGACACCTGGTAGTCGCCGGCGGTGACGGTGGCGGTCACGGTGGCGTTGGCGCCGATCGGTTCGCTCGCTCCCGTTGGGAAGCTCGGCCCCGTGACGTTGAGCGTGTAGCCCGTAGGCTGGCTCTGGCCCGTGGTGGCGGTCGTGACCGAGAGCGTGCCCGTCGTCGTTGTGGCCGCACAGCTCACGGTGAAGCTGGTGGTCGCCGTCCCACCAGAGGGCACGTTCGCGGTCTGGGGGTTGGCGCTCGTCACCGTGCAGTTGGCCGCGGCGCCCGAGAGCGTCACCTGGTAGCTGCCCGCCGGGATGTTGGCAAAGCTGACGTTGCCGTTCGTCGCCATGGTCTTGCTCGTCGTCCCGGCCGAGCCGGACACGGTGACCGTGTAGCCGTCAGCGTCGAGGTTCGAGCCCGTCGTGGAATTGCTGACCGTCAGAGTCCCGGTGGTCGTGGTCGCCGCGCAGCTCACGGTGAAGCTGGTGGTCGCCGTCCCACCAGAGGGCACGTTCGCGGTCTGGGGGTTGGCGCTCGTCACCGTGCAGTTGGCCGCGGCGCCCGAGAGCGTCACCTGGTAGCTGCCCGGCGGGATGTTGGCAAAGCTGACGTTGCCGTTCGTCGCCATGGTCTTGCTCGTCGTTCCGACCGGGCCGGACACGGTGACCGTGTAGCCGTCAGCGTCGAGGTTCGAGCCCGTGGTGGAATTGCTGACCGTCAGATTGCCGGTGGTCGCCGCGCAGCTCACGGTGAACGTAGTCGTGGTCGTGCTGCCCGCGGTGATGCTCACCGTGCGTGGGTTCGAGCCACTCACCGTGCAGTTCTGCGCCACCCCGTTGAGCTGCACCGAGTGGTCGCCGGGCGATAGTCCGCTGATCGTCACCGTGTTGTTGATGCCGATGGCTTTGCTCTGACCTCCGTCCACCGTGAGCGTGTAGCCGTCGGGATCGAGGTTCGACCCCGTCGTGTTGGTCGTGACGGCCAGGTTGCCCGTGGTCGGCTGCGCTACGCAGCTTACGGAGAAGCCGGTAGCTCCCACCAACCCCGCGATCAGTGAAACGGTGCGTGGGTTCGACCCGCTCACGGTGCAGTTCCGCGCGACGCCGGAGAGGAGCACCGTGTGATCGCCTGCCGCAAGGCCGACGAAAGTGGCTACGCCGTTCGTGCCGATCGACTGACTGGAGCCGCCATCGACCGTGACGGTGTAGCCGTCGGGATCGAGACTGGAGCCTGAGGTGCTGGTGGAGACGACCAGCGTCGCGAGGCCCGGGAGGGGGAGGGAGGGGAGGAGCGAGGCGTCGGGCTGGGGGCCCTGCGAGTCGTTACAGGCGGTCGCGACCAGCTGCGTCGCGGCTGCCGCCACCAATAGAGTCCGCCCGACGGCGCGCATCATCGCTCCTCCATCTCCAGGTTTCCTGAACGCTCAGATTCACGGAGTCGGTGGGCAAAACGCGGACCGCGTCCGCCGCAGCGCATGTGGGGCGCCGATGCCACTGCGTTGCAGCGGATTTCCTGCAGCAGGTTGCAGCCGGTGCGCCGTAGCGGACAATCCGCGCAGCGGCCGCGCGGCAGGTGGGAGCTGACCCGCACGGGTCATACGTGGGGTCAGCCGCGCAGTGCGGCGAACAGTCCGAGGACGGCGATCACGACGCCGAGGGCGATCTTCGCCGCCGCCGCTGTCGCGCGACCCACCACGGCACCCCACCCTGCCCGCACTGCGGTGGCGGGCGCGCGAGACAGCGAGTACTCGAACAGCGCCGCGCCGGCGAATGATCCGACAAACGCGCCGATCACGCTGCCGACGATCGGCACGGGCACGCCCATCACGGCGCCAACGATCCCGCCGACGAGGGCGCCCCAAGCCGACCGGCGCGAGCCGCCGAACGTCCTCGCGAACCGAAATCCCAGCCACGCGTCGATGATCTCGCCCAGGAACGCGAGGCCCACGACTGCGACGATGGTGGCGACGCCGACCGAGCGGAAATCCGTCAGCCAGCCGTAGCCGACGACGCCGGCCACCATCACCCACAGCCCGGGCAGGCCGAGGGGGACGAGCACGAGCCCGAGGATGCTGGAGACGCCGAGCAGCAGGGCAGGAAGGGCGTGACTCATGCGTGCCGGAAACGTACACTATCGACGTGACGATCCTCCGCTTGTCGCTCGCGCTGGTGGCGGCCCTCGTGGCCGGCGCGGTGAACGCCATCGCGGGAGGGGGAACGCTGCTCACGTTCCCGGCGATCGTGGCGCTCGGCGTGACGCCACTCGTGGCCAATGCGACGAGCACCGTGGCGCTCTGGCCGGGTTCGCTCGGCAGCATGTGGGGCTATCGAGGCGAGCTTGTCGGCGCGCGTCGTTGGGTGATCGGCTTCGCGGCGCCGAGTGTGGTCGGCGGCGCCCTGGGTTCGTGGCTGCTGCTCCATACCACGCCGGCGTCGTTCGCCCGGATCGCGCCGTTCCTCGTTCTTGGGGCGACGGTCCTGTTCCTGGTGCAGCGACCGCTCGCGCGCCTGCAGACCGCGCACCGCGCCGTCGCGGAGGGGCCGAGCGCACCCTTTCTCGCGGCGCAATTTCTGGTGGCGGTGTATGGCGGCTATTTCGGGGCGGGAATCGGTATTCTCATGCTCGCCGCGCTGGGGCTCATGGGACTCACCAACATCCACCGCATGAACGGGCTCAAGAACTGGGGCGGGATGTGCATCAACGGCGTGGCGGTCGTCATGTTCGCGGCCGGGGGGATCATCCACTGGCCGATCGCGCTCACGATGGCGGCGGGCGGAGTGATCGGTGGATACGCCGGCGCGCGCCTCGCCCAGCGCGTCGGCCAGGAGCGGGTGCGGGGCGCCATCGTCGCGATCGGCCTCGCGGCGTTCATCTGGCTTCTGTATCATCATTGATGATGACCGACAAGAGTATGGAGCAGCTGCGCTCCCTCCTGAAGAGCTACGATGAGCGCGCCGCCAAGTTGCAGAGCGACGTGAAGCCGACCCATGACGAGGGGGAAAGACGACGGCGGGCGTGCGGCGATCGTCTCCGGACCGTCGTGCGCTCCGTGCTGGACCGGTTCATGGACGCGCTCAAGAACGCCGGGCACGACGCCGCCATCGAAGACGAGACGGCCACCGCGGGCGCATATCCCACCGTGGCGCTCAGCTTCACGCCGCGGACGCCCACGGGCACGGCGCTCGCCTCCACGCTGACGTTCAAGTGCGATCCCCGGCGCGGCGTGGCGGTGGCGCGGGACATCAAGCCATCCCCGACCAAAGGCCGGGCGGTCACGAGCAGCACGGACCGCATCGGGACGATGAAGGTGGAAGCCGTGTCGGTGGAGTGGGTCGAGACCAAGACGTTGAGCTTCATCGAGGCGGTGCTCAAGGTCAACTGAGCGTCTTGACCGGTTGCGCCTCTCTCCCTACAGTGGACCGTCCCCAACCCCCTGAGGCGACGATGGGCAGGCGCTCCGGCGGGCTATCCGCCTTGCTGCTCTTGCTGGTGGCGACGGGCTGCGGCGGCGGGAGGCGCAGTGTCCTCGTGCCGCCGCGGCTCGACTTGCAACCCTACGGCAGGCTCGGTCTCGTCACTTTTACGGTGGAGAACGCGAAGGGCTCGCTCCACGAGTTCGCGACCGAGCGGTTCTCCGAGGACATGCTGGCGGCGCAGCCCGGTATCGAGGTGCTCGAGCTCGGCTCGCAGGACTCCTTAGTGCAGCGCGTGGGTGAGAAGGAGCTGGGGATCGCCGCGGCTCAGGAGCTGGGCAAGCAGCGCGACGTCGCCGCCGTATTCGCCGGACATCTCAAGGTCACAAATCCCAGGGGGACCGGCGGCCTGGCGGGGCTCGTGACCCCGCATCTCGAGGCTACCGTGAAGGTGGAGCTCGCCGTGCGGCTGCTGTCGACGCGCTCCGGGGCCACCTTGTGGCGCTCGAGCGCCTGGGCGACCGAGCGAGTCGGTCATGTCGCCTTGGTGGGCGGTCAGCTCGACTTCTCCGCCAAGGATCCCAAGGAGGCATACGGACCGCTCGTGAACACGCTCATCCGCCTGGTGACGCAGGACATGCGCTCGACCTGGCAACAGCAGTGACCGGATAGAGGCGGGCTCAGGGCGCGCGCGCGATTTCTTCGAAGTCGCGCGGCGCCAGCTCGAGCAGCGCCGCGCCGACGTTCTCTTCCAGGTGCTGCACACGCGACGTTCCCGGGATGGGCAGCATCACGGGGGAGCGCCGTAAGAGCCACGCGAGCGCGACCTGGGCGGGCGTCGCGTGCACGCGCGCCGCCACCTTGGCCAGCGCGCGCCCCCGACGCAGCACCGCCCCGGCACCCAGCGGGTTCCACGGCAAAAAGGCGATCGCCTCGCGCTCGCAGTAGTCGAGCACACTGTCGTGCTGGCGATCGCTCGGGCTGTAACGGTTCTGCACCGAGATGATCGGGACGATCTTCCGCGCCCCCTCGATCTCGGCAACCGACACTTCCGACAGGCCTATGTGGCGGATTTTCCCCTCTTCCTGCAGGCGCCGAAACGTGCCAAGTTGGTCGGCGAAGGGCACGGCGGGATCGATGCGGTGCAGCTGGTAGAGGTCGATGCGCTCGAGCCTGAGCCGGCGCAGGCTGCCGTCGCACGCGGCGCGAAGGTGCTCGGGTCGCCCGTTCGGCTTCCACTGGTCGGGCCCGGGACGCTCGAGGCCCGCCTTGGTCGCGATCACGAGCCCCCGCGGGTAGGGGTAGAGCGCCTCGGCGATGAGCCGCTCGCTCACCTCGGGGCCGTAGGAGTCGGCAGAATCGATGAGGTTGACACCGAGCTCAACCGCGCGGCGCAACACGGCGATCGCTTCGCGTGCGTCGCGTGGCTCGCCCCAAATGCCCCGACCGGTGAGCCGCATGGCGCCGAAGCCGAGACGGTGGACGGGCAGCTCGCCGCCCAGGAGGAACGTGCCGCTCCTGGTAGCGGGACGTGTATCAACGCCGGCGTCACCGGCGCGTTGCGTACTAAGGGAAGGCGTCATGCTTGGCCTAACACCCGCGAAACATCGCTGGTTCCGCGCGAGGAGAGCCTGGAACTGCCGCGCCGGCGCCACACATCCGGGCATCCGGCTTCCGCAACCCCCGCGGCGCGCCCTTTGCGGCCTTGCGCAGTCATGAAGCGCGCCGGGTTCACACTCATCGAGCTGATGACGGTGGTGGCGATCATCGGTCTTCTGGCCGTGATCGCGATTCCGAAGTTGACCAACCTGAAAGGACGGGCGCAGCTCGCCGCGATGAAGTCCGATTTGCGGAATCTGGTGACACTCCAAGAGAACTACTTCGCCCAGAACCTGAAGTACGCGGCCGACCTAGGAACCGCCTTCACCGTATCGGCCGGAAACACCATGCCGATCATCACACTGACCGGCGACGGGTGGACTGCAACGATGACGAGCCCCAGCGCGGGGCAGATATGCGCGGTGTTCATGGGCTCGACGCCCCTGAACCCCGCGACCAAAGAAGGCGCGCCCGCGTGCGTGAAGAGTGGAAGCGTGACGGTCACGCAATGAGGTCGCAGCGCCTCGCCACGATGACTTACGCTGACCCCGGCGCCTGGGCTCGCGCTCTCAGCACCCGCCGGAGAATCTTGCCCGAGGGTGACCTGGGAATGGCGTCGATGACTTCGACCGCGCGGATCTTCTTATAGGGCGCGACGCGCTCGGCCACGTAGGCCATCAGGTCCGCCGCCGACACGTCGCCCCGCAGCACCACGAACGCCTTCGGCACCTCGCCGCACTCACGGTCCGCCAGCGGAACCACCGCCGCGTCGGCCACTGCGGGGTGGCCCCGCAGCACGGCCTCAAGCTCCGCCGGCGGCACCTGGAAGCCCTTGTACTTGATCAGCTCCTTCAAGCGATCGACGATCGTGAAGTAGCCGTCCCGATCCACCCGCCCGATATCTCCCGTGTGCAGCCATCCGTCGCTGTCGAGCGTGGCCGCCGTGGCCTCCAGGTTGTTCAGGTATCCCCGCATCACTTGTGGGCCCCGTATCAGGAGCTCTCCGTCTTCGTCCGGCCCCAACTCCTTGCCGGTTCCCGTGTCCACGATCCGGCACTCGGTATTCGGCAACAGCTCGCCGACCGTTCCGGGCTTGCACCTCCCGGGTTCGTCCGAATTGGCGTGGGTGACCGGGCTTGCTTCCGTCAGGCCGTAGCCCTGAATGAACCCGCACCCCACACGCCGGGCGCACGCGGTTTCAAGCTCGGCGTCGAGAGGCGCCGCACCGGACATCATCGCCCGCACGCTCGACAGATCGTAACCGCCCACGGCCGGATGCCTAGCGAGCGCGAGCACGAGCGGCGGCACCACGAACGCCCGGGTGATCCGATGCCGTTGCAAGGTGGCGAGGAACGGCTCCAGCTCGAACTTGGGCATCGTGACGAGCGTGGCGCCACGCCACAGTGCCAGGTTCAGCACCACCTGCATCCCGTAGATATGAAAGAACGGCAGGACGGCGATGATGCGATCCTGCTCCGCCACATGGTGCACGCAGGCCGTCTGGAGCAGGTTGGCCACGAGATTGCGATGCGTGAGCATCACGCCCTTGGGGAATCCCGTGGTGCCGCTCGAGTACGGCAGCACGGCGAGGTCTTGCGCGGGGTCCATCCGGCTCGGTAGGGCGGGCTCGCGGGTCTCGAGCAGCGCCGTGAAGGCCGTGGCGCCTGGCGCACTTCCCAGGACGAAGACTTCCCGGATCCCCGCCTGCCGCGCCGCCGGTGCGGCCCGATCCATGAACTGCGGCACGGTGACCAGGAACAGTGCGCGGGCGTCGCGCAACTGGTACGCGGCGTCCTGCACGGTGCAGAGAGAGTTGACCGTTGTCACGACGCCGGCGGCGGCAAGCGTGCCGTGGAAGGCGAGCGCGAACTCGGGGCAGTTGGGCATGAACAGGCCGAGCACGTCGCCCTTGCGGAACCCCCGCGCGGCGAGACCCGCGGCCACGCGCTCGACCCCAGCCCCGAGCTGTCCGTAGGTCAGCGTCCGCCCGCACGGCCCGTCTATCAGCGCGGGCTTGTCACCGAGCTCGGCGGCCCGCGCAAGGACGAAGCGATGGACGGAGACGTCCGGCACCGTCACGTCGGGATAGGGGCTCCGAAAGATCACGCCGCCCTCAATCGAGGGGTGCGCGACACTACCGCGCGGACTGGCGCCCGTCAACCTCGCGCCGATGGAGCTCTCGCACCGTCTCGATCGTATCCGCCTGGTCCGCGCCTTTGTCCGGGCGGTAGCGGACGACGCGCGCGAAACGCAGGGCAAGGCCGCCCGGGTACGTGGGGCTCGCCTGGATGCCGTTGAAGGCGACCTCCACCACGAGCTCGGGCCGCACGTACACGACATGCGTCTCGCGCCTGGCCTCGAGCTCGAGCAGCTTCGCCGTCTGCCACGCGAGCATCTCGTCCGTCATCCCCTTGAATGTCTTCCCCAGCATCACGAAGCCGGCGGTGTCCGGGTCGCGTGCGCCAAGGTGGAGGTTCGAGAGCCGGCCGCGGCGGCGGCCGTGGCCCCATTCGGCGGCGAGCACGAGGAGGTCGAGCGTGTGGGCAGGCTTCAGCTTGAGCCAGGCAGCGCCGCGTGCGCCGGCATCATAGCGCGCGTCGAGAGACTTGGCCATCAGCCCTTCCTGTCCGGCCGCGATTGCCCGCTCGAAGAACGCCGCGGCTTCGCCCGCGTCCGCCGTCACGATGCGGGGCACGCGCTGCTCCTCCGGGACGGCTGCGGCGAGGACGGCGAACCGCCTGGCGTACGGCTCATCCAAGAGGGGCGCGCCGTCGGCGTACAGGATATCGAAGAAGAAGGACGCGAGCGGCAGCTCGGTGCGCAGCGACTCGACCTCCAGTTTTCGTCCGAAGCGGCGCATCGTCACCTGGAACGGCAGCGGCGTTCCGTCCGAACGCAGAGCGATCGCTTCGCCGTCCAGAATGGCGTCGTGGAGGGGCAGCCGACGCACCGCTTCCACGACCTCGGGCACCGCCTGCGTGACGTCGTTCAGCTGACGGGAGAACACCCGCACCCGGTCGCCTGCCTTGTGGACTTGGATGCGCGCGCCGTCGAGCTTGTACTCGAACGCGGCCCTCCCCTCCCCCTCGCCCTCGCCCAGGCGCGTCAGCGCGTCCCGTACATCATCCGCCGCCTGCGCGAGCATTGGCTGGAGCGGCCGGAACAGCTCCACCTGAAACCCCGTGAGGCCGCCGGCCCCTGCCGTGAGGGCGGCGTGCGCCACACGACCCAGGTCGGCGGCGAGCATCGTCGCCCGGCGGATGGCCTCGGCGTCGAGGCCTGCCGCGCGCGCGACCGCCTCGGTCACGAGCCCCGCGAGCGCCCCCTGCCGCAGCTCGCCCATGATCAAGTCCACCAGAAATTCCTGCTCCGCCGCGGTCGCACGGGCGAACAGCTCCCCCAACAGCCGTTCCTTCGCCTGGGCCGAGCCCTGCCCCGTGGTATGCGCGACGCGGTCGAGGGTCGCGTCGACGGTGGCCAACTCGAGGATCGGTGCGTCGGCTGCCTGCGGAGGCTTTGCGGCCCGGAGGATGGCGTAGCCGATCCCGATCCGTCCCTGCCGGGGTGAGCCCGACAGGAAGGCGACCGCCGTCTCGATCTCTTCGGGGCGCGCGCGCTTCAGGAAAGCGGCGACGAGGTCGATCTTGGCGAGCCGGCCGCTCGTTTCCGCGACGCGGCGCGAGGTCTGGACGAGCTCATGGAACAGCACGTGGTCCTGCCAGGAACGCGCTACAGCACGACGTCGCCGCCGGGGTCGGTGCCGCGCAGCCGCTCGAGCCGGTCGCGGGCCTCTTGCAACCGCCGCTCGCGCTCGCCGTCGTCGATGGTGGCGCTCGACCAGTCGGGCTTGCCGTCGGCGTGGAGCCGAACCCGCAGGACGACGCCCTCCCGCACCTTCACCGGCAGCGTCTTCTTGAGCACATCGAGCCCGACGCCGTCGCCGCCGACCAGCACGGCGACTGCTCGCTCCAGCCGGTCGACGGAATAGAACACTTCCCGCTCGCTCAAGGCGCGAGGAGCTTCCGCAAGTTCGCGAGGATCGCCTCGAGCTGGCTGTTCACCCGACGCTTCTCGAACAGCCGGCCCCGCAGCCAGGCGACGAGCGACCCCGGGGCCCACACGTCCCGCACCGTCACCGCGGTCGAGGCGGCCGACGGGTCAAGCCGGAAGAACGTCTTCCAGCCGTTCCGCTCGCCGCGCTCCACCCAACCGAAGGTGGTCGGCGGCATGAAATCCACGATCTCGAATTCGGTCGTGCGCTCGCCGAACCGCACCTTGAACCGAACGCCCTTCCTGAGCGGCTTGTCGCTCTGGGTCCCGGCGCATCCCGGGAGCCACTCCGCCATGCGACCCGGATCGGTAAGCAAGGCGAAGACCCGCTCGATCGACACGGGGACGGTTTGGATGACGGTTCGGCTGACAGGGCGCATGAAGGGCTCGACGGTCGCTGGTAGCGTCGCACCGCGGCGCCGTGGTGTCAACCGCCTAGCGCGTGAGCACCGGGAGGTACGCCTTCCACGGTCCCACGGCGTCCGTGTACTGCTTCGCCATCACGCGCGAGATCTGAGCGATGTGGCCCAGGTCGTGGACCACCCACGAAGCGAGCAGCTGCGAAAGGGTTACTTGGCCCAGCTCGGGATGCCGGCCGCGCAGCGCCAGCTGCGCCGGTGTCACGTGCCAGCCCCGTAACGTCGCGACCCCTTCGGCGCGCAGCTCGCCAAATCGGTCCAGCAGTCGCTCGAGCGACCAGCCCGCGAAGCGCCGGGCCTGCGCGAATCGGTCGAACGGCTCGAACGCCTGCGACTCGCCCTTGGTGAGGATAATCTGCGCCCGGGGGATCCAGTCGGTCTCTTCGCCGTGAATCAGATGGCCCAGCACGTCCTGTGGACTCCACGTGTCGGGGCCTTCGTTCCCGCCCGTCCACCGGGACCGGAGCCCGCTCAGCATCGCCCGCAGCGTGCTCGGGGTGCGAGTCAGGACTTCAACAGCGGCGTCGAGTGAGAAATCCATGCGCGTCAGCCTCCCTTATCCCAGGCTAAAGCCTGGGCCCGGCGCGGCGCTGTCCTGAAGGACAGTGCGCTTGAGCGCTGTGTCCCACCGGGCCCACCCTTTCAGGGTGGGGAACTACAGTCTCATCCGTTTCACGAGTTCCCCGAACCGCGGGTCGTCCTTCACAGGGTCGAAGATCGGATCTACCCCGAGATAGGTCAGCCAGCCGCGCCGGTCCTCGTAGGCCCGCTCGAGCCAGTGGAACACCTGGTCGATGTTGCGGAGCCCGAGGTGCGCGATGCAGAACGCGACCGGCGTTACGTATCGCGCGCGCGCGCGCGCCTCGAGCTCGGCAACGAGCGCCTCGGCCTCGCGGCGCCGGCCCGAGAGCGCCAGCACGTGGGCTACGCCCGCGGTCGCGTACGACAGGTCCGGCGAGAGCGTGATTGCCTCGCGAAACGCGCGCTCGGCCTCGGCGTAGGCGCCTTGCTGCATCAGCACCAGACCCAGCACGCGATAGGTGTCTTCCGAGGTGGGGTTCATCGCGATGGCGCGCCGCAGATGGTACAGCGCATGCTCGTAGCGACGGGAGTAGTAACTCAGCCAGCCCACACCACGCCGGACCGAGAGCGACGACGGATCGAGCTCGAGCGCCGTGAGCGCTTCCATCACCGCCTGCTCCTTCTGGCCAGTCACCATGAGCACGAACGAATACCAGTGATGCGCCGTGGCGAAGCCCGGGTTCAGCTCGAGCGCTCGGCCGTACTCGCGCATCGCTCCCGACCAATCCCAGTCGTAGATGTGCAGGACCCAGGCGAGCGACGTGTGCGCCTCGGGCAGAGTGTCGTCCAGCTCGAGCGCCTTCAGGGCGTACTCTCGGGCAAGCCGGTACCCCTCGGTGACGGGTACGCTGCGGTAGTCCACCTGGAGCGCGTAGGCGTCCGAGAGCCCGGAGTACGCGAGCGCGTATCCGGGATCGAGGTCGATCGCCTGCTTGAAGAAGGCAATCGATTCGAGCACGCCTTCCTGGCTGCGCTTGTTCCAACAGTAGCGGCCCTTCAGGTAGAGCGAGTAGGCCGCGAGGTTGTGCGTATAGCGCTGCGGCGTGGGATCCGCGATATCGGCCAGGAAGGTGGTGCGCAGCGTGCTCACGATGGTCCGGGAAATCTCGTCCTGAACGGCGAACACGTCGTCCAGCGTACGATCGTAGCGCTCCGACCACAGGTTGCGCCCGTCGTCGGCCGCGGAAAGCTGCGCCGTGATGCGCAGCCGGTCACCCGACTTCCGCACCGTCCCCTCAAGCACGGCCGAGACGCCCAGCAGGGCGCCGATGGCGCGGATGTCCTGCGGCTTTCCCTTGAGGGCAAACGCGGACGTGCGCGAGGCGATTCGCAGCCCGTCGACCTTGGTGAGCGCGTTGATCAGCTCGTCGCTGATGCCGTCGCTCAGGTACTCATTCTCGGGATCGGCGCTGGCGTTCACGAACGGCAACACGGCAATGGAGCGGGTCTTGCCCACGATCGCCGGAGCCGCCGCCGGCCGCGTCTCTTCCAGCGCCGTCGTGAAATCGGCGACGCTCGCGAACCGGTCCGCCGGGTCCTTGGCCAGGGCGCGCGCGAGCGCCTGCTCGACGGCCGGCGGCGCGTCGGGGCGGCGGGCGCGGAGCGGCGGGGGCGGCTCGCTCAGGTGGCGCGCGACGATGGCGCGGGCGCTGTCTCCTGAAAATGGCGGCGTCCCGGCCAGCATCTCGTAGACCACGCAGGCCAGCGCGTACACGTCGCACCGCCCGTCCAGCTCGCGATCGCCCGCGGCCTGCTCGGGACTCATGTACTCGGGCGTCCCGATGGCGAGCCCCACCTCGGTGACGTGCTCTCCGCCGGCCTGGCAGATGGCGCGGGCGATCCCGAAGTCCGCGATGATGGCGTGCCCGTCGGCGAGGAGCACGTTCTCGGGTTTCACGTCCCGATGGACGAACCCCTCCCGGTGGGCGTAGTCGAGCCCCGCGCCCAGCTCCCGCGCGATGCCCAGCGCGTCCTTGAGCGCCAACCGCTGCTCGCGCACCAGACGCTGCCGCAACGATTCTCCGCGCACATATGGCATCACGTAATAGAGGGATCCCGCCGCCTGGCCGGAGTCGATGAGCGGGAGGACGTGGGGATGGGTGAGCCGTGCCGCGATCGTGATCTCCCGCAGGAACCGCTCGGCGCCGATCGCGGCCGCGACGTCCGGCCGCAGCACCTTGATCGCGACCTGGCGGCTGTGCCGGAGGTCTTCGGCGACGTAGACGGTCGCCATGCCGCCGCGCCCCAGTACGCGGTCGATTGCATAACGATCGGCGAGGGCTGCCGACACGTCTTGCCGCACGCGCTCCATGCGAGGAAAGCTACCCCCGAAGCAGGCGCGATGTGTGCCGCCGGTTGCGTGATCGTTGGATCCTGGCTGTGGCCGGGGTCCTCGTGGTGGCGGCGAGTCGCTTGCGCCGCACGGCCGCGGGGAACTGAGCGCCCCCTACTCTGGTAGCTCCCTGTCATGGTGCGACCGATCGACACCTCGCTCGAGCAGCGCTTGCCCCTCAGCACCGACGTCGCTCTCCAGCGGCGATTCATGGTGGTGAAGGAGCCGCTGCCCGGCAACGTGAGATTCGGGCTGTTGCTCGAGGTGGTCGACAAGCTCGCCGAAGAGGTGGCGCTGCACCATGCGCGGCGCACCGACGCGCGCGCGTACGTGGTGACGGCCGCGATCGAAAAGGTGGTGCTGCGCACGCCCGGGGACGTGCACCGGGACATCGAGCTCAAGGCGCGCCTCAATTGGGTGGGGAAGAGCTCCATGGAGGTGGGGATCCGGGTCGAGCAACCGGGCGTCGCGCCCACGCACGTGGCATCGTGCTACTTCACGATGGTGGCGCGCGTGGGCGAGGGCGACGATGCGCGGAGCGTCCCGGTCGACCCGCTCGAATACGGGGAGGAGATCGAGGCGCGCCGCCGGGACAAGGCGATCCGGCGACAGGAGGCCTACCGTCGCCGCCAGAGCTCGCCCCCGAAGGCCCCGACGCGTGAGGAGTTCGAGCTGCTCGCGCGGCTCCACGCGGCTCAGGAGCAGCCGGGTTTTTCAGGCCGACTAGCCGGGCGACTCACGAGCATGTCGTGGGAGCGGATGTACCCCGAGCTCGAGAACGTGCCGAGCAAGGTGTTCGGCGGGTACCTCGTGCGGCGCGCCTACGAGCTGGCGACCATCCAGGCGGAGGAGCTTGCACCCAACCGGCCAGTGATCGTGCGGGTCAACCGCATCAACTTCCTCCAGCCCGTGCGGATCGGGGACAAGCTCAAGCTTGCGAGCCGGGTGGTCTACACCGGTCGTACCTCGGTCACCGTCGAAGTGACGATCGAGCGGATCAGCTGGGATCGGGTGACCCGGGCTCTGTGCAACACCTGCGTGTTCACGTTCGTGAACGTGGATGAACGGATGCGGGCGCAGCCGGTCGCACCCGTGTACCCGACGACCTACGCCGAGGACGCACGCTACCTCGAGGTGTACCGATGGCACCAACGGCTCAAGACGCGGCGGGCTGCGCCAGCGGGAGGCGAGACACGGAGGGAGCGGCCGTATGCCCAGTGGCCCACGCCGATGCCCGAGCCGTGACGATCCGCCATGTCGTCCTCGGCATCCTGATTCCCGCGGCCCTCGTCAGAGCGAGGGGGGCCGGGGCCCAGGAAGCGCCGTGTGTGTCCCAGCGGGCCGGGAGCGTGCCTGCGACATACGCTGGCGTAGTGGCACGAGAGCGCACGCTCGTGTGCGAGCGGCTCGCGACCCATATCCCCGGCGTGCAAGTGGCTGTCGCGGTGAATGGTAAGCTCGTGTGGTCGGAGGGGTTCGGGTACGCGGACGCCGAGCGCCAGAAGCCCGTGACTCGCGAGACGCAGTTTCGCATCGGGAGCGTATCGAAGCCGCTCACGGCCACCGCCGTCGCCTTGCTGTACGAGCAGGGGAAGCTCGATCTCGACGCGCCCGTTCAGCGCTACGTGCCGTCGTTCCCCGACAAGGGCTACCCCGTCACCACTCGCCTGCTCGCCGGCCATCTCGCAGGCATCAGGCATTACAAGGATCGGGAATTCTTCCTGAACCGGCGCTTCGCCACGGTGCTCGACGGACTCACGATCTTCCAGGACGATTCGCTCTTGTTCCCGCCCGGCACGCGATTCTCCTACTCGAGCTACGGCTGGAATCTCGTCTCGGCGGTGGTGGAAGCCGCGTCGGGAGACGACTTCTTGCACCACATGGCAGCGCACGTGTTTCGTCCCCTGGGCCTGAGCCACACGGCGCCCGACCGCAGCGACAGTCTCATTCCGGGCCGTACTCAGTTCTACGATCGCGACAGCGCCGGGAGCTACCGCGTCGCGCCGGCGGTCGACAACAGCTACAAGTGGGCGGGAGGCGGGTTCGTGTCCACGGCCGAGGATCTGGTGAAGTTCGGATCGGCGCTGCTCGAGCCGGGGCTCCTGAAGCGTGAGACGCTGGACCTGCTGTTCACGTCGCAGCGCACCAGCGCGGGTCAGTCGACGGGGTATGGGATCGGGTGGTTCCTGAGGACCGACAGCCTGGGGCATCGCTGGGCGTTCCACGGCGGGGGCGCCGTCGGCGGAACGGCGGTGTTCGGCCTGGATCGCGATTCCCGTCTGGTCGTCGCGATCCTCACGAATCTGTCGGACGCGCCGCTCGACCCGGCTCGGGAGATCCAAGCGGCATTCGACCGGTAGGCGGCATCTCGGTCCCCCTGAAGAAATCGAAGGCCGTTCGACAGCGGGAGGAGCGGCTCCGTCGCCCACCCCTTCGCGGCTCAAGCCGCGGCTCGGCGCCTACCGCTGAAGCGGCAGAGCCGATGTCACGTTTACAGCCCACGTCAGTTCACTGACACGTGCCGAGTCGCGGGTTCACCCGCGGACTCGTGGAGGACGGCGGATCAGGATGCGCTTCGTAGGTCGCGGGAGTCGTTGATGGAACGCGACCGGGCCCGCTCCTCGCGCGCGGCTAAAGCCGCGGCTCGGCGCGTACCGCTGAAGCGGCAGAGCCCGACGCTCGGACGTTCCGTCGGTGGTACCAGTAGTACCCGCCGATCGCCAGCAGCACCAACAGCGCGATCGCAATCACGGAGCGATAGTCGCCCCGCGACACACCGGCGCCGATCAGGACGCTCGCGAGCAGCGCCGGGGAGCGGGCCAGGCCCGACAACACCACGAACTCGAAGAGGCTCATCCCCGAGAACCCCGCCGCGTAGCACAAGATGTCCTTCGGCAGGCCGGGGAGGAGGAACAGCAGGAACATCGCTGATTTGCTCCTGGCGCTCGCGAGCGAGCGGTCGAGCCTGGCGAGCGTGTCCCGCGAGACGAGCCGCTCCAGCGCCGGCCGACCCACCACCCGGGCGAACCAGAAGTTGAAGGCAGAGCCGAGGGTGACGCCGATGGCGGAGTAGAAAAATCCCCGCCAGGGTCCGAAGACGTAGCCCGCCGCCAGGGACGTGATCTCGCCGGGGATGACGGCGATCGCGACCTGCAGGAACTGCACGGCGATGCACAGGAGCGCCCCGGTCGCGCCGCCTCCGCGCAGCAAGGCGATCAGGTGCTCCCTGCTCGAGATACGGTGCAGCACGCCCGTGTGCCACAGCACCCCGCCCCCGATCACGAGCAGCAAGATCAGACCGACGGGAACGAGCCTTGTCCGTCTCATGGTGCGGAATCTTAGCCAGCCGACGTCGCGCAGGCTTCCGGCCGGCACACGTTTCGACGCTCCGTCGCCCCGTTTGACACCGGTCGGATCGGCAGGTATGTCCCGAAGGGTGACTCCATGGTCTTGCTTCACGTTCCAGGAGGTCGTATGGCGCATCAGTCTCGCGTGGCCCGGTGGGCTTCGTCCACGGCGACCCTCGCCCTGCTCACGACACAGACGGCCGTGGGGCAGGCGCCGCCTCAAGCATCACTAGCTGCACCGCCAGTGGCGCCGATACGCGCTGTCCAGGACGACTACTACGGAACCACCGTGGTCGACCCGTACCGCTACATGGAGGACCTCCAGAATCCCGAGGTGCAAACATGGCTCAAGGCACAAAACGATTACACTCGTGCCGCGCTGACCCGCATTCCCGGACGCAACGACCTGCTCGCACGGATCCGGCAACTGGACGAAGCGGCGACCGCCAGAGTGTTTGACGTGCGGCGCCTCCCGGGCGGGCGCTATATGTATCAGAAGCGCCTGGCAACCGAAGACGTGGCGAAGCTGTATGTGCGTGAGGGGCTCACGGGCGATGAGAAGGTGCTCGTGGACCCCGTGAAGCTCAGCGCACCGGGCGAAGCCGCCCACGTCATCAACTACTATGGAGCCTCGTTCGACGGGGCCTACGTCGCCTACGGCGCGTCACCGGGCGGCTCAGAGGACGCGGTGATCCACGTGATCGAGACCGCCACGGGACACGAGACCGGCGAAACGATGGATCGAGGATGGTTCGGCAACCCATCGTGGCTACCGGACCACCGCTCCTTCTTCCACAATCGCATGCAGAAGATGGATCCGGGCATGCCGCCGACGGAGCGCGAGTTGAAGAGCAAGGTCTACGTGCACGTGGTGGGGACAGACCCCGATTCCGACCCGTTGGTGTTCGGTTATGAAGTCTCCCCGCGCGTCAAGATCGAGCCGGCGGACATCCCGTTCATTGTGACTTACCCGGGTTCGCCCTACGCCTTCGGCGTTGTTGCTCACGGCGTGCAGAACGAGATCACGCTGTACATGGCGCCCCTCACCTCCGTGGGAAAGCCGGATACCCCCTGGCAGAAGGTGTGCGACGTGGAGGACGACGTCGTCGATTTCACTCCTCGGGGCGACGACATCTATTTGCTGACGCACAAAGACGCGTCGCGATTCAAAGTCGTCCGCACCAGCCTGACCCATCCCGACCCGGCCCAAGCGGAAGTCGTCGTGCCTCCGGGCGATGCCGTAATACAAGGAATCACTCTCGCGCAGGATGCCCTGTACGTGCAGGTCCTCGACGGGGGCGTCGGCCGGCTGCTCCGGGTTCCCTTTGTGGGCTCGGGGATCGGCACTCCGGAGCGGGTGCCGCTGCCGTTCGACGGCGCGGTGTGGGTGGCCGCCGCCGATCGTCGGCTGTCCGGCATCTTCCTGGGTCTCACGTCGTGGACCAAGGCATCCAGGATCCTCGTATACGACGTCGCGAGCCACCGGGTGAGCGACACGGGGCTGCAGCCTCGCGGACCGTTCGATGATCCTCGGGACGTGGAGTTCGAGGAGGTGAAGGCCAAGAGTTACGACGGAACGCTGGTGCCGCTCTCCATCGTGCATCGGCGCGGAGTGGCGCTCGACGGATCACACCCGACGCTGCTCTACGGGTACGGCGCCTACGGGATCACGCTCGACCCCTTTTTCGACCCCAAGTGGCTGGCATGGATCGAGCGGGGCGGCGTGTACGCCGTGGCGCACGTCCGCGGCGGCGGCGAGTACGGGGAGGACTGGCACGTGGCCGGCAAATTACTGACCAAGCCGAATACCTGGCGGGACTTCATTGCGTGCGGCGAGTATCTGATCGAGCACAAGTACACGGCGGTGGCGCGGCTCGCGGGGGACGGTGGCAGCGCCGGTGGCATCACGATCGGGCGCGGCATCACGGACCGGCCGGATCTGTTCGCCGCCGCGCTCGACGAAGTCGGCATGTCGGACGTCGTTCGGGTGGAGCTGTCTCCGAACGGGCCACCCAACATTCCGGAGTTCGGCAGCACGAAGACGCCCGACGGATTCAAGGGTGTGTACGAAATGAGCGCGTATCATCACGTCACGGATGGCACTGCCTATCCCGCGGTGTTGCTCACGACCGGCATCAACGATCCCCGCGTTACGCCGTGGCAGCCCGCGAAGCTGGCGGCGCGTCTGCAGGCCGCGACCTCCAGCGGCAAGCCCATACTGCTGCGGGTGGACTATGAAGCGGGGCACGGCATCGGGTCCACCAAGAGCCAGCGGCAGGAGCTGCTCGCGGATCAGTGGAGCTTCCTCTTGTGGCAGTTCGGTGCGGCAGGATTCCAGCCCCGGGCCTCACCCGCAGTCCCTTGACGCCGGCGGTCTCCGTTTCGTCCCGTCAGCTCCCGAGCATCATCAAAGCGCCCTCGTGCTCGAGCAGCCAGCGCTTGCGATCCAGCCCCCCGCCGAAGCCCGTGAGCGCCCCGTTCGCTCCGACGACGCGATGGCAGGGGACGATGATGGGGATCGGATTTTTCCCGTTGGCGGCGCCCACGGCGCGGGTGAGGCGCACGTCGCCCAAGCGGCGCGCCAGGTCGCTATAGCTCCGGGTGGTCCCGTACGGGATGGTGCGCAGGACATCCCACACGCGCCGCTGAAACGCCGTGCCGGGCGCGTCCAGGGGGATGTCGAAGGTCGTGGGGGTCCTGCTGAAGTACTGCGCGAGCTGCTCGCAGGCTCGGGCGAGAAGACCACTCGCCGGTCCGCGCCCGTCCCCCCGACCGGCCGGGACTTTCCCTGTTCCCGGGAACCACACGCCGGTGAGCCCGGCGTCGGACGCGGTGATCACGAGCTCGCCGATCGGGCTCGCAAACCGGACCGCTGCCATCCCTAGTCCCCCTTCCAGGCGCCGAGCAGGCGTCTGAGCAGCACGAGCTGTCCCAGGTGATAGGAGGTGTGGTCGGCGAGGACGAGCGCTTCGCGCAGCGGCGTTTGTCCTGTGCCGTGCGGGATGCGGGCGAAGAGATCCGTGGCCGGGTCGCGCACGAGTCGCTGCATGGCCCGGCGGTCGCGCTCCACCTGGGCGACGCTCTTGTCCCACGCGGCGGCGTCCGGTGGCGCGTCGCTCGCGGGCCAGTAGCCCGCCGGCCACTCCGGCGAGACGTGGCTCGCGCTCTTCGTGAACTCCACGATATCCCACTGTGAGATGCGAATGTGCTCGAGGAGGCGCCAGGGCGTGAAGGGCTGGCCGGAGGGCTTCACGCCCCGGAGCTGGGCCGGCAGGTCGGCGATCGCGTCCGCGAACGTGACGTGGGCGTGACCCCCCTCGAGCAGCTCGACGAGGTGGTCCCGGAGCGAGCGGTGGGGATCGGTGCCGCGAGGGTTGCGCTTGACCGCCAAGGGGGCCCCGAGTCAGCCCGCGTCGTGCTTGCGCCGCTTGTCCCGGTACAGCGCGCGGTCGGCCCGGTCGAGCAGACCGGCCACCGAGCTCAGCGTGCTCGCCTTGTGCGTCGCGAAGCCGAGGCTGATCGACACCTGATACGGTCGTGCCGCGCGGCGGTTGAAGTCGCGCACCTGTCGCTTCAATCGCTCGGCGAGGACGCCGGCGCTGTCGGTTGCCGCGTGGCGCACCAGCACGGCGTATTCGTCGCCGCCGATCCGGGCCACCAGATCCGAGTCGCGAAACGTCCGCCGCAGCAGGGCGGCGGTGTCGCGCAGTGCACGATCACCGACCGCGTGACCGGCGGTGTCGTTCACGCCCTTGAGATCGTCCAGGTCGGCGAACGCCACCAGCAGCGTCTCGTTGCCGCGGCGCGCGAGGCGGAGATCCCGGGTCGCGAGCGTCAGGAAGCCGCGGCGGTTGTACAGACCCGTCAAATCGTCCACGAGGGCGAGGTCCAGGAGCGCGGCGTGAAGCCGGTTCCGCTCGATCGCGAGACGGAGGGCGTGGGCGAGGACGGGACCGTCGACTTCACTCTTCACAAGGAAGTCCTGCGCCCCGGCCCGCACGGCTTCGAGGCCGTTGCGTTCATCCCCGGCGTTCGAGAGAAAGAGGAACGGTACCGCCGGCGCCAGCGCACGGAGCTCCGTGAAGGTCGCGAAGCCGCGACGGGCGGAAAGCGACATGGCAAGGAGCACGACGTCGATTCCGCCCCGCGCCAGCCGCCCGAGCGACGCCTGCGGCGCCGCCGTTGCCACGCCGAACCCCTCCGGAGCGGCATCGGCCAGGAGGTCGCGCACGCGCCGGGCTTCGTCCTCCTGGTCGCTCACCACCAGCACGACGACCTTATCGCCGTGCGCGACCACCTGGCGCCGGCCGGTGGGCTGGCGTCGATCGCCGGCCCCGCGTCGCTGGGCTTGCTCCCGCCGCTCCTCGTCGAGCGAGATGACTTCCACGCGGCGCTCGCCCAGCCGACGCTCGCTGTCACTGCGGCGAGGCGGTAGGACCCGCCGGTCGACGCTATGGTGCTCCCGTGCTACCATGCCCGTGCCTTGGTGGCCGGTGCATGGAAGATGGGGGCAAATCCCCCCCCAACACAATCGACCTTACAGCTTCTCGATATCGCCCGTCACAGCGCCGTCTTTGTGGTATGAGCGTGACGGAATGTCGATGCTCCAAGTATCCACCCCAAATCCGGCCGGCCCGTTATCGCACCCTTTCACGGTGTACGCCACGTAGGTGTCGACGGTCAGCCCTTCCTTGAGGTGGCCCACGGCGTCGAACTCGGCGCCGTGGCTCGGGTCGATGCAGAAGCTCGAGCTCGAACGGAACCCCGTGAACGACGTCCCCGGCTCGGTCGGACCGGTGATCAGGGTGGCACTGGTGCTCGGTTCCGCGCCGAGAAACAAACCGGTGATGCGCGCCTGCATGGACTGGACGTCGAAGCCGAAGGTCTGGATATCGGTGCCCGACCCGATGAAGCCGACCCCTCTCAGCTCTCCGTTCTCAGGCGGCGGCGTGCCCCACGCCTCGACCTTGGGACTCGCTGGGTTCTGTGAATCGTTACAGGCAATGGCGGCGACGAGCAGGGCGACAGCCGCTGCCGACGCGCTCCTGCCACAGGTGCGGACCATAGGGCTCTCTCCTGGAGGTGCGTGTACCCGGACCACCGCAGCAAAAGCCGGACCGACTCTGGCGCGCCCGCGAAGGCCGCGTTCGCCGCTCCGGCGCTGCGCGGGCGCAGCGCTCACTGCGGCATCGGTACGTCGTGGCGGCGGGTCGTCATCGCGGAGAGGGCGCGTGGCCCGCGCGCAGCACGCGACGCTCGCGCACGGAGCCCGCACAGCGCAGATTCGGAGCCATGGCCACCGAACGCAAGAATCGCCGAGAGAAGGCCGACCGGCGCGGCGGTGCCGATCGCCGGAAGAAACAGGCACCCGTTGAGCTCGAGCGCCGGAAGGGCAGCGAGCGTCGCACCGGGCTCGCGCGGCGCCTGGAGCTGCAAACCGCCGGCGACCAGATCCACGCGGCGGTCGGCCTGCTCACCTACGCCCTGGATCAGAGCATCATACTCCTCGACGAGGATCGGTGGCTGCTGCAGACGGCGGTCGCGCGGTTGCGGCTGGCGCTCGAGCAGCTGGGCGAGGAGACGGACGACCGCTAGCGACGGAGAATCGTGGTAGTATCGAGCGTCCCGACCCTGACGGTGTCCGAATGCCGCCTCGCCCTTACATCCTGAACGAGCTCACGTGGAATGACGTGCGCGACGGGCGCTACGAGGTCGCGGTGCTGCCATGGGGCGCGTGCGAGCCGCACAACCGCCACCTGCCGTACTCGACCGACAACGTCGAGACCGAGCGGATCGCGGGGCTCGCGGCGCGCATCGCGTGGGAGCGGGGCGCGCGGGTCGTGGTGCTGCCGGTCGTGCCCTTCGGGGTGAACACCGGCCAGCTCGATCTCCCGCTGTGCATCAACATGAACCCGAGCACGCAGGCGCTGGTACTGCGCGACGTGGCGACGGCGCTGGCGGGCCAGGGCGTGCCCAAGCTCGTGATTCTGAACGGGCACGGCGGCAACGACTTCCGCCAGATGATCCGTGAGCTCCAGCCGGCGGTGTCGCTGTTTCTGTGCACCGTCAACTGGTACCAGGTGGTGGATCCGAAGCCGTTTTTCACCGATCTGGGGGACCATGCGGGAGAGCTCGAGACGAGCGTCATGCTTCATCTCGCGCCCGAGCTGGTGCGCCCACTGTCGGAGGCGGGCCCTGGCACGGCGCGGCGGTTCACGGTCGCGGGCCTGCGAGAAGGCTGGGCCTGGGCGCCGCGACAGTGGCGCCAGGTGACGGAGGACACGGGCGTCGGGAACCCCGCGGCCGCGACGACCGAGAAGGGCCGCCGGTACGTGGACGTGTTGAGCGACAAGATCGCGGGCTTCCTGGTGGAGCTGGCCGAGGCCGATACGGGGAAGATGTACGAGTAGCGCGGCCTCCGAGGGCGCGGATTCACCGCACCCTCACTCGATATCCCCCCTCCCCGTCGTCCAACCCCCACTCCGCCACCAACCCGCGCAGCTCGCCCTGCAGCAGCGTTTTCACCAGGCCCCGCAGCACAGGCCCACCGGCCGAGCCCTTCCCCTTGCCCGTGACGATCTGCACGACCGCACGGGCCTTCCTGCGCCGCCAGCTCTCGAGGAACGCGCGCACCGCGGACCGCGCCTCAATCGCGCCGAAGCCGTGCAGGTCGAGCTCGGCCTCGGCCCGCGCGTCGAGCAGCGGGTCACGCGCATCGAACGCGGGATGGCGCCCTCTGGTTCGCTTGCTCATGCTCCCCGGCGGCTAGGCTTGAGGGAGCTCGAGCAGCCGTCGGACCTGCGCGAGCAGCTCGCTCGCGGTCCACGGCTTGGTGACGAACGCCACGCCGGGATCCTGCCCGACGGTCTTGCGGAAGTTCGGCGCGGGAAAACCGCTCATGAACAACACCCGCACGCCGCGCGACTCGCCGCGGATGACCTCGTACATGTCGAACCCGCTGAGCTTCGGCATCACGACGTCGGTGATCACAAGCGGAAGGTCCGCGCGGTGGGCGCGGAAGGCGTCGAGTCCCTGCTGGCCGTCGACGGCCGTGACCACCCGGTAGCCGACCTTCGACAGGAGCTGCTGCGCGGCCACGCGCATCGTTTGGTCGTCCTCCACCAGCAGGATCGTTTCCGTCCCGCCGGGCAGGCCCTCGTCGGCCGCGGCCTCGAGGTCCGACGTCCCCTGATCGCGGAGCGCGGGGAAGTACACCTTGGCCGTAGTCCCCTGCCCGACCTCGCTGTAGATGTGGAGGTATCCCCGGTGCTGTTTCACGAGGCCGTAGGCCATGGACATGCCGAGGCCGGTGCCGACTCCCACGGGCTTGGTGGTGAAGAACGGCTCGAACACTCGTGCCAGCGTCTGCGCGTCCATCCCGACGCCGGTGTCGCTCAGCGCGACGCTCACGTAGGATCCGGGCTCGACCCAGGCGTGGAGCGGCCGATCCGCCGCGCCGAGCCGCGCGCGCCGGACTTCGACGTGCAGCGTGCCGGCCTTCGGCATCGCGTCCCGGGCGTTGGTCACGAGGTGCAGCAGGATCTGCTTCACGGCCGCGGGATCGGCCTCGACCACCCCGCCGTCCTCGTCCGCCTCGAACTGCACCTCGATGTTGGCCGGGAGCCCACGGCGCAGGACGTCGAGCGCGTCGCGCACGAACTCGGCGAGGATCAGCGGCTGCAGGTCGAGCACCCGGTGGCGGCTGAAGCCCAGGAGCCGCTGCACCAGCTCGGCGCCGCGCTGCGCCGTGTCCTTCAACGCGTCGAGGTCGCGGTTCGCAGGCAGCGCCTTGGCCAGCGCGGCGGTGCGCCCCAGGATGGCGGTGAGGAGCTCGTTGAACTGCTGCGCGATGGCGCCCGTCAGCCGGCCGATGGTCTCCATCTTCTCGGCCTGCTTCAATGCCCGCTCGCGCGCGAGCTGCGCGGCGACGTCGTCGGCGGTCATCGCTCCCTTATATTCCGGAGCGTCGGCGGCGTCAAGCTATTGCCGCCGCTTCGATCCGAGCAGCGAATGCCTCACGACGCTCTCCGGCGCCGTGGTTCCGGGCCGCAGCGTGAAGACCGCCTTCCGCTTCAACCCGAGATCGACCTCGACCACGAGATGGCTCCGGTCGCGGGCCATCCGCCACGCGCGGGACGCCCTCTGCCCCCCGCCCGTCACGGCTCGCGCGGCAGCGACCACCTCCACCGGCGGGTCGGCGATCGCCGCCAGCTGCGCGCAGGTCGCACAGCGGCGGGACTGCGGCGCCAGGTCGGCAGTGCACACCTGCCGGCCGCAATGGCCGCACGTGCCGCGGTGCTGCGCGCACGCGTGCTTGCCGCACACGGGACACTCCTCGACCTCATCGGACGCGAAGAATGCCATTGCCTCCACGGCGCAGCCGGCCCGGTGCCGCGCGCAGACGAGGCGGCGCGACTTGTCGGTGCGGCGCAGATGCTGTGAGCAATGCACCTGCCCATCCACCGCGCAGATCGCCTGATGGGCGGTGCACACCGACTTGCCGCAGCTCGCGCACTGCGTCACCTCGTCCACGCCCACCGGCTCGTTGCTCCCGCCCTCGCAGTACGTGAGGCAGGCCGCGCACAGACGCCGGCTCCCCTTCGGCGCGCCCGCGCCACTCTGCTCCGCGTGCCGGTTACACACGACCCGGCCGCAGCTGCCGCACGGCGCGAGACACGCGGTGCAGGCCGTGTGCCCGTCTTCGGCGCAGACCCCCGCGTGGGCCGTGCAGTGCTCGAGCCGGCACGCCGGGCAGACGCGCACGTGCTCATCACACGCCGGCTGCTCGTCCACGCGACAGTGTGCAATGCCGTGGTCGGCGCAGAAGTCCTCGGCGCAGACGGAGCAGTGCGACGAGCAGGCCTCGCAGCCGCAGTGGTCGTGCCGGCAGATCACCAGGGCCGCCGGCGGGCGGCCGCAGTGCGGACACGCGAGCACCCAGGCTGACCCGCCACTGAGCGACCGCTGCGCGCTGAACGGCGCCCGCCGCCCGTGCGGCGACTCGAGCTGCCACTCAGCCCGCTGCGTCAGCACGGCGGCCTCGATGAGCTGCAAGGGATGCACCACGGCCTGCACCTGGCTGCGCCGAATCTCTTCGGTCCGGCGACGCTCGGCGAGCGCCGTGACGGTTGCGATGGCCTCCGGGTCGGTCTGCTCCTTGAGGATCGACTCGAAGTACCGGTCTAAGCGGCCGAGCTCGGCCGCGAGCGCTTGCTCGGCCGCGGCGCGCCGCGCGGCGACCCGCTCGGCCGACTTCTCCTGGAGATGGCCCAACAGCAGGCGGAGCAAGTCGGCGGGCTCCCGCGCCGGGACGGACGCCGCCGTGGCCGCTACCGACGGATCCGCGGGCTCGATCCGACCTGCCTCCAGGTCCTCGAACACGGCCGCCAGGTCGTCATCCACTTTGGTGCCGGCCGACAGGTCGTACAGGTCGCTTTCGACCACCGTCTCCTCGACGCCGGCACCGGCGCGCAGCACGACCCGCGCCACGAGCCGCCCCACCAGATGCACGGCCACCCGCGACGCGCTGCGCCGGGCCGTGCCGTCCCGCACGGGAATGGTCAGCTCGACATTCTCCGGATCGGTCGCGACGCCCGGCGCGATCAGGCCCAGGGAGAGCCGGGCGGCACGCCCGCGGATCGCTTCGATCAGCTGGGAGAGCAACGGGCTCCCCAGGACCGCGATTTCGGCGTGGGGGTCGCGCTCGAGCGCGTCGAGCGAGAACGCCACGCGCAAGCGCTCGCGGTCCCGGAAGAACGGGCGCTCGCCCGGAGGTAGCTTCAGCTCGGCGTGGTCAGGGCCGAGGGCCGTTTGCTTCACCTTCGCGAGCCCGCAGTACCGCTCGAGCAGCGGCCGGATGCGCGCGTCGGCGAGCGGATCGGCGTCGGCGACCGACGAGTCACGGGCGCGGCTCGGCCCTACCGCTGAAGCGGCGACGGCCGACCCGTTTACGGGCAGACGCCGAGCCGCGGGTTTACGCGCGCTCTTCGGGCGACGCTTGCGCTGGGTCGTGCGCTGCGGCGTTCGGCGTTTCACGCGTCGGCCTCGATGTCCACGAGCGCGAGGGGAAGGCGGTCTCCCTGGGCGACCAGCGTGATCGTGCGTCCGGAGCTGGTCAGGCCGGTGAGGCGCACCAGCTCTCCGTATTCGGGATGACTGCCCGCCGGTTGCTGCGTCGTGACGCCCTCCCCTGCGATCGGCTCGATCGACTCGAGCGCTTCGAGCACTTCCGTCACGTGCACGCGGAGCTTGTGACGCTTCGCGTCCCAGCCTGCGGCCTTGACCACGTGGCTCGTGCCGAGTCCCAGGCGCAGGCGGCCGGGGACCGACAGCGTCGCGAACCGGCGCTCGAGCCGCATGGCGTTGTCGTCGGGGGCTATGGCCGAGTTGAGCTGCTCCTGCTCCTTGCCGACCGCGCTGCTCTTCTCAATGTCGGCGCCGATCGCTTCTACCCGGCGTGCGAAATCCTCCTCGCTCTCGGCGGCGAGCCATTCCTTGGCCAGCCGACCTTCGAACTCCTGCGCGCCGCCGAACTCGCCCAGGATCAGGTCGAGCTCGCCCACGACCAGCTCGAACAGCTTGATCTTCCGGTCGAGCAGCTGGAGGATGTACGACTCGATAGTGCCCGCCGCGGCGAGATTCACGATGTGGACTTCGCGCTTCTGCCCGATGCGGTGCAGCCGTCCGATGCGCTGCTCCACCACCATCGGGTTCCAGGGCAGGTCGTAGTTCACGAGCACGTTGCAGAACTGGAGGTTACGTCCTTCGCTGCCGGCGCGGGTGGCGATCAGCACGCTGCGCTCGTCCTCGTGAAAGGCGCGGATGCGCTTGTCCCGATCGGCGGTCGAGTGCGCGCCCCAATAGACAATGGGCTGGCGGCCGAGCTTCTTCACGCGCTCCTCGATCAGCTGAATCGTCGGGCGGTGGTCGCTGAAGACCACGAGGCGGTCGGGCGTCTCTTTCAACAGCTTGGTCAACACGTCCAGCTTGGCGTGCGTCTTGATCCCCCCGGCCCGTTTGGCGAGCTGCTTCGCGATCCCGCGGTACTCGGGGCTGATACGCTCGCTCTCGGCCAAGTGCGCGAGCGATTCGGCGAGCGCCCGAGCGGACGAGCAGAGCCGCTGGCGCAGATGTATCACCGCGAGCTGCAGGGTCCCCTTCCGCGTCGGCTTCCCCTCTTCCTCTGCGGCCGGCCGGATGAAGCCTTCCCGATAGAGCCGGCGGAGGAACTCCGTGGTGCGCGCGTACAGGTCCGATTCGGCGCGCGTCAGCTTGACTTCCGGGTGCCGCGGCCGGCGCGGCGGCAGGTCCAGGTCGTCCACGACGCTCGAGCGCCGAGTGCGGATCATCACCTCGTGCGTGAGCGCGCGCAGGGCCTCGGGATCACGTGGCTGGCGGTGGTCGCCCGAGACGAGGTGCTCGCTCTTGAACTCCTGCCACGTGCCGAGCTGGCCCGGCCGGAGCAGCGTGATGAGATTGTACAGCTCGCGCAGGTCGTTCTGGAGCGGCGTAGCGGTGAGCAGGAGGATGAAGTCCCGCTCGATTTTCTCAATGAACTGGTAGGTCGCGCCGCGGTGACTCTTTACCTTGTGCGCCTCGTCCACGATCACCAGGTCCCAGCGGTGCCGCAGGATCTCCTCGGCGTGGCGGCGTGAGCGCGCGCGGTCGTGCGAGATGATCGCCTTCGTGATCCGCTGCCAGTCGTCGGGATCGGTCGGCGTGTCGAAGCGCTCGAAGAACTTCTCCTCGAGCTCCCCCTGCCACTGGCCCACGAGCGAGGCGGGGGTGAGGATCAAGGCGCGGCGGGCGAGCCCGCGGATCGCGAGCTCCTTGTAGATGAGGCTCGCCTCGATCGTCTTGCCCAGGCCCACCTCGTCGGCGAGGATGGCGCGGCCGCCCATGTCGCGCAGCACGCGCTGGGCCACGTCGATCTGGTGGGGCAGCTCCTTGATCGCGTTGGCGTCGAGGGTGATCAGCCGGTCGAAGCCGGGAACCAGGGCGATCCGCTCCGCCTCGCGCCGCAGCTCGTACCAGGCGCGCTCGGCCGGCGGCTCTTTGAGCGCGTCGACGAACAGCTTCAGGGAGCGTTCGTCGACCGCCCAGGAGTCGTCGGGCGAAGGCAGAGGATTGGGTAGTGTCACGCCGTAGCTCGAGAGTCGGGGGACCCAATATAGGGAATCAGGGGCGCCGGATGCCTCCCCCCAGGGTGATCCCCGGGCTTGCGCCCGGGGTACGTAGCGAGGTGACTCCCCTGTCGGCAAGGAAACGAAATCTGATCGCGCGCCTGGTGGTGGTCGGGGTGAGTTGGCTGCTCCTCGTGCCGGGCGTGGGGAGGGGGCAGGCGTGCGCCGATCCCCACTATCGCTGGAGCGAGAAGGTCGACACCACGCTCGAGACGCGCCCGGTCACGCCGGTGGACATCGCGCGGATCCTGGCGGCGTGGGCGCCCCTGGGCCTCACGAGCAAGGACTGGTGCGCCCCGCGCGCCGGCCGCGAGGACAGCGTGTTCACCGTGGTCGGCTGGGTCCGACGCCTGAAGCTGCACGAGGCCGACGGCGACTGGCACATCGAGCTCACCCAAGCCCCTGCCACGCCCGTCACTTCCTGCCTCATCGTCGAGATTCCCGCGGAGCGCTACGGCGTGGTGTACGGCCAGGCTCGCGCGGCGCTCGCGGCCCTCGTGGACACCACGCGACTCGGTCCCCGCGGCGATCTCGATCCGCCGGTGCGGGTACGGTTCGCCGGTGCCGCCTTCTTCGACGGTTTCCATCAGCAACCGGCGGCCGATGGTACTGCTCGCGTCGTCCAGCACGGACGCTGCAACTCGTCGTTGCGCGCTCTGTGGGAGCTGCATCCGGTCTACAGCGTCACGCCGCCGGGCTAGTGCCGTTCCAACTCGATTCTCCAAACGTGCCGAGAGCAGGTGTGCCGACCGACGACCGCTCCGGGCATGCACCGACTTGGCGCGAATCGTTGGAACGGCACTAGCCGTTTTTTGTTGAAGCGGTTACTGTCTCCCCGGCGAGATGTCCCCCTCAACGCGCTACATCATTCAGGTGGACCGGCCCGGCGAGCGGGTCGACATGGCGACGATCCGCGCCCTGCTCGACGGGGTTGGCGTCGCGGTGGACCCGGACTACGGCCCGGTCGCGATCAATCCCAAGCTCGGTCGCTACGTGGTCCGCGGCGTCGCCTCGCCCGACGCGCGCGAGCGGGCCGAGCAGATTCCCGGCGTCCGCTTCTTCGCGGACGCTATGCAGGAGCCCGCGTCCTGACACGCGGGCGTCGCCTCCTCGCCTGCGGCTTCAACCCCAACGCTTTGACCGCCGCCGCCGCATCGATCACCCCGTAGCCCAAGTCGTAGTCCCAGCCCTTGCCCCCGAGGTCCCGGGCGGTTCGCTGCAAGAGGCCCTTGAGCTGCGCCGGCGCCAGTCGATCGGTGGCTAAGCGCTGGCGGAGCGCGGCTGCCACCCCCGCGGCGACCGGACTGGCGGCAGAGGTGCCGCCGTCGGCGGGGTAGATGCCCGATCCCTTGAAGTGACTGAAGGCGGCGAGGTCAGGCTTCCGGGAGTAGAGCGCGCCGGGCCCCTGCGACGAGTAGCCCAAGCGCCGGTCGGTGACGGTGACGGCGGCCACGGTGAACACGTCGGGATGAGAGTTCGCGCCGTGGATCGAGGCGCCGGGTCCGGTATCGCCGGTGCCGCACCTCCCATCGGGGCAGTCTGCGCCACAGTTCCCCGCCGCGAAGAAGACGTCCGCACCCGCCGCGACGAGTGCGCCCGTGATCTGGTTGAACGGATGGTCGGGATTGGCGCTGTAGTTCTCCGGTGAGCCGATCGGGGCGTCGCTCGCGCGGTCGAACAACCCCCAGCTGTTGTTGACGACCCATTTCCCCGGCGCGGCGGTCACCCGTTCCACGAGGCCCGCGAACGCGGCGATGGCGTCCGAGAGAAACGCGGCCCACGTCCCCGCCTGTGACGTGAGCAGCGCATAGTCGAGGATCTGCGCGTCCGGAGCCGCGATCCGAACGTCGTACGCCACCATGGTGCCGTGGCCCGGCGCGCTCGAGCCCGGCACGTAGCCGGGCG
>Ga0209472_1000070_pt1 | contig 57124 bp, 45 predicted proteins | sample GraSoiAngelo_130_FD_185887 | JGI IMG/M metagenome (GOLD analysis project Ga0209472, IMG submission 185887) | Grasslands soil microbial communities from the Angelo Coastal Reserve, California, USA - 14_0929_02_20cm (SPAdes) (version 2) | ecosystem: Environmental > Terrestrial > Soil > Grasslands ... | reverse complement strand
GGATTCTCGGTGCGTTGGTGCAGGCCCTCACGAGCGACGGCGGCGGGGCGGCGACGGCGACGCTGTGCGCGGCCGACTACCTGGCGCCCGAGCGGCGGGCCGGCCAGCCCGCCCCGGCCCCGCGGGACGACATGTTCGCCGTGGGGGTCCTCGTGCACGAGATGCTCACGGGACGGCCGCCCGCCGGCAACCCGGAGCCGCTCGAAGAGGTCCGCTCGGTGCCGGCCTGGCTCGCCGAGCTGGGACGCCGCTGTCGCGCCCCAGAGCCGAGCGTGCGCTGGCCGGATGCCGGGGCCGCGTTGGCGAGCGGCAGCTGGCCGGGCGGGGCAGGTTAGACAATGCGGAGTGCGGATTGCGGATTGCGGATTTCATGACGCAGATCCCGGCCGCTGGGCTTCCGCCGGTGTTGTGCTACCATCGGGTTGGGGGCCCGCTCGAGCTTGGGGTCACGCGTGTCGCGCGGTCCACCTTCGCACGTCAGATGACGACGCTGGCCCGGGCAGGTTGGAAGACCCTCACATTGGGCCAGTTCGCCGAGCGACTCCGGCACGAGCATTCCGCATTCCGCACTCCGCATTCCGAATTTCTCTTGACTCTTGACGACGGTTATGCGTCCCTCGGCCAGCACGTCTATCCGGTACTCGCCGACGTGGGATTCACCGCCACCACGTTCCTCATCACGGACTACGTCGGGCGACTGAACACGTGGGATGTGCGCTACACGTGGCACCGGCTGGCGCATCTCGATTGGGACACGATCGGGCGCTGGCAGGAGCGGGGGTTCGGGTTCGCGTCGCACTCGGCATCTCATGCCCGCCTAACCTGGCTGTCGGATGCTCGAGCGATGGACGAGCTCGTGCGATCGCGCGACACGCTGGTCGGGCGACTCGGGCCAGGCGTGGGACGGGCGGTAGCGTACCCGTTCGGGGCGCGGGACGAGCGCGTCGAGCGGCTGGCCTGCGCCGCCGGATACGACATGGGGTTTGGGGGTGTGCGCGGCAACGGCTCGCCACTCGCCCTGGCGCGCCTTCCGGTCTACCTGTGGGACGTGGGGCGGGTGCCGTTCGGGTTACGGCAGGATGCTATCGGATCCTTGGGACGATTCGTCGCGGATGTGGCAAACCGATGCGCAGTCGGCACGAGCGTGATGCTGAACGTGAGCGGTAGGCGGTGAGGGGTGAGCGGTGACACCGCTTACCCCTTACCGCTCACCGCTTACAGAAGTCCTCCTGTCCCCACCGCCGCCCCCATGGCGTGGTATCCCTTGTCCACGTAGATCGTGGCCCCGGTGATCCCCGTACCGAGAGCGCTCGCGAGAAACGCCGCGGTCGTGCCGACTTCCCGGGCGGTGAGGGGCTCGGTGAGCGGCGCGTTGGCGGCGTAATACTCGACCATCCGCTCGATCTTCCCGATGGCGCTTGCGGCCCGTGAAGCGAGCGGCCCCGCGGAGATCGTGTTCACCCGCAGCCCGTACCGGCGGCCGGCCTCGAAGGCCAGCGTGCGCGTGTCGCTCTCGAGCGCCGCCTTCGCGGAGGACATGCCGCCCCCGTACCCCGGCACGACGCGCTCGCTCGCCATGTACGTCAACGACAGGAACGAGCCACCGGGGCGCATGAGTGGTCCGAGCCGGGCGACCAGCGACACGAGCGAATAGGCGCTCACGCTCACCGCGGCGAGGTAGCCCGCCCGGCTCGTATCGAGCAGGGGTTTCTTGACCTCGGGACCGTTGGCGAGCGAGTGGACGACGATGTCGAGCGGCCGCTCGCCGAACTCCTGCACCAGGCGCTGCGCGAGCCCGGCGACCGAAAAATCGCCGACGTCCTTGTAGCGCTTGTTGCCGCGAATTTCTGCCGGCGCCTCCGCCAGCGTGTCGTACGCGGCGTCGAGGGGATAAATCTTTTCGAACTGGAGCAGCGAGCCATCCGGCATGCGGCGCGAGTCGTCGATCTTGCCGCGCTCGAGCAGATTCAGGAAGATGTTCAGCGCCGGAGGCCAGGTGCCGGCGCACACGGTCGCGCCCGCCTCGGCGAGGGCCTTGGCGATGGCGAAACCATACCCCCCGTCGTCGGCGACGCCCGCCACCAATGCCCGTTTGCCTCTCAGATCGATGCTCAGCATCCACCCCTCCCGAAACGCGGAACGCGGAACGCGGAAGGCGGAACGCGGAACAGTGGGGTGCGCTTCGTTCCGCGTTCCGCGTTCCCACTTCCGCGTTAAATGAAGAATCTCGCCGCCACCGGAATCAGCTGCGGGTGCCGAACCAGCGCGTGGGCAAAGATCCGGCCCAGCGTCCGCTTCTCGGGCGGGATCGCGTTCGCCGTACGCGCGAGGGAGTTGAAGAACTGGTCATCCAGCTCCTCGAGCGCCCGCTTGAGTCGATAGTACTTGAGGTGATCGTCCCCGAGGAGCTCCATCCATCGGGCGTGATACGCCGAGAGCCGCCGCGCACTCGTGTCTCCGGCCCGAATCGCCGCCGCCGCGACCCGGCCGGCGAGCCGCCCGGCCTTCATGGCGTTCACGATGCCGCCCCCGGACAGCGGATTGATCATGTGGGCCGCATCGCCCGCCACCAGGACGCCATCGGTATAGGTCTGCCGGATGGTCGTGTGGACGATCACGCCGCCCACCGTGCAGGCGGTCTTGGCGCCCTCAGGGTAGCGGCGGGCGATCCAGTCGTCGAGATACTGTCGCGCGTTGCGGCCGTCGGCCTTCAGGGCAACGAGGCCAAGCCCCACGTTCGCGACACCCGGTCCCTTGGGGAAGAGCCAGGCGTATCCGCCCGGCGCGATCCGGTCGCTGAACTGCAGGTAGAGCGAGTCGGGATCGAAATCGATCCCCGCAAGCACGTATTGTGCGCACGATTCCATGTCGCGCGCCGGGACGCGAGTGTCGAGCCCCGCCCACCGGCCGACCATCGCCTCGACGCCGTCGGCAGCGATCACGACCCGCGCGCGGCAGGTCTCTTCCCCCGTGACGCCGCGCAGGCGCACCAGCCAGCGGCCGTCGGGCTCGCACGTCATGCCGGCCGCCTCGGTGCTCACGCGGAGCTCGGCCCCGAGAGCTACGGCCCGCTCGGCGAGAAACGCGTCGAACCGCGTGCGATCTAGTATCCAGGCGACTGCGCGCCCGGTGACCTTCACTTCTGTATCGTCGGGCGCGACGAACACGATCTGCGTGATCCTGCGCGACACCCAGGGAGCGCCGTCGGGATCGGCGAACTCGCGGAGTCCCGCGTCCCCCACGCCTTCGGCACAGCGGACCGGCGTGCCCACTCGGGCGTCGCGCTCGAGCAACACGACGCGGAGCTCAGGCGCCGCGCGCTTCGCCTCCCACGCCGCGACCGCGCCCGCCGGTCCCGCGCCAATGACCAGCACATCGGTGTCGTGGGTCACGCGGGGACCATCGTGAGCGCGCCGACGGGGCAGGGGGCGATGCATTTGCGGCATCCGGTGCACGTGCTCCGATCGACGACCAAGTCGGCGAGCGCGAGGTGAATCGCTTCCGGGGGGCAGAGGGGGAGGCATAGACCGCAGCGGTCACAAACCTGGAGATCCACTGCGGCAATCTCGGGGAGCGGTGACGCAGGTCGCATCCGCCAACGGTAGCCGCCCCCATCAGGGGCGTCAAGCATCAGCCTTGCTTGGAGTTACGCTTTTCATTAGCTTGATGCGCTCGCGCGCGCCCCCCTAACGACTTTCACCCGACGACCTCGTGCCCTTTCGCTGGCCGAATTGGAAGCTCGGTGCTTGGAGTCCGGCGAATGAGATCGCCGTGGACCTGGGCACGGCCAACACCCTGATCTACGTCAAGGGGGAGGGGATCGTGCTGAACGAGCCCTCCGTGGTCGCGATCGAGAAGTCGACCGGGAAGATCAAAGGCATCGGGCTCGAGGCGAAGCGGATGCTGGGCCGCACGCCGGACGGCATCCTCGCGGTGCGCCCGCTCAAAGACGGCGTGATCGCCGACTTCGACGTCACCGAGAAGATGCTGCGCTTCTTCCTGAAGACCATCATCGACCGCCATCTGTTCCGCGTGAAGCCCAAGGTGATCGTGTGCGTGCCCTCGGGCATCACCGAGGTGGAAAAGCGCGCCGTGCGCGACTCCGCCCAGTCGGCCGGGGCCAAGGAAGTCTACATGGTGGCCGAGCCGATGGCGGCGGCGATCGGCGTGGGGCTTCCCGTCGAGACGCCCACGGGGAACATGGTGATCGACATCGGAGGCGGCACGACCGAGATCGCGGTGATCGCCCTTTCGGGCATCGTCTCGGACACGTCGATCCGCACGGGCGGCGACGAGCTGGACCAGGCCATCGTGCAGTTCATGCGCAAGAACTACAACCTCCTCATCGGCGAGCCCACGGCCGAGCTAATCAAGATCCAGATCGGCTCGGCCGCGCCCGTCGGGGAGGAGCGCGAAATGGAAGTGAAGGGCCGCGACCTCGTCTCGGGGATCCCGAAAATCGTACGGGTCCATTCGAGTGAGATCCGCGAGGCGGTGCAGGAGCCGATTCAGCAGATCGTGGACGCGGTGCGGCGGGCCCTAGAGATCACGCCGCCGGAGCTAGCGTCGGACATCGTCGATCGGGGGATCGTGATGACCGGCGGAGGCGCGTTGATCCGGGGCCTCGACGTGCTGCTGCAGCAGGAGACGGGCCTGCCGATCCACCTCGACGAGGACCCGATGACCTGCGTCGTGCGGGGGACGGGGCGGATCCTCGACGATCCGGAGAAATACCGCAACGTCCTGACCACCTAAGGCGATGGCGCTCGGAGCGGACCGCTACGCCTCGCGGGGCGACACCCTGGTCTTCCTCGGGTGCGTGCTGCTGTCGGTCGCCGCCATGAGCCTGCCCGAGCGGATCCGCGATCCGCTCGCGCGCGACCTGCGGCAGACCGTGCTCGCCCCGTTCCTGGCCTTGCAGCAGCAGACCGAGCTCCTCTCGGCGTCGCTCGAGCGCTACGACGCCGTGGTCGCACAGCGCGACTCCGCCGCTCTCGCCGCCACCTTCCTCCCCGAGCTGCGGGGCGAGAACGCCCGGCTCCGTAGCCTCCTCGGCCTGGGCACACGCCTGTCGAGCGGCTACGTGCCCGCCGAGGTGCTGCACGAGCCGGAGCCGACGAGCGCCCTCACCTTCGCGGTCTCCGCCGGCAAGAAGCAGGGCGTCAAGCCGCTGTCCGCAGTCGTGAGTCCCGATGGCCTGGTGGGGATCGTGAGCTCGGTGGACGCCAAGACCAGCGTGGTCGTGAGCTGGGCGCACCCCGAATTCCGCGCCAGCGCCATGGCGGCGGATGGGAGCGTCTACGGCATCGTCGCACCGCATGGAACCGAAGGGCCGCGGATCTGGCTGCTGGAGCTGCAGGGGGTGGCCTACCGGCAGCTCGTGCCCACCGGCACGATGATCCTCACGTCCGGTCTGGGGGGCGTGCTGCCGCGCGGCATTCCCATCGGCACGGTGGTGGGCCTCGCCGGGGAAGCGGAGGGGTGGGAGCGCACCTACCTCATCCGGCCCGCCGTCCACCCCGCCGCGGTCACGCACGTGATGATCCTCACCGGACCGCCGGTCCGCGGGGACCTGCGCTCGCTGTTCCAGTCGAGCGGGGAAACGCCGTGAGGCGCAGCGACAAGTACCGCTTCTACGTGATCCTGGCGGCGCTGGTCGTGCTGCAGTTCTCGGTGCGGGGCCGGTTGGGGGGCGACCGCGTGGCGCCCGACTTCCTGCTGCTCGCGCTGCTGATCTACACGATCCGTGCCCGGCCGGGCCCGAGCGCCGGCGTGGGCTTCCTGGTAGGCCTGTTGCGGGACGCGCTCACGCCGGCGTCGTTCGGGGCGGGGGCGCTCGCGCATACGCTTGTGGGGTATCTCTCGTCCTGGAGCAAAGCGGTGTTCTTTGCGGAGAACCTGTTCGTGAACGGGTGTCTGTTTTTCGCCGGCACCTGGTGCCGGAACCTCGCGGTGGCGCTCGCTTCCGGGAAGATCAAAGGTGGGCTGCTGGGGTGGGAGCTGCTGGTCTGGTCTCCCATTCAGAGCCTCACCACGGCCGTGGCGGGCGTCCTCGTGCTGTGGTTGTTCGGGCGACATCTGGCAATCCGGCTGAGCGACGCATGAGCGCGTTCCACCCGCACCTGCTCCAACGGCGCCTCCGCCTCTCGCGGACCGTGGTGTTGGGCGCGGGGGCCGCCCTGGTGCTGGTGTTTTTCCGCACCCAGATCCTGGACCATTCGAAATACCAGCTGCAGTCGGAAACGAACCGCCTGCGACCCATCCCTCTGCCCGCGCCCCGCGGCATCATCACCGACCGAAACGGCAAGATCCTCGCGGAGAATCTGACCGGGTACACCGTGTCCCTGCTCCCGGCGGCGGACGAAGACTCGCTGCGGGCCACCCTGCGGCGCATCGCGTCGATCGTCCGGCTCGACAGCCTCGCGATCGAGCGCTTGCTGATCAAGTACCGCCGGACGCCGTATCTGCCGGTCACGGTGCTCCCCAGCGCGACGTTCGAGGTCGTGTCGGCGCTCGAGGAGCGGCGGCTGATCTTCCCGGGGCTCTTGATCCAGCCCGAGCCGAGGCGGCACTACCCGGACAGTTCGCTGGTGGCCCATTTGGTGGGCTACGTCGGCGAGATCACCGAGACGGAGCGGGCCCAGCGGCGCTTCGCGTCGGTGCGACTCGGGGGGCTCCTGGGGAAGGGCGGGCTCGAGCGCCAGTACGACGATTCACTCCGGGGCGCGGACGGCGTGCGCTTCGTGGAGGTGAGCGCGCTGGGGCATGTGGTGCGCGAGGGGGGCGCGGCCTCCCGGCTCCCGCCGGTGCCGGGCCGCGCGGTGCATACCACCATCGACCTCGAGCTGCAGCGCTACATCGCGCAGATCTTCCCGGCGGGCCAACGCGGCGCGGTGCTCGCGCTGAACCCCAATACAGGCGAGATTCTCGCCCTGTACAGCGCGCCGGGCTTCGATCCCAACGCCTTCGTGGGCGGCGTGGACCCCGACTATTGGCGCCGCCTCAACGTGAGCGAGGCGCACCCGCTGTTCGACCGCACCATCCAGGCACGCTATCCGCCCGGATCCACCTGGAAGCTCGCCCTGGCCGCGATGGCGCTGCGGCACGGCGTCGTGACGCTGCGGTCGCGGATGCCGATCCCCTGTCGCGGCGGATTGCAGTATGGCAACCGCTTCTTCCGCTGCTGGTCGGCCCAGGGGCACGGCGACCTCGTCCTCGCCGACGCGATCGCCCAGAGCTGCGACGTGTACTTCTACCAACTGGGCCTGAAGCTCGGCCTCACGTCGTTGCTCGAGGACGCCACCGGCCTGGGGTTCCATTCCCGTACCGGCATCGACCTCCCCGGCGAAATCACCTCGGAATTCCCCGGCGGCACCGACTACTACGATCGCGCGTACGGACCGCGCCGCTGGACGTCGGCGGTGACCCTGAATCTGGCGATCGGGCAGGGGGAGAACGCCCAGACCCTCGTGAACATGGTGCGGTTCTACCAGATGCTCGCGAGCGACGGCCGGGCGCGGCCCCCCTACCTCGTCCACCCCGCCGGCGGCTCGACCGTCAGCCTCGGCCTGGCACCCGACCAGCTCGCGGGCCTGCGGCAGGCGATGATCAGCGTGGTCGAGCGCGGCACGGCGCGCGGCGCCGGGCGGTTCGGCGGCAGCGTGGCGATCGCCGGCAAGACCGGCACGGCCCAGAACCCGCACGGGCCGGCGCACGGCTGGTTCATTGGATTTGCGCCCGCCGAGAAACCGGAGATCGTCGTGGGCGCCATCGTGGAGTTCGCACGCGAGGGCCCCTACGTGGCCCCCCTCGTGACCCGCGTGATCGGGCACTATCTCGGCGTCGACACGACCCTCGCGTCGAAGATTCGGATCGTGCTCCCGACCGACACCGCGCCGCACGCGATGCAGATCCTCCCCGGCATCCCGGGAGAGGACTCGACCATCGTGCCCCCGATCCTCCCCCCGAGCCTGCCTCCGGACAGCGGCAATGCGCCTCCGCCTCAGTGAGATCGACCGACCGCTCACCGCGGTCGTGCTCGCCCTCGCCGTGTACGGGCTCGCGACGCTCTATTCGGCGGGACAAACCGATGTCCCCACGTTCGTCGCCACCATCTGGCAAAAGCAGTTGATCTGGCTGGGGGTGGGGGCGGCGGCGGTCGTGCTGATGTTCCGGACGTCGCCCCGGCTGCTCGAGTGGGCGACGCCCTCCGCCTACGGCATCGGCGTCGTGGTGCTGCTGCTGACGCTGGCCGCCGGCACGGGGGCGGGCACGGCGGCCAGCGAGCGGTCGTGGATCGCGATCGGGGGGGTGCGGCTGGGCCAGCCCGCGGAGCTCGCGAAGCTTGCGGTCGTCCTGATGCTGGCGCGCTGGCTCGCCGAGCGGCGGGAGGCGCCGGCGACGCTGCGCGACCTGCTGCCGCCCTGCCTCATCGCCGGCCTGCCGACGCTGCTCGTGGCCAAGCAGCCGGATCTGGGAAGCGCCATCGTCTTCATCACGATCCTGTTCGCGATGCTGTATTGGGCCGGGACCAAGCCCTCGCTGCTGCTCCTCCTCGGGTCGCCCGTGATCGGCCTGGTGCTCGCCTTCTCCACGGTGGCGTGGGGCGCCTGGATCATCGTGTTGTTCGCCCTGCTGTTGTGGTGGCGGCCGTACGTGTGGGAAGGCCTGGCCGTCATGCTGGCGAACGTGATCATGGGCGTGGTCGCGGTGCCGTTCTGGCGTCGCCTCGCTCCCTACCAGCAGAACCGCCTGCTCGCGTTCCTGAATCCCGAAGTGGACCCCCGCGCGACCGGGTGGCACGTCATCCAGTCGAAGATCGCCATCGGGTCGGGAGGCTTCCTCGGCCAGGGGTTCATGCACGGCCCGCAGAAGCGGCTCGCGTTCCTGCCCGCCCAGCACACGGATTTCATCTTCCCGGTGGTGGGGGAGGAGCTGGGATTCGTCGGCGTGGTGGTCGCGCTGGCGCTCCTCATCGCGCTGGTCCTCATCCTGCTCCGCATTGCGCGGCGCGCCACGGATCCCTACTCCAGCTTGTGCGTCTTCGGGATCGCCGGCATGCTGTTCACCCACATCATCGAGAACGTGGGGATGACGGTGAATCTGCTGCCGATCACCGGCATCCCACTGCCGTTCTTCTCCTACGGCGGCTCGTTCCTGCTCGCCTGCTCGGTGGGTGTGGGGATCTCGCTGCGCGTGGCCTGGGAGTCCCGCCAGTCAGGCTACGCGGAGCTCTGACAACGACTTACGCGATCGGGGCTGGCGCCGGGGGGAGGCCCCTTCCAAATTGTCGCCTTCAAGTTCCCCACTGTGGCGCGAATGGCCTGGTTCAAAAAAGAGCGCAAACCCCGCACGTCCGAACGGGTAAAGCTGGAGATTCCAGCCGACGCCTGGGAGAAATGCGACGAGTGCGGGCACATCGACATCAAGGACCGGTTCGTCCGCGCACTGAACGTCTGCCCCAATTGCGGGCACCACCGCCGCATTGCCGCCCAGGAGTACATCGATCTCCTCGTCGATGAGGGCTCCTGGCACGAGCTCGACGCCAGACTCCGCTCCACCGATCCCCTGCACTTCGAGAATTACAAGCAGCGCCTCGAGACGGCGATCCAGAAAGCGGGCCCGCTCGAAGGCGTGCGGACCGGCTACGGCCGGCTGGACGGCATGCCGCTCGACGTCGCCGTGATGGATTTCAACTTCATGGGCGGGTCCATGGGCTCGGTGGTGGGAGAAAAAATCGCGCGGCTGACCCGGCGGTCGGTCGAGCGGCACGTCCCGCTCGTCATCGTATCGGCGTCGGGCGGGGCGCGGATGCAGGAGGGAGTGCTGTCCCTCATGCAGATGGCCAAGAGCTCGGTCGAGATCGCCCGATTACGGGCGGCCCGCGTGCCCTTCGTCTCGATCCTCACGAACCCCACCACCGGAGGCGTGTCCGCGTCCTACGCGATGCAGGGGGACGTGATCCTGGCGGAGCCGGGGGCCGTGGTCGGGTTCGCCGGGCCGCGGGTCATCAAGCAGACCATCGGCCAGGACCTGCCACCCGGCTTCCAGACGGCCGAGTTCCTGCTCGAGCACGGCATGATCGACGCCGTGGTACCTCGCAGCGAGCTGCGGGACACCACCGCCCAGCTGCTCCGTCACATGGCCGGCCGGCAACCGGCGGAGGCTGCCGACTGACCCGGTTGTCCTTCGAGGATGCCTGCCGCTTTCTCTTCGCGCGACAAGGAAGCCGGATCAAGTGGAGCCTCGGGCCGACCGAGGGCCTCCTCGACGTCCTGGGTCATCCTGAGCGGCACTTTCCCTCGATCCATGTCGCCGGCACGAACGGCAAGGGCTCGACCTGCGCGTTCACCGCGTCCGAGCTCCGCGCCCGGGGGCTCAGGGTCGGCGTCTACACGTCGCCACATCTCGTGTCCGTGCGCGAGCGCATCGAAGTAGACGGGGTACCGATCGGCGAGGAGGCGTTCGCCGAGTGGACGACGTTCCTGCGCCCGCACATCGAGCGGCTCGACGCGAGCTTCTTCGAGGCCACTACGGCCATCGCCTTCGCCGACCTGGCGGCGCGGGGGGTGGACGTCGCCGTGATCGAAGTCGGGCTCGGGGGGCGGCTCGACGCGACCAACGTCATCACGCCGCTGGTGTCGGTGGTCACCAAGATCGCCCGGGAACACACCGACTACCTCGGGACCGACCTCGCGTCCATCGCTCGGGAAAAGGCGGGAATCGCGAAGCGCAACGTCCCGTTCATCACCGGCGAGATGGATCCCGCCGTCCGCCAAGTGTTGGTGGGCGAGGCGGAGCGGCGCGGCGGCAACCCGGTGATCGTCGCGGACTCAGGTGCCGCCCCCACGCGGCCGCTCGGGATGAAGGGACGACATCAGCACGCGAACGCCTGGGTCGCGCTCGCGGCGCTGAACGCCCTGCCGCCCCCTCTCGGTCCGGTCGGCGATGAGTGGCCCGAGAGCTTCACGCGCACCTACGTACCAGGGCGATTCGACGTGCGCGGCCGGTGGATCTTCGACGTGGCGCACAACCCCGACGGCGCGCGTGTGCTCGCCGACACGCTGCGGGAGTGCGATCCCCCGCACCCGCGGCGCGGTCTGGTCGGCGTGCTGGGCGACAAGGACTACCTCGGAATGATCGACTGCCTCACACCGGCCGTCGACAGCTTCGTGTTCACCATGCCCACCACGGCTCCCGAGCGGCGCCGCTGGGACCTCGGCCGGCTGGAGCGCGAGCTGGGCGGCCTCGCGGTAGCGCACGAGTTCGAGCCGCAGTTCGAGCGCGCATTGGAGCGTGCGCAGGACGACGCGGCGACGGTGATCGTCACCGGATCGTTTCACACCGTCGGCGAGGCGCTCGCCAGCTTGCCCGGCTTCGCGCCGGTCGGCTAAATTGTTGCGATGCAAGGACAAGCCTTACCAGGCTTCCGCGACTTTTACCCCGACGAACTCGCTCTCCGCAACTACATCTTCGCCACCTGGCGCGAAGTCGCGCGGCGCTACGGCTTTCAGGAATACGACGGCCCGCCGCTCGAGCCGCTGGAGCTGTACACCGACAAGAGCGGTGAAGAGATCGTGCAGCAGCTGTACACGTTCGAGGACAAGGGCGGGCGCAAGGTCGCGCTGCGTCCCGAGATGACTCCCACCCTCGCCCGCATGGTGGGGGCGCACGCCCAGGCCCTCAAGAAGCCGATCCGCTGGTTCTCGATCCCCCAGCTGTTCCGGTACGAGCGGCAGCAGCGCGGACGGCTGCGGGAGCACTTTCAGCTCAATATGGACATCATCGGGGAAGCGAGCCCGCTCGCCGACGCGGAGCTGATCGCCGCCGCGATCGACATCATGCGCGCGTTCGGGTTCAAGGCGGCGGACGCCCAGGCCCGGGTCTCGGACCGACGCGTGCTCAGGACACTGCTGTTGGGCAGGGGCATTACGGAAGCGCAGCTGCCGACCGCATTCGAGGCGATCGACAAGAGCGAGCGGGTCCCGAAAGACGTCGTAGCGGCCAAGCTTCGGGAAGCGGGAATGGGGAAACGAGAAACGGACGCCGTGTTCGAGATCCCGGCCCTGCGCGGGCTCGACGCCGTGCTGACTGCGCTCGGTAAGGTGAAGGGCGGTGAGGAGGCGGGGGAGCCCCTGCGTCAGGCCGTCGGGGCCCTGGAGACGATGGGGCTCGCGGACTTCGCCGCGGTGGACTTGACGATCGTACGCGGGCTCGCCTACTACACTGGTATCGTGTTTGAGCTGTTCGACCGGGGGAAGTCGCTGCGGGCCGTATGTGGCGGCGGCCGCTACGACGGCCTATTGAAGGCCCTCGGCGGCGTCGATCTCCCCGCGCTCGGGTTCGGCATGGGAGATGTCGTCCTCGGAGAACTCTTGAAGGAGCGCGGCCCCGCCGACCAGGCGTCGACCAAGCTCGACGCCTTTTTAATAGCGGTGAGCGGCGAGGACGTGGCCCCGATGCTGCAGCTCGCGCACCGGCTGCGGGATCTGGGCGTCGCGGTCGAGTACGGCCTTCGTCCGGCGGCGATCCGCAAGCAGCTGGAGCTCGCCGCGGCGCGGGGAGCGGCACGGGCCTTGATCGTGGGGCCCGACGAGCGGGCGGCGGGCGCGGTGGTGGTACGCGATCTCAAGGCGGGCACCGAGGAGCGGGTGCCCATCGCGAAGCTCCCAGGACTCTTCCACTAATGGCCCAGGCGCAGAAGATCACGCCACGCGCGAAGGACTTCAGCGAGTGGTACAACGACGTAGTGATGCAGGCCGAGCTGGCGGACTATTCGCCGGTGCGCGGCTGTATGGTCATCCGACCCCATGGCTATCGTGTGTGGGAGCTGATGCAGCAGGCCCTGGACGACATGTTCAAGGCCACGGGCCACCAGAACGCCTACTTCCCGCTGTTCATCCCGATGAGCTTCCTCGCGAAGGAAGCCGAGCACGTGGAGGGCTTCGCGAAGGAGGTCGCGCTGGTGACGCACACCCGGCTCAAGGCCACCGGCAAGACGGGCGCGCAGGCGGTGATGCCCGATCCGGAGTCGGCGCTCGAGGAGCCGCTCGTCGTGCGGCCCACGTCCGAAACGATCATCTACGCGATGTTCGCGAAGTGGATCCAGAGCTACCGCGACCTGCCGCTCTTGATGAACCAGTGGTGCAACATCGTGCGGTGGGAGTTCCGGACCCGGCTGTTTCTCCGCACCACGGAGTTTCTGTGGCAGGAGGGGCATACCGCGCACGCCACCGAAGCGGAAGCCGAAGCGGAGGCGCGGCAGATGCTCGGCGTGTACCGCAGGTTCCAGGAAGACTGGATGGCGATGCCGGTGATCACGGGACGGAAGACCGAGAGCGAGAAGTTCGCGGGCGCCCTCCGTACCTACGCGCTGGAAGCCCTGATGCAGGACAACAAGGCGCTGCAAGCCGGGACGTCGCACAACCTCGGTCAAAACTTCGCCAAGGCGTTCAACGTGCAGTACCAGACGGCGGCGGGTGGGCTCGAATACGTCTGGAACACGTCGTGGGGCGTGTCGACCCGCATGATCGGCGGGCTGGTGATGACGCATTCCGACGACAACGGCCTGGTCTGCCCGCCCAAGCTGGCGCCGGTGCAAGTGGTCATCGTACCGATCTGGAAGTCGGAAGAAGAAAGGGGTCAGGTGTTAGGGGTTGGGGACAAGGTGAAGGCGGAGCTGGTGAAGGCCGGCATCCGCGTCGAGCTGGACTCGCGCGACAGCCTCAAGCCCGGCGCCAAGTATTTCGAGTGGGAGGCGAAGGGCGTGCCGTTGCGGCTCGAGATCGGCCCACGGGACGTGGCCGCGGGGCAGGTGATGACGGCGCGCCGCACCGGCGGCAAGACGCCCGCCAGGCTGGACGGGATCGGCGGCGTGGTGCGGAAGAGCCTCGATGAGATTCAAGCCACGCTGCTCCAGACGGCGAAGGGTCGACGCGAAGCGCATTCCGTCCGCGGCGTCACCAAGCAGCAGTTCGTCGAGTTCATGAAGGGCGCGGGTGGGTTCGCCTACGGCGGCTTCTGCGGCTCGCCCGAGTGCGAGGCCCAGATCAAGCAGCAGACGGGGGCGACCGTGCGGGTGTTGCCCGATCCCGAATTCCGCTCGGCCGAGGCGCCCAAGACGTGCCTGTGGTGCGGGAAGCCCAGCGTGGCGGAGGCGGTGTGGGCGCAGGCGTATTAGGGTTCGACCCCGCGCTGCTCCGCTCGATCGCGGAGCGGGTCGGCACGCCCACCTACGTCTACAGCGGTAACCTGATCCGCGCCCAGTACCACGCGCTGCAGGACGCCCTGAAGGACGTGCCGCACCGCATCTGCTATTCGGTGAAGGCCAACGGCAACATCGGGGTCCTCAAGGTCCTCAAGGCACTGGGTGCGGGCGCCGACATCGTGTCGGTGGGCGAGCTCCGGCGCACCCTCGCGGCCGGCTTCGAGGCGAGCGCGATCGTCTTCTCCGGCGTCGGGAAGACCGCTCCGGAGCTGGAAGAGGCGATCCGCGCCGGCGTGGGATTCCTGAACGTCGAGTCCTCCGCCGAGCTGGACGCGGTGATCGCGGTCGCTCGGAAGCTCAAAATGCGGGCGCGCCTCGGCATTCGGGTGAATCCGGACGTTGCGACCGAAACACACCCGTACACGAAGACGGGTGAAAAAACCGCCAAGTTCGGCGTGCCGTACGACGAGGTCGTAAGTGTGGCTCAGCGGATAGCGGCCGAGCCGCTGTTCACGCTGCGCGGGCTTGCGATGCATCTCGGGTCCCAGATCACCGACGTCGAGCCGTATCACCGCGGCACCGTCAAGCTGCTCGAGCTGGTGACGGCGCTCCGCGCCTCGGGGATCGCCACGATCGAAGCGCTGGATGTGGGCGGTGGGCTGGGCGTGCGCTACCACAACGAGAAGGCGCCGAGTCCGCGGGAATTCGCCGAGGCGGTGGCGCCGCCGATCCAGCAGGCCGGGCTCGCCCTGCTGTGCGAGCCGGGGCGCTACCTCGTAGCGAACGCGGGTGTGCTCGTCACCAAGGTGCTGTACCGCAAGCATGCCGGTGGCAAGGATTTCGTCGTGGTGGACGCCGGGATGACGGACTTCGTGCGGCCCAGCCATTACAACGCCCATCACGAGATCGTCCCGCTCCAGGACGGCGGTCGACCCGAGGAGCTGGTCAACGTCGTGGGCCCCATCTGCGAGTCGGGGGATTTCCTGGCCCTCGACCGCAAGTTGCCGACGGTCGAGCCCGGCGAGTATCTCGCCGTGCTCGGCACGGGGGCGTATGGCTTCGTGATGAGCTCGACCTACAACCAACGGCCCCGGCCGCCCGAGGTTCTGGTCGAGGGCGATCGCTACTACGTCGCCCGGCAGCGCGAGACGCTCGAGGACCTGGTGCGCGGCGAGGTGCTCGAGCCTACCACCTGGTACCGAGCGGGTGGAGCATGAACCGGATCCTGATCCTCGACTATGGCTCGCAGTTCACCCAGCTCATCGCGCGCCGGGTGCGCGAGGCGCACGTCTACTGTGAGATCCATCCCGCCGCGCGCGGTACCGACCTGGGCTTCGTCAAGCAGTTCGCCCCGAAGGGGATCATTCTCTCGGGCGGCCCTAACTCCGTATCCGACCCGGGCGCGCCAACGGCCGATCCAAAGCTCCTCGAGCTCGGTACGCCCATCCTCGCCATCTGCTACGGCATGCAGCTGGTGGCCCAGCTGGCGGGCGGCAAGGTGACGCCGTCCGCGCAGCGCGAGTACGGCCGGGCGGAGGTCACCGTCCGGGATGCGACCGGGCTGTTCGCCGGATTCGAGCCCCAAGGGTGCATCACCGTGTGGGCCAGCCACGGCGACCGGATCGACCGGCCGCCGCCGCACTTTCGCGTCACGGCCTCGAGCCCGAACGCACCGGTCGCGGGGTTCCAGCACGAGTCCCGGCCGATCTTTGGCGTGCTGTTTCACCCAGAGGTGGCTCACACGCCGCGGGGCGGGGAGATGCTGCACAATTTCCTGTTCGCGATCGCCGGCTGCACACCCGACTGGACGCCGGGTCACTTCATCGAGCAGGAGGTCCGGCGGATCCGGGAGCTCGTCGGTGAGACACGGCGGGCGATCTGCGGCCTTTCGGGGGGGGTGGACTCCGCGGTGGCCGCCGCGCTCGTGCACCGCGCGATCGGCGACCGCCTGACCTGCATCTTCGTGGATCACGGCCTGCTACGGCTGAACGAGCGGGAGCAGGTGGAGCGGACCTTCCGCGCGCACCTCGGGATCGACTTGCGAGTCGTGGATGCGGGCGCGCGGTTCCGCGAGGCGCTCGCCGGCGTCGAGGATCCGGAAGAGAAGCGGCGCCGCATCGGCCACACGTTCATCGACGTGTTCGAGCAGGCAGCCGAGGACGTGAAGGGCGACGTCGGATTCCTGGTGCAGGGGACGCTGTATCCCGATGTGATCGAGTCCGCGTCGCCGTTCGGCGGCCCCTCGGTCACCATCAAGACGCATCACAACGTCGGGGGGCTGCGACCGAACGTCCCGTGGAAGCTGATCGAGCCGTTGCGCGAGCTCTTCAAGGACGAGGTGCGCCAGGTCGGCCGCGAGCTCGGCCTGCCGGAAGAGATCGTGGGCCGGCACCCGTTCCCGGGGCCGGGCCTCGCGATCCGCGTCCTCGGGCCCGTGACCGAAGAGCGACTCGATCTGCTGCGTCGCGTGGACGCGATCTACATCGAGGAGATTCGGGCCGCGGGGCTGTACGACCAGATCTGGCAGGCGTTCGCGGTGCTGCTCCCGATCCGGTCGGTCGGCGTGATGGGAGACTTCCGCACGTACGATCACGTGGTCGCGCTGCGGGCGGTGACGAGTCGGGACGGGATGACGGCGGATTGGTATCCGTTTCCGGCCGATGTGCTAGCCAAGATCAGCAGCCGCATCATTAATGAAGTACGGGGAGTGAATCGCGTCGTTTACGACGTAAGCTCCAAGCCGCCGGCGACGATTGAATGGGAGTGAGGCGTTACCGGTTGCCGGGAGAGGCGTTGCCGGATAAAGCGACGATCCGTCGGGAAAGTGCCGTGACCAATCGGGCACAATGGGTGCGGGCGAGCCGAAGCTCGCTCAATCTGGTGCCGGAGAGATAGCCCAGCGCCTCCGCAAGCTCCAAGACCCCTTGGAGCTCATCCAACGAACCCTTCGCGATCTCAAGGTACCGTCGGAACTGCCGCGGGCTGGACTGAGTTGCTCCCTCAGCGATGTTCAGGGACACGCTGTACGCGGCACGTCGCCACTGTGCCCCTAGTGCGAACACCTCATCACGAGGGAGGGTCGAGATGGCGTCACGCGACAAGACCGCGAGCCGCTTCGCCTCTTGCCACGCGACGAGCTTCCTGAAGTCACCCACATAGGAAATTTCGACAGAAGAGTCGGTCGGGCATCGTCGTTTTCATGCGGATCTACACCACTATTTCGCGGCGCAGTACCCGGCAACACCTTTGTCGGGAACCGGCAACGCCCTTCGCCTAGCACCCCTAGATATTCTTATCCTCCAGCAGCTTCAGGAACTCCTTCGCCGTCCCCACCACCGCGAGCTTCCCCGGCACATCGGGCTCCTTTGCGAACTGCGCGATCTTTCCGAGCACGGGCAGGTACTGGTTGGAGACTTCCAGCGGCGGGGCCACGATCAGGAAGAAGTAGTGCACCGGCTTGCCGTCGATCGCGTTGAAATCGATGCCATCGAGCTTCCGGCCGAACGCGACGCGGAGGCGGTTCACGGCGAGCGCGCGACAGTGCGGAATCGCGATATTCTGACCGATCCCGGTCGACCCGAGCGTCTCGCGGCGCTTCAACATCTTCACCAGAGTCTGCTCGGACTTGTCGTCCAGCTTGAGCAGGCTCACGAGCTCTTTCAAGACGTCGTCTTTGCTGGTGCTTTGCAGCTGCAGGTTGATCGCGTCTTCGGCAAAGAACTCACGCAGGCGCACGTCCTAGTCCCTCCGGTCGAAACGGCGGCGAAACGTAATGACTGGTTGCTCCCCGCGCAACGCGTCATTACGTTGTGTTGCATGCACTTCCCGTACCACACGGGGCACGATTTCCCCTTGTTCCTCGCCCCCATGTCGGGCGTGTCCGAGTCCCCCTTCCGGCTCTTGTGCCGGCGCTTCGGGGCGGACGTCGTCGTGTCGGAATTCATTTCCGCCGTCGGCGTGGCCCGCGGCCTCGAGCACTTGTTCGCCGACATGCGGTTCGAGGAGGCGGAGCGCCCCATCGGCATTCAGCTGTATGGCGCAGACGCGACAGTGATGGCGCGCGCCGCCGAGATGGTCACGGAGGCCGGGCGGCCCGACTTCATCGACATCAACTTCGGCTGCCCGGTGAAGAAGGTCGTCAAGAACAACGGCGGATCGGGCTGCTTGAAAGACCTCGATCTGGTCGAGCGCATCATCCGGGCGGTGCGAAGTGCAACGCATCTCCCCGTCACCGTGAAGATCCGGAGCGGCTGGGACGACACGCAGCGCGATCCCGTCACCATCGCCCGGCGCTGCCGCGAGGCCGGTGCCCAGGCCCTCACCCTGCACGCCCGCACGCGCACGCAGATGTTCTCGGGTGTCGCGAACTGGGACGAGATCGCCCGCGTGGTCGAGGCGCTCGACATTCCGGTGATCGGGAACGGCGACATCACCACGGCGGCGGACGTCGTCGCGATGCGGGCGCACACCAACTGCGCCGGGGTCATGATCGCCCGCGGCTCGTTCGGCAATCCCTGGATCTTCGCGCAGGCTCGGGACCTCACCGCCGGCCGACCGGCGCGGCCGGACCCGAGTCCGGACGAGCGGTTCGCCACCGCGCTGGAGCACGCGCGGCTCGCGCTCCGGCTGCAAGGCGACACCCGTAAGACGGCGCTCGAATTTCGCAAGCACTTCGGCTGGTACACGAGGGGCGTGGCTGGCGCGGCGAGCCTGCGCGAGCGGCTCTTCCAAATCGAGTCGATGCAGCAGGCGGAAGCGATCTTCGCGGCCTACCTCGCCGAAAGCGCGGTGGAGCAGGCGGCGTGAAGCTCGACGACCTGGGGCGCTTCATCGAGCGCCTCCCGTTCGCGTCCATCGATCACCTCCGGCCCGCGACGCAGGGGCATCAGGAGGTGATCTTGTGTCAGGGCAAGACGCCCGAACAGGCGGTCGCCATCGCGGAGCGGCTCGACGCCGCGGCCGGGAGCTTTCTCGCGACGCGAGCCGACGTCGCCCATCGCGCGGCGCTCGCTGCCCGGTTCCCCAGCGCAGAGGTGAACGACCTGGGGCGCACCGTGTACCTGCCCCCCACACCGGAGCCCGCCCCGACGGGGCGGGGGACGATTCTCGTCGTGACCGCGGGGACGAGCGACCTCCCGGTGGCGGAAGAGGCCGCCGTGACCGCACGGGCGTTCGGCAACACGGTCGCGCGCCTGACGGACGTGGGCGTGGCCGGCATCCACCGCATTCTCACACAAACGGATGAGCTGCGCCGCGCCGCGGTGATCATCGTGGTCGCCGGCATGGAAGGCGCGCTTCCGAGCGTCGTGGGCGGGCTCGTGCCGGTGCCGGTGATCGCGGTGCCCACCAGCGTCGGCTACGGCGCGTCGTTCGGGGGCGTCGCGGCGCTGCTCGGTATGCTCAACTCCTGCGCCGCCGGCGTCACCGTCGTCAACATCGACAACGGGTTCGGCGCCGCCGCCGCCGCGAGCCGCATCAATCACTCGTGAAGGGGCCCCGCGCGGGCATCTGGGTCGGGCGCGGCCTCGCCGTGCTCGGCCTGGTCGCCGTGATCCCGGCCGTCCTGAGCGCGAACCTCTGGGCGCTGGTCGCGGCGCTGGGCGGCTTTCTCGCGGCGACCGGGTTGGCGCTGGGACCGCTGGTGCGGGTGTGGCTGGCCGACGAGCCGCCCGTCCGGCCGTCCGATTTCGAGCATACCCTGGACCTGCTGCGCCGGGCGCACGGGGCTCGGGCGGGCTGGGCCGTGGGTCTCGACGACAGCGAGGTCGAGGTCCTCGGGAAGGAGGAGGTCGACGGCGCGATCCGCCAGCGCGGCGCCGCCCTCGTGCAACTCGCCTCGGTGGACGGGCGTGCTCACGTCGCACGCGATCCCGCCGGCAGCTACGTCGCCGTGGGCGACTTCCCGTTCGGTGCCGGGCTGCTGCTCCCGCAACCGGACACCCCTCCCGAGCAAGCGGCGGCGGTCACCGAGGAGCTGCGCCGCATCGTCGCGGGGATGCGGCTCGCGCGGTCGCACGAGCCCGGCGACCATCCCGCCCAGCTCGTGTCGAAGCAGCTCGCCGCCATGGCGGGTGGCGGGCAGACGCTCGAGGGGATCGCCAAGGCCGGAGTCGTGTTGGCCCAGCAGTTCACGCAACGCGGGGCGGCGATCGTGCTGCAGGGGAGCGGACCCGCGAGTGGCACGCTGCGGATCGTGGCGGTGTCGACGGCGGCGGACAGCCGGCTCCAGGGGCTCGTGCTCCCGCCCGCCGCGCCGGCGGTCCGGGCCACGACGTCCGCCGTGCCGGTGGTCTCGCGCGGCGCGGAGGACATTTTCGGCAGCGCGCTCCCCGACCGCCGGCGCCAGGATCGCGCGGGTACCGCGTATCCGCTCTTCGACGGCCATTTCGCGTTCGGCGCGCTGGTGGTGATGGGCCCGCAGCCCCCACCGGGCACACCCGTCGCGGACCAGCTGCAGCGCCTCGTGGCGGAGCTGGGATCCCGCCTTCCCGCCGCCCGCGCGGTCTTCGAGGCGGAGCAGCGGGCGGTGAGCGACCCGCTCACGGGTCTCCGCAACCGACGCGAGTTCGAGCGCGCGCTGAACCAGCACGGGAGCAAAGCCCCGCCGATCACCACGTTGATCTATGCGGACCTCGATCACTTCAAGCAGCTGAACGACACGCTGGGGCACGCCGCCGGCGACGCGGCGCTACGGCACATCGCACGCATCCTCGAAGGGGCGGTGCGCGACAAGGACCTGGTGGCGCGGATCGGGGGCGAGGAGTTCGCCGTGTGGATGCCGCACACGCCTCTGGTGTCGGGACACGAGGTCGCCGAGCGCATCCGTGCGACCGTCGAGACCACGACCTGGCGATGGGGCGGGGAGCCGTACGGCCTGACGATCTCGTGCGGCGTGGCCGCCTACCCGGACACCGTGCGCGAGCTCGCCAACCTCCGGGGCGCCGCTGATGCGGCGCTGTACGCGGCGAAGCAGGGCGGAAGGAATCGCGTGGAGCAGGCTCAGGGAGACGTGACGCGGTATACCGGATGAATCTCCCACAACGCGCGCACCGATGAGTTACAACGCCCGTGCGCTCCGTCGATCTTATCGCTCCGCCGCCCGCCGCGGCGATGCTGTCCGTCGAAGAAGGCAGCTCCGCTGATGCGTGCCCGAAGGGGCCGTGCCAGGACGCCCCGCTTGCGGACTTTCACGTCGCCGATCAGCGAGTCGAGCGCCGCCCGGGCCCCCGCGTAGCGCGGGCTGTACTGCGGCGCCGGGATCTCGATCACGACGCAGGAATCGGAAGGACTGTCCGCCCGCTCGGTGAGCTCGATGTGCCAGTCGCCGTCGTCTTTGACCTCGTCGACCCGCCGCACCCACGCGGTAAGACTGTACGCCAGAAGCTCGCGGTCGGCGCGGAGAGCGCACCGGTCGCGCGGCCCGAAGTCGGGCGGCGTCCAGGTGGCGAGGATGGCCGACACCGATGTCGCCTGCGGCGGGACGAGGGCAAGCCCCGTATCGGTCTTCTGGCTCCAGCGGTAGTGGGGCTCCCGGCACCGTTGCGCCCGGAGCGGCGCCCCGGACGGGAGTCCGCCCAGCCCGAGCACGACGAGTCCGGCCAGCCCGAGGGCGGTGAGCGCCGCTGCGAGGTCAGGCCGTGGCACTGGCCAGACCCAGCAGCCGCTCTTGGAAGCTTCGCGACTCCCCGCCCGGTGCCGGCGCGCGGCGGTGATAGCTGCCGTCGGAATCGAGGTCCCAGGCGGTGGGGTCGTCCAGCTCCGCCGCGAGAATGGCGTCGAGCCGGCTGCGGCACGCCGCGTCGCGCACCGGCGTCACCACCTCGACCCGCTGCCGCAGGTTGCGCGGCCGCCAGTCGGCGGAGCCGATGTAGTACTCGGCGGCGTCGCCGTTGGCGAAATGGTAGATGCGGGCGTGCTCGAGAAACCGGCCGAGGACGCTGACGACGCGGATGCGCTCCGACAGTCCCACCACACCGGGACGGAGCGTACACACGCCCCGTACGACCAGCGCGATGTCGACGCCCGCCTGCGAGGCGCGATACAGTGCCGTGATGATCTCGGGATCGGCGAGCCCGTTGAGTTTCGCGCGAATCCGTGCATCCCGGCCCGCGCGAGCGTGCGCGGCCTCCCGATCGATCAGCTCCACCAACCGTTTCGCCAGATAGGTAGGCGCGACGAGGATCTGCCGGAACGCGGTCTGGGGCGGCCGCGAGGAGCCCGAGAGCTCGTTGAACAGGTCGTGCAAGTCCGCCCCGAGCTCGGGGTCCGCCGACAAGAGCCCCACATCGGTGTAGAGGGCCGCCGTCGCGGCGTTGTAATTCCCCGTCCCGATGTGGACGTAGCGCCGGATGCCGTCCCGCTCGCGCCGCACGATGAGCGCCGTCTTGGCATGGGTCTTGAGCTCGACCAGGCCATACACGACCCGGATGCCGCCCTGCTCGAGCTTCTTGGCCCACTCGATGTTCCGCTCTTCATCGAACCGGGCTTTCAGCTCGACAAAGACGAACACTTCGCTGCCGCGACCGGCCGCGCGCAGGAGCGCGTCGACGATTTCCGAGCGGCCGCCCGCGCGATACAGCGTCATTTTGATCGCGACGACATCGGGGTCGTCCGCGGCTTCGACCACGAGGCGCTGCACGGTGGCCTCGAACGCGTCGTACGGATGGTGCACCAGGACGTCACGCTCCGCGAGGATCGCGAAGATCGACCGGCCCTCCTCGAGCGGCGCGCGGCCGTGATGCGGCGGGTAGTCGAGCTCGGGGAGCGGCAGGCGGGCCAGCTCGCGCAGGGCGCCGAGGTCGAGGAGACCGTCCACGGCGTACAGATCGCCGGCACCCGGGGGGCTGCTCGCGGCGGCTTCCTCGAACTGCAGCTCCCGCAGCAACAGCTCCCGCACCGCCTCCGGCATCTCGCCGGCGATCTCCACCCGCACGGCGGCGCCGTAGGGGCGGCGTTTCGTCTCCTCCTCGATCACCTGCAGCAGGCTCACGGCATGACGCTCGTCGAGCTCGAGGTCGGCGCCGCGCGTCACGCGGAAGGCGTACGCCTCCTCGACGAACCGCCCGGGGTAGACCAGGCCCAGCTGCGCGCGGATGACGTCCTCCACCGCGACGAATCCGCTCTCGTCCGCCAGCTTCACAAACCGCGAGACTGTCTCGGGCACCTTCAGGTAGGCGAAGTGCATCGGCCCGCCAGGAGCATCGCGCACCACGACGGCGAGGGAGAGTCGCAAGTTGGCAATGAGCGGGAAGGGATGCCCCGGCGCCCGCGTCATGGCCTGCGGCGTGATGAACGGGAAGATTTCCTCCGTGAAGTAGCGGCGCAGCAGCTCCTGTTGAGCCGCCGCCAGCTCCGACCAGCGCAGGATGCGGACCCCGTGGGCGGCGAGGGCCGGGAGGCACTTGGCGGTGAAACAGCGAGCCTGCCGCTCGAGCAGGGCCCGCACGCGGATCCCGATGGCATCGAGCTGCTCGTCCGCCGCGAGGCCGCCCGCGCCCGCCGCCGGGCCCCCCGCGCCGGCCGCGGCCGCGCGTTTCACCGCGTCCACGCGCACCATGAAAAACTCGTCCAGGTTCGTGCTGAGGACGGACAGGAACCGGATCCGGGCGAGGAGCGGGACGCGCGGGTCCTCGGCCAGATCCAGCACCCGAGCGTTGAACTCGAGCAGGCTCAGATCGCCGTCCAGGAAATGCTCGGGTGCCGCTCCGTCGACGCCCGCAGCGGAGGGACGCGGCACGAACTCCGACAGCCGAACGCGGCGCTCGACGGTCTGGCGCGGCGCCGTCCCCCGCTCGGGCTCGCCGCGCCGCTTCCATTCGGCGAGGACGTCCGACCGCGCCGCGACCGTGAGCGCCGCAAGGGTTCGCGGGTCGCGCAGGCCGGGTGAGCCCGCCGCGGCGAGGAGCTCATCGAGCGGCAGCCATTGGACCCGTCCGGCGACACCGGCACCGCGGGCCTCGGAGACGCGCGCCAGCCAGACCTCGAGCACGGGTCTCGTCCCGGTCAGCGCTCCAGGCGCCGTGCCGAGGAAGCGTACCTGTCCGTCCGCGGTGCCGAAAAAGGTGCGCAGAATCTCACGGCATGTCTCCTCGCCCGTGCCACGCCTTACCGGCAACGTGAGCGCGGTCGATTCCGTCAGCATGGCGATGGACCCTCCTTCGACGGCGACCAGGGCCACCTCCCGCTCGCCGCGCGCGGGCCGGGCCAGGGCGCCGCTCTCGAGCTCGCGCAGCAGCGCTGCCGCGCGGTCCACCTTGCCCACGAGCAGGGGGCGCAGGCCGTACTGGTCTTGAAACGCCCGCGCCAGGCGGTCGAGGCCCGGTCGGCCCCGGGCGAGCTCCCGAAGCTTGAGTTCCTGGAACGTTTGCGCCCGCTGACGACCGCGGACCGTCACGACGTCGTACACGACGTCGTAGCGTCCCCGGGAGAACCACCCAGCCCGGGTATGCCGCACGCGCCGCTCGGTCTCGAACTGGATACGGGGCAGGAGCAGGGCCGGGTCGATGAGCGAGCGCAAGCGACGCGCCGGGTCGGACGTGCCCGCGAGGGCCTGCTCGCCTTCGAGCTCGGGGACGTCGGCTTCGAACGTCTGCGGCAGCACCAGCGGGACGCCCCCCTCCCACCGACCGATCGTGCGCAGCGTGAGGATCCGACGGTCGTCGACCCGGATGCGGAACCGACAGCTCACGCCGCGGCGGCGGAGCGTCCAGTCGGCCGAGTCGAAGTAGATGTCGCGCTGGAAGAACGTATCCACGGGGCCGGAGCGGAGACCCAGTGGGAGCGCGTCCAGCACCATGCGGTTCAGCAGCTCCAGCGTCGGGACCTCGCCCCTCCACTCGGGCGTCATACCTAGTAGGCGAATCCCGCCCGCACGTACACCCGTGTGCCCTCGACGCTGTGCGCCGCCGCCACGGACAGGGTGTTGGCGGCGCTCAGGAACGAGAACCAGAGGCCCCCGCCGGCAGCCGCGTGCCAGCGGTCCGATGTCTCGCCCGACAGGTACACCCGGCCGGCGTCCCCGAGGCCGAACACCCCAAACTGGACCGGCACCAGCAGGAAGAACCTGGCGACAGACAGTCGCAGCTCCACGTTCCCGAAGACCGCGGCATCGCCCGCGAAGCGATGGTCGAAGAAGCCTCTCACCGTCGTCGACCCGCCGATGTAGGCCATTTCATAGAAAGGAATAGAATCAAAGGTCCCCCAGACCTTCTTCCCGCCGACGCGCAGGGCAAGCGTCGGGTGCAGCGGGATCCGGGCCGTGAGGTACGAGCTCGCCTGGGCGTGACCCTCGCCGAACGGCGACGTCACGTCCAGCGCCCGCGCGTAGTAGCTCCCGCCGAGATCGAAGGTGATCCCGTGGCGCGCGGCCCGGGGCTGATCACGCGTGTCGACGTGGAATTCCGCTGCGCCACCGACCTGGCCCAGGTCGCCGACGCCGTAGGGCTTGATGGCGTCGATCAACGTGCCGCTCTCGAGGCTGGTATGGGCGAATTTCAGCACCGGGCCGATCGAGAAGCTCGCCGCCGTCGAGAATGGGAACTCCAGGGCGGGCGCGACGAGGTACTGCTGCGGCTTCACCTTGTGGAAGTCCTTCGAGCCCGGTCCCGGGGTTTCATTGCCGAAGGCGTAGAACCGCAGCACGTCGATCCCCGAGGCGCGGAGGTGAAGCCGCACGATGGCGGGAGGTACGATGCCACGGAACTCACCCGTGAACTCGGCGCGGTAGGTCTGGGCGGCCGTCGCATACCCCGCGCGCACTCTCACGTGGGAGTTGTACGGCAGGCGCCGGAAGTCGTACCCGGTCCCGTCGGCGCCCGCTCCCACGAACAGGCCGACGTCCGGCGAATAGTCGACCCACGTCAGGGGCATCCAGTGCGAGCCCCAATCGCGCGGCCGCCCGAGCGTCGACGTATCGCGCGGCGGCTCGTCGTAGTGGCGGCGGTCCACGGACGTCCCCGGTCCCCTCACGAAGCGGTCGTTCCCACGGTCGTCGTAGAACTGCGTCCTGCCGACCCGCGAGGAGTCCATCAGCTCGTCATCCCCGCCACCGCCGATCACGCGGAGCAGCGGTCCCGCTCCTGATCCGGGAGAGCCGCGCACGACGAGCCGATCATCCCCGCCGTGCAGGTAGACCCGGATCTCCTCCGTCTCCCGGCGGTCGAACGTCCGGCGGTAGTACGGAGCCGCCGCGCCGTCAGCCGACAGCCGCACCGTGACGCGCCCGCCGCCGAGACGCTCGATGACCGCGATATCACGCTCATCCGTGGCGTGGATGTCCACGACGCCGGCCAGCAGCGCATAGTAGCGATCGCTGACCTCCCGCAGGTGATCCCGGCGCCGCCGCAGCGCTCGGGTCAGGGCGGGACCACTCGGCCGGAAGTATTCCGGGGGGAGCCGCCGCACGGCGGCATCGATCACCGAATCGGTGAGCCGTGCCTGGAGCGCCTTGGCGACCGAGTCCCACACCGGCTTCTCGAGATCCACGAGGAGCCGCCGGTCGGCGACCTGCCCGGTCAAGGTGAGGCGCCAGATGCTCGGGTAGTCGTCGCCGAAGCCGATAACCTGGGGCCAGTAGTACCCGGTGAGCCAGATGAGCACGCCGTCGAGGCGGGCGAACGCTTGATCGCGGTCGCGGGGGATGGGCCGCCACCAATGAACCTCACCGGAGTCGAAGCGCGCCCAGCGCCACTGGTCCTGGTGCCGGTCCCAGTCGCCGATGAAGACGTCCATCAGGCGGGCCGCGAGAAACGCCCGCGAGTCGACCCGGTTGCGCGCGCTGTGCTCGAGATGCTCGAACAGCTTTTTCGTCCCCGCGAGCTCGACCGCGCCAGCGAACGCGACCTCGTTGTCCGGCGGCTCCGTGGGGCGCTCCTCGATCATGCCGAGCTTGAAGCCGGGGCGCACGCAGTCGAACCCATTGAGGCGCGGGTCGTCGGGCAGGAGGGCCATCCGCGGCTCCACGTGCAGGATGCCGGCGGCGTCGAGCAGCGGCGCCACCACCAGGGGCGCGCCGGGATGCGCCGAGCTGATCTGGTCCTGCACCAGGTTCTTGGCGAAGGTCGCCCGCAGCTCTGGCGGCAGGGCCAACGTGGGATCCTTGTCCACCGAGCGGAACACGTACTGCCGTCCGTCCTTGCCCAGGAGGCGCAGCACCTTCGTCTGACGACGGCCGCCACAACCGGTGGGCGTGAGGCCTCCGGCGAACCGGGACAAGTCGAGCACGTCGACCGCGACGGGCGTCGCCCACAGGTCGCGGTAATGCGCGCCCAGGAGCAGGCGATGCAGCCACCCCGCCCGGTAGTGGTCTCCCGCCGCCACGGTCCGGCTCGTCGGCGACCCCGGGGGGCGGGCCGCCACCGTTTGCCCGGTGAGGCCCATCGGCGCGAGCGCCACCGCGAGCCCGAGCCCGATACCGCGCCGTCGCGCTCTGCTTAGTTGAGCCATAGGCCGAACTCCTCCGCCGCATGTCCGACGCGATCGACGATCATCACGCCCAGGCGGGCGCGGCCGTCGCGCAGAAACTCGACACGCATGAATCCGCTGGCGCTGCGCGCGAACCGGGTGCTGTCGAGCGCCGTGACGCGGTAGTGATGCCCGAAGGTGCCCGCCCCGCTCACGAGCTCGTAGCGGGCGCTGGTCCCGCCGATCACCTGGAGCGCGTGGTCGTGGCCCGCCGCATAGATGAACGGGGCGGAGCCGGCGAACGCGCTGTCGAGCGCGGCGCGCATTCGCCGGTAGGTCGCGCTCGAGACGTCCTGGCGCGAGATCCCGCTCTCCCGGGCGATCGGATACACCGAGCCGATGAGGGGGAGAGGAATCCAGAGCCATGACTTGAAGTTCCGCAACGGGAAGACGTGATCCTGCCACCCGAAGTATCCGCCGTGCGGGCCGCCGCTCACCAGCGGATGGTGGGCGATGACGACCACGTGGCGCGCGCCGGCCGTGCCCAGTGCCGCTCGAACGGAATCGATCACTTCGCGCTCGGAGTCGGCGGGACACGACGACGCGGGATGCTGCGGCTTCGGTCCTTCCTGGAGCCACCACTGGGTGTCGAGGGCCACGAGCCGCACGACCCGTCCCACATCGAGGACGGCGGGGCCCGGACAGCCGCCACCCGGCAGGAAGGTGACGTGGGCATCGCGCTGCGCCGCGATGAAACGCTCCTGCCGTCGCACGGCATCCCAGCCGCCGGGTTGCATGCTGTCCCAGTCGTGATTGCCCGGCACGAAAACGCCACGGGCCCCGCTTGCGTGGAGGACACGCAGCTCCTGCGTGAGCGCGCGATCGGCGGCAGCGCGGGTGGGGGCGGCCGAGTCCGGCATGCCGCTCGGGTAGACATTGTCGCCCAGGAACACGATGACGGCGTGCGGCACGGACGCCGCGGCGGCCCGGAGCGCCATGAACACCGGCTCCGAATCGGGCGGCACGGCCGGCGCGCCCGCGTCACCTATGAGAAAGAGGGTAAGGTCGATCTCCGCCGGGGGGGCCGGGGGGACCGCTGCCGGAGCGGCGCCCCCCGCACTCGCGTGGCCACATCCGTGCAGCCCGATCCACAGGGACGTCCACGCGGCGAGCCGCCACGCCGAAGACCTCATTCGTCCCTTAGCGTTTCTTCAGGCCGCGGAGCGAACGATACTCGGCGGCGTCGACGGGGGGGCTGCCGCGCCCCTTGAGGGCGTCGAGGAGGGTCGCGGGCAGGAACTCGTCCCGGAGTCGCAGCAGGTACTCGAGGGTGGACCGTCCCTGCTCGGCCGGCACGATTTCGGCCAGCCTCCAGCGCCTGGCCTGGACTTCCAGGAGCTCTTCGACGACCCGCTGAGCGGCTTCCGGTTGTGTCGTGTGCACGAGCAGCATGCCGTTGAACCGGTCCTCTTTCTTGTCGCCCGAGCGGGCCATCACGTAGGCCTGCAGTCGGGCGGCGCGGTCCGCCACCTCCTCGAGCTCGTGGGGCGCGAGCGCCGCGAGCAGGTCCGGATCCCCGACCGCCAGCATAGCGGAGGACCGCCGGCGTGGGCCGAGGAGCGCTTCGGCGGGGGAGAGCGCCGGGGTGCGGCTCCGCTGGTCCGCGTAGATGTTGCCCACGTTGAGCTCCCACAGCGCGAGCACCACCACGTTGAACATGATCGACATCACCGCCGCGACGGTCGGCGAATAGACGCCGGCGGCGACGCCGACCGCGAGGGCGAGGAAAATGTAGACGGCGTCCTTCGTATCCTTGAGCGTATTGCGGAACCGTACCGCCGCGACGATCGCCGCGAGCGTGAACGCGAGGGCGAGGCTGTTCTGGATGAGAATCACCGTGGCGGCCACCGTCATGGGCAAGATGATGACGGTCTGCACGACCGATTGGTCGTAGCCCGAGCGCTGCTTGGTGAGCATGTACACCCAGGAGACCGGAAGCACGAGCAGCACCGCCGTCAGCATCGACAGCAAGGTCACGAGCCCCCACTGACCCTGCGACAGGGTCGCGACCGCCTGGGTGGCCTCGTCGACCAGGCGACCACGGCTGGCCACGGCCCCGAGCAACGACATCTGCCGCACGCGGTCGAGCAGCTCGGGGATTCCGGGCAGGAACCTGATCACCAGCCATGCGGCGAGGCCGAGCAGCGCGTAGTACGCTGCCAGCCGCAGGTAGGGGGAGCTCCGCACAGGACCGCCGCTGTCCACGAGGAAATTGTAGCGCGCGGGACGGAATCGGCCAGGGGCCCGTCGCGACGCTCGCCCGGCAGACGGGGGGGCGCTAAGTTGCGCGCATGTCTGACATTATCGACACCTTGCGCGCGCGCCTGGCGCCCAGCTACGACGTGGAGCGCGAAATCGGCGCCGGGGGCATGGCCCGGGTGTTCCTGGCGGTGGAGCAGCATCCGCACCGCCGGGTGGCCATCAAAGTACTCGATCCCGAGGTGTCCACCCGCCTGTTGCGCGAGCGGTTCATTCGCGAAGTGGACCTCTCCTCGAAGCTCAGCCATCCCCATATCGTGCCGATCTTTTCGGCCGGCGAAGTCGACGGGCTGTTCTACTACGTCATGCCCTACGTCGAGGGGGAGTCGCTGCGGCATCGGCTGGTCCGCGAGCGGAAGCTGCCGCTCGCGGCGGCCCTCCACATCACGCGCGACGTCGCCGACGCGCTCGCCTTCGCCCACGCGCAGGGGATCATTCACCGCGACATCAAGCCCGAGAACATCCTGCTCTCGGGCGACCACGCGATCGTCGCCGACTTCGGCATCGCGCGCGCCATCAGCGCCGCCGGGAGTTTGACGCTCACCCAGGCCGGCCAGCCGATCGGGTCGCCCGGCTACATGAGTCCCGAGCAGGCGCTGGCGCTCGGCGACCTCGACGCGCGCACGGACATCTACAGCCTCGGCTGCGTGCTGTTCGAGATGCTGGCGGGGGAGGCGCCGGTGGCGAGCATGGCGGAGCGCCTGGTGCACAACTGGGCGGCGCTGGAGACGAGCCCGGCGCTGCACGGATCGGCCGCGGGAGTCGCGCGCGCCGTGAAGCACGCGATCTCGCGGGCGCTCGCCCCGCTCCCCGACGACCGGTTCCCCACGGTGACCGAGTTCGCGGCGGCGCTCGGGGGACCGGGCTATGAGACGAGCGTGCCGACCCGAGGCGTCTTCGCCGGCCGACGGGGACGGAGAGCCGCGCTGGTCTTGGGGGTCGCGGTCGTACTGCTCGGCGGGGGCGCCGCGGTCCGGGTGTGGCGCCATCGCGGCCCGGCGCTCAACGAGCGCCGGGTCGTTGTGGCGGTGATCGAGAACCATACCGGTGATCCCTCGCTCGACAACGTCGGACACATGGCGGCCGATTGGGTGACGCAGGGGCTCGCCCAGACAGGCCTGGTGGAGGTTGTATCGTCGATGTCGGTGATGAGCTCCTCGGTCGCATCGGGGCGACACGGCGCCGGCCATCTCGACGCCGCGGGGCTGCAATCCCTGGGGCGCGAAACGGGCGCGGGCACGGTGGTCTCCGGCGCCTACTATCGGCAGGCCGACAGTCTCCGGTTCCAGGTCCAGATCTCGGCGGCTCATGACGGCACCGTGTTGCGCGCGCTCGAGCCGGTGGCAGGGCCGATCGCGCAGCCGCTCGTCGCCGTGGAAGCGGTGCGGCAGCGGGTGATGGCCACGCTGGCGACGCTGTTTGACTCGCGCCTGAGCTTCTGGGCGAAGTCCGCCGGTCAACCGCCGACGTTCCCGGCGTACCAGGAGTTCATCCAGGGGCTGGACCGCATGGTGCAGTTCGACTCACGGGGCGCGATCGGCCACTTCAGGCGCGCCGCGCGGGAAGACACGACGTTCCGGCTGCCGCTGATCTTCGCGGCGCACGAGCATATGGACCTGGGGGAGTTCGCCACGGCGGACTCGATCGCGCACGCGGTCGAGCGCGCTCCCGGCCGCCTCTCTCCCCTCGACCAGCACTATCTCACCTGGGTGGTCGCCCAGAGCCGGGGCGACCGCCAGCGAGCGCTGGAGACGGCGCGCGAGATGGCCGTCATCGCGCCGAATTCCGAGACGCTGTGGCTGGTGGCGCAGTGCGCGCTGGCGCTCAATCGGCCGCGCGAAATGATCGCCGCCCTGAGCGCGCTCGGGCCCGATCGCGGCCTGTTTCGGGGCTGGTCGGTCTACTGGTTCTATCTGACCTTCGGCTACCACCTGGTGGGGGATCATGGCCGCGAGCTGAAGGAGGCGCGCGAAGGGCGGCGGCGCCACCCCGCCGACTTTGCGGTGCTCGCAGCCGAAGTCCGGGCGCTCGCCGCCCTGGGCCGGGCGGCCGACATCACCGCGCGACTGGTCGAGGCGCCGAGCCTCCCGCCACAGCCAGGGTGGTCCCCCGCCGACATCGCCCTGATCGCGGCGCTCGAGCTGGCGGCGCACGATCACCGGGCGGAGGCGCCGGCGGCGGGCGGGTGGGCGGTGCGGTGGCTGGAAAGCCGGCCGCCGGCGGAGGCGCACTCCGTGGCCAACCGGTTTCGTCTCGCCCTCGCCTACTATGTGGGCGGACGGCTCGACGACACCCGGCGCCTGCTCGAGGGTCTCGCGTCGGAGGCGGCGCACGGCGCCCCCGATTACTCCACCATGCGGTGGATCGGTATCATCACGGGTGATTCGCCCGATCATTTGACGTTCCTGGGCTTTCTGGGCGTGATTGCGGCGCGCGATGGGAAGCGCGAGGCGGCGCTGCGGCTCGCGCAGACGCTCCAAGGGATGAGCCCTCGGTATCTGTACGGCCGGCACACGATGTGGCGGGCGCGGATCCACGCCGTGCTGGGCGAGCGGGATACCGCGGTCGCGCTGGTACAGGAGGCGTTCGCGCAGGGGTATCCGCGCGGCGGGGTGATGCACCTGTATCCGTCGCTCTGGACGCTGCGTGACTACCCGGCGTTCCGGGAGCTGCTGACGCCGAAGGAGTAGGGCGGGGGAGGCTGGACGACCGCGGGAACTCGGCATAATTACCAGTCAGGCGGCCCGCCGCTGCTTGTGCCCAACCCACACACGGGAGAACCCGCATGCTCCTCATTCGCGAGATCATGTACTGCAAGCCTGGGAAGGTACGGCCCTTGGTCGAGAAGTTCCTCGCGATGGCCAAGCTGAGCGCCAAGGTTGGCATGCCGAAGATGCGTGTCATGACCGACGTCTGCTCCGACCGGTACTGGATGCTCGTGGCCGAGATGGAGGTGGCGAACATGGCCGAGTTCGAGCGTATGATGCAAGGCGGTGGCCAGAACAGCGAAGACATGAAGGAATTCGAGAGTATCATGAAGGGGTATCACGATCTCGTCGACCACGGTCGCCGCGAGATCTACAAGATTGAGGGGTGACACAGAGTTCAAGCGCCGGTACGTTCGGGAATTGCGAGCTCATCCCGAAGGGTTGGAACCCATCCTCGAGCGGGTGCGAGCGGGGCGTGTCACCTTCGTGTTCGCTTGGCGAGAGGCGCGCTTCAATAACGCGGTCGCCCTCAAGGCTTTCCCTGAGCGCCGACGGTGACTTCAGTCCCTGAATCCCGTGGCCCTGTTCTTTTTCCTCGCGTACGTCATCACGTGGGGTCTCTACTTCGCGGCCAACTCCACGTCGGCTGCCGGCCTCCGCGGACTCCTTTTCTACCTCGGGGTCTTCACTCCTGGGCTGCTGGCGCTGTGGCTCACGCGGCGAGCAGACGGATCCCCCGGCGTGGTCGCCCTACTACAGCGCCTGGTCCACTGGCGGGTCCCGGCGCGGTGGTATGTCTTCGCCCTTGCGTACGTCGCCACAATCAAGCTGACCGTTGCTTTCCTCTACCGGGCGCTCGCGGGCGCGTGGCCACCATTCGGGGACGTTTCCTGGTACGTGATGCTCGCGGCGACTCTCGGGTCAACCCTGCTGGGCGGTCAGGTCGGAGAGGAGCTCGGATGGCGGGGCTATGCCCTCCCCCGGCTCGCGATGCGGTTCGGGCTTGGGGGTGCAAGCCTGCTGCTCGGCGTCCTCTGGGCGGGGTGGCATCTCCCGCTCTTCTTCATTCTTGGCGGCGACACGGTCGGGCAGTCCTTCCCCCTGTACGTGCTTCAAGTCACGGCACTGTCGGTCGCGATAGCGTGGCTCTATCTCAAGACCCAGGGTAGTCTGCTGTTGACGATGCTCCTGCACGCAGCGGTGAACAATACCAAGGACATCGTTCCGTCCGCCGTGCCCGGCGCGACACAGCCGTGGGCGCTGAGTACGTCGCTCGTGGCGTGGCTCACGGTGATCCTGCTGTGGATTGCGGTCGGCTACTTCTTAGTTGACATGCGGAAGGCGGGCCTGCCTCTGCCGCTGGTCCGGCGGGCGACTGCCGCCTAACAAGCGCTTGAATCTAGCGAGCGGTGATCGCTCTAAGGGAAGCGGAGTGTGTGCCCTGTCGGGCACGGACTGTCGTCCCACGGCCTTGCGCCAGCGGGCGAGTAGCCCGCAGTTTACCCGCGACCCTAAGGCGGCACGCGAAGCGTTCACTGCCAACTCTCCGCCGCCTTGAGCACCAGGCGTGGCACGATAATGAAGGGATGCACGGATGGTCAGCGTCGAGCGAAAGGTCAAGCAGGTATTCAGGAACTTCCAGGCGAGCCTTGGTACTCTCATGCGAGGGCGCTTGGTGTCGGAACGCCAACTCAGGGCCAAGAAGATCAAGACTATCAAAGCCACGATCAAGGCAATCGACGCGGCCCTCCATAGACCCGGATCAAAGCCGGCGCTTCGCCAGCTAAGGGCCGTCAAGACCCAGATGACCGAGCTCCTGGAGCAAGAGGTCAGCGACCTGACCAAGCGCATAGACGCCAGCAAAGGGATGCTTGCCAGACTTCGTAGTCTACGAACTTCTCCATTCCTGAAGCCGTGAGCACCTTGGACCTACTGGACCAGTCGTCCGCAGCTTAAGCGCACACCGTTAGGCCGACCGCGACGCAACACATGCGCTTCTCACGGCAGGACCTGGCCCCCTTCGCAGCCATTGCCGCACTTACGTTGGTCGTGCTTCTCACGGGACATTGGGCCCAACGGCGATGGGCTCCATCCCGACCCCCGCAAACCCTAGCGAAGACGCTAGCCTTCTGGCTCCTATTGATTCTGGGAAGCTGGGCGATGGTGGAATACTTTGGCCGTCGTTGATCAAGCGGCCGCCTGACAAGCGCGCAATTGCGAGGCGTGGTGCTCGACCTATCGCAGGCCGTCGTCGTTGACTTCCCGCTGCGCGGTGAGTGGACTGCAGTCAACACGCCCGCTCGGCGTGTGCCCAGTCATGGGACCAACTTCTTCGCGCAGCGTTTCGCGATCGACCTCTTGCAGCTCGATTGGACAACTCGGCGACCGTGCGCGACTCCCGCTTGGCGTCAGTGGCTTACGCCGGTCTCGGCGTCCGCATTCTTCTGCTGGGGGCAGCGCATTTACGCGGCGTTCGCAGGCCGGGTCGTCAACATCGGCGATGGGTGGCCTGATCGACGCCGTGTGCATGGGTTATGGGAGCTCTTCCGGATAATCAGCCCGTTAGCGCTCTTGGCGCTACCGCGCGGCAAGAACTACCGTCCGCTGATCGGCAACTTCGTCGTTGTCGAAGGCACGCCGGGAGCGGCATTGTATGCTCACCTGCAATGGGGCAGCCTGATGGTTGCCCTCGGTGACGACGTCGACGCTGGAACCTACCTCGGTACGGTCGGCAATTCCGGAAACTCCACCATGCCCCATCTCCACTTCCAACTCATGGATCGATCCAACCCACGCAAAGCGAGGGGCAAGCTGTACGCGTTTCGCGGCTACGAGCGCTACGTCGACGGAGTCTGGCAGCAAGTCGCGGCGGGTATTCCCGGGCACCTTGAGCGTGTGCGCGCCGTCTAAGAAGCGCCTGACGTTGACCCCGGTCTTCGCTCGAAAGGAAGCGGACCGTTGTGCGTTGGCGCGCACGAACTATCGTTCACTTATAGGGCGCGGAGCGGGCGAGGCGCCCTAATTCGTCTCTTGTCGCGCCTCGTTCTCGCCAAGGCTCGCTAAGGAGGAAGGCCACTTGGACTCTGCTGTGTTTCTTGTCGCGCTCCTGATATTCATGGGGATCCCTGCTTTCACGGTGCTCAGGGTCGCTCGTCTGCGTGCCGCTCGTCCACAATCACCATCGGCCGACGTCACCGCACGGCTCGAGGCGGTCGAACACGTCGTCCAGGACCTCCAGCAGCAACTGGCAGAAACACAGGAGCGTCTCGATTTCACAGAGCGGTTACTCGGCAAGGCACGGGAAGAGCGGCGGATTGGCGGCTAGAGACGACTTCATACCCTCTGGAGGCCTCTGTGAACGTATTCCCGATCGCGCCTGCCGAGAGCCGCTACCTGGGGTTTGTCATCCCAATAATCGTCCTCCTCCTTGGCCTCCTCCTCAGCGGCGTCACCGTCCTCGTCACGTCCGTGCGAGGTGCTCACGCCTCGCGGTTCGACGTCCGACCTGACGGCCTCCGCCTGGAGGGCGACCTGTACGGCCGTCTGATTCCCAAGGCGCAGCTCCGCGTCGACGGCGCTCGCCGCGTAGATCTCGCCCGTGAGGACGGGCTTCAGCCAAAGTCGCGCCGCATGGGGACGGCGCTCCCCGGCTATCAGGCAGGCTGGTTCCGCTTGCGGAACGGGGAGAAGGCGTTGCTGTACCTCACCGATCGCACGCGGGCGATCTACATTCCCACGGCGGCTGGATACAGCCTGCTCCTGAGTCCGGCAGACCCTGAAGGGTTCTTGTCTCGTTTGCGGGTTGTGTTGGGTTCGTGAGCGTGGGGTCGGGCGCGGCAATGACCATGACCACAGACCATTACCACTCGACTCTTACTGATGACCTGCATTTCACTCGCGATAACACTTCTCCTCGTCGGTCGGCCCTCTATCCAGGAGCACCGATGCCAGAGACGCTGCAGACAACGACCACGTTTTCGATTGAGGGGTATCGCATCACGGAATACAAGGGTCTCGTCCGCGGAATCGTTGTGCGCTCCCCGACGATCGGCCAAGGGTTTTTGGGCGGCCTGAAGCAAATTGTCGGCGGGCAGATCGGGGCATATGCGGAGATGTGCGAGCAAGCGCGTGAGCAGGCCTACGAGTTGCTCTTACGACACGCTCGGGAACTCCGTGCGAATGCGGTCGTGGGCGTTCGATACGAGAGTTCGGAGGTCGGCCGCCAGGGGTCGGCGACTGAGGTGCTATGCTATGGGACCGCGGTCGTCATTCAACGTGCATGAACAAGAGATCGTCCGTTGCCGCCCGGCGAACGTCACAGCCTTCGTGACGCGCCTCGTTCTCGCCAAGGCTCGCTGAAGGGATCGGCTTAAGGGAGGAAGGGCACTTGGACTCTACTGTGTTTCTTGTCGCGCTCCTGATATTCGTGGGGATCCCTGCGGTCACGGTGCTCAAGGTCGCTCGTCTGCGTGCCGCCCGTCCCCAATCACCATCGGCCGACGTCATTGCACGGCTCGAGGCGGTTGAACGTGTCGTCCAGGACCTCCAACAGCAGCTCGCAGAAACACATGAGCGTCTCGATTTCACAGAGCGGTTACTCAGCAAGGCACGAGACGAGCGGCGGATTGGCAGCTAGAGGCGACTCCATGGACTGCGACGGCCGCTCGGAGGTACCCGGTGTCGATCGCCCAGTGGCTACTCCCAGAGTTCGATGAGGAGATGGCTGCCACTCGACGCGTGCTCGAACGTGTGCCGTGGAGCCGGTATGCTTGGCAACCGCACCCGAACTCCATGTCTCTGGGCCGCCTGGCGACGCATGTCGCCGAGCTCCCGAAATGGGCGCTGGATGCCTTTGCCCTCGACGAGGTAGACATCGCTCCGCTCGGCGGGGCGCTCACGAGACGACTGGTCTTTGATTCAGTGACGAACCTCGTCCAATGGTTTGCAGACCACGCCCAGGCCGCGCGCCAGGCTCTTGCCGCGGCCAGCGATGACGACTTCGCTCAACCTTGGACCCTCAAGTCCGGCGGCCGCGCGCTCTGGACAAAGTCCCGACTGGCCGTTTATCGCAACGCGGTCAGCCACATGGTGCACCATCGCGGGCAACTAACCGTCTACCTGCGGTTGAACGGTGTGCCGGTTCCGGGGACGTACGGGCCGTCGGCGGACGAGCGGGAGCCCGCCGGCTAGCGGACTCGGGGCGCTTGTGAGTCCGCCATTCACAGTCGCTTGCGCCGGCGGGCGAGTCGCCCGCAGCTTAAGCGCGATCCGTTAAGCCGACGCGCTCGGAGGCTCCCATGACCTGCCGTTTCGGAGTCACAGTTCTCCTCGGTCTCGTCCCCCTCGTCGCCCACACCGCCGCGGCTCAGACCGCTCGCGTTGGCGCCCACTACGGCGTCAACCTCAGTAACGGTCACTGGGAGGACGAGCGTCTCGGCGCGCAGGCGTCGCTGCACATCATCGGTCCACTCGAGACCGCCGGGGCGTTCAGCGTTTTCACCGACTGGCCCGGAGCCACCGGCTTCACTGGCTCGGCGTGGCAGGCCTACTGGACGATGCGCGTCAGGCCTCGAGGACCGTGGTCAATCGCCTCCCTCGGCTATGGCTTCATCTTGATACACAGCAGCTTGCGTGACGCGAGTCTCCAGCTCGAAACCTCGGGAAGCAACTTTACCGACGCCATCGTGCTCGGTCTGGAAGCCCCCACCCCCTTCGTTCGCCCGTTCGCCGACTTGTATCTCGTTGACATCCTCGATCGTGAGTCCGCCGTCGGGGTGAATCTCCTTATGGGGGTCCAGGTCAGCCTACCAACCCGTCGGTCGAGCTGAGCGCACCGCGAGAAAGGTTAGATCACACATGACCGACGTTCCGATCGCCTGCACACTCACATCCGCTGAGCTCCAGTCCCGCGGCGCGCAACTCCTGCCCGGACTGGTGGCGGGGGCGATCGCGCGGGTTCCGGTGAGCAACGGCTTCCGCTGGGCGTTCGCGCCGAGACCGGGACTCCTAGCCGAGGTCGCGCAGGTCATTGACGCCGAACGGCGATGCTGTCGGTTTCTTCGGTTCGCGGTGGCGGCCGAGCCTGACGGCGGGCCGATTTCCCTTGAGGTCACCGGTCCGCCGGGAACTGTACAGTTCCTTGACCAGCTTGTGACTGGGGCTTCGCGTTAACAAGCGCTTCAACCTGCCAGCGCGCGTAGAAGTAGTTGATCTTTCGCCAGTGCGCTGCAGCTTAAGCGCGATCCCTAGGCGGACGGCACACGTTATCACGGCGGATTGAGGAACTGCCATGCGACTTGCTATCGTTGGCGCGCTCGTACTGGGGCTACTGGGGTTGGTCGAAGCGGATGTTGTGTCGCAAGGTTCCCCGCATCCGTCGCACCAGTTCTTCGACCTCGGCACACTCCGGCTCGAGAGCGGCGATAGTCTCCCCTCGGCCAAGTTACTGTTCGTCACACACGGGCAGCTCGCCCCTGACCGGCGCAATGCCGTGCTTCTCCCCTCCTGGTATGGAGGCAACCATCACGGATACGACTTCATGATCGGACCCGGCCGGGCCTTGGATCCGACCAAGCAGTTTATTGTGGTCGCCGAGATGTTCGGGAGTGGCGGATCCTCATCCCCCAGCAACACTCCAGACCCGCGGCACGGGCCGAGGTTTCCGTCGATAAGTATTCGAGACAATGTTGCCGCGATGTACCGGCTGATCACAGAGAAACTCGGCGTACAGCACCTTCAGGCCGTCGTCGGGTTCTCGATGGGTGCGCAACAGGCCTTCCAGTGGGCGGTGAGCTATCCTACTTTCGTCGATCGCATCGTACCCATTTGTGGGACCGCGAAGACATATCCGCACGGCGTGGTGCGACTCGAAAGCGCGATTCTAGCGTACGAGGCCGACAGCGCGTTCGCCGGCGGCAACTATCATGTTCGGCCGGAAAAAGGGCATCGGGCCTGGGCGGCGCATTGGGCGGCGTGGGTGTTCTCCCAGGAATGGTGGCGACGGGAGCTCTACAAGCCGAAGTTCGCGAGTCCGGAAGCGCTGCTCGAAGCCTGGGCGGCCGACACGGCTGACCGGGATCCTAACGACGCGATTCTGCAAGCGAGGACCTGGCAACAGCATGATGTCGGAAAGACCCCGGGCCTTGGGAACCTTGCCCGCGCGCTGGGCAGCATCCGAGCACGTGTCCTCTACATGCCCTGTGCGACGGATCTGTATTTTCCGATCGGTGACGCCGAGTCCGAGCGGCGATTCATTCCTGACGTTCAGTGGATCCCGATTCCCTCCTTGTGGGGGCACGCGGCGGGTGCCGGACGGGATCCTGCGGATAGCGCTTTCCTGAACGAGAACGTGCGTCGGTTCTTGAGCGAAGCGGCGCACCGCTGAAAGGACGCAGTGACTACTCGCGTCGTCATCAGATTTGGAGGACTCTGTCTCACGGGCGGCGCAGTTGCGTTCCTCGCCGTCTTCGGCTACCTCGCCGCGCGCTTCAACTATCCGGATGTCCTCGATGGGCCGGCTGCAATCGTCCTGCCCAACCTGCTCGCAACCGGCCCGCAGGGCCGCCTCGTCTGGGCCGTCTACGCCCTCCTCCCGCTGATATGGCTTCCTGCCGGCGTCGCGGCCTATGAGGCCTTGGCCCCGGCGCGGCGAGGATCAATGCGGCTCGCCTTGCTCTTCGCGACGGTCGCAGCGCTCGCCATGATGCTGGGCCTCATGCGCTGGCCAAGTGTGCATTGGCACCTCGCCTCGGCATTCGAGCACGCTGCCCCGTCCGAGCAGGGAGTTCTCGCCGCCGTTTTCGACGGCCTCAATACCTACCTTGGCAACTACATCGGTGAGTTCTTGGGCGAACTCTCCTTCAGCGCATTCTTCTTCCTGACGTCGATCACGTGGCTGCAATCGTCACACCGGAACAAGTGGATCGCCTGGGCGGGCGTGGGCACGGCGATGCTGGGGTTTGTCGGCATGTTCCGCAACGTCACGGGCGCCGTGGCTCCGATCGCGGCGCTGAACGATTACTTGCTCCCAGCGTTCATGATCACGCTCGGTATTGCGCTCATGCGGTGGCCGGCCGTCCCACATGCGGCAGGCGCCTAGCAAGCGCTCTCGGAGGTCTACCCATGAATCTGCTCCGCCACCTCGCGGCGCTCACGCTTGCGGCATCCGGGCTTACACTCGCCGACCCGCATAGACCGTCTCAGACCATGGAAGGTGCCGAGCTCCGCAGGGCGGCGAACGACGTTCACGCGGCGGCCGGATGTCAGGTGCGCGGGGTGTGGGAGCTCGTGTCGGTATCTCAGGATGGCAAGGACCAGCCCCTCGCCGGGTACCGAGGAATGAAAGTGCTGACGGATCGGCATTTCATGTTTCTCGGCCAGGCGGCGAGGCGAGATACACTGCCGCTCAAGACCGAGATGGACACGCTGCGGGCCTACCAGATTAGCGGCGGGGCGGGTACCTACACGACGAGCGGCACCACGTACGTCGAGCACATAGACTTCTTCGTCATTCCGAGCTGGGTTGGGACAGCGTTCAGAGCCACATGCCGGATCGAAGGGCGTCTGTGGTATCACAGCTTCACCGACCCGAACGATACGACGGCGGGTCCCGGTCCGTACCGGCATTTCATCGAAGTATGGCGACGTCTTGAATAGCGATTGGAAGAGCCCCTAGCGGCCCCCCGTCTTGACCTCATTCGGCACACCGAGCTGCTGCCAGAGGTAGACGTAGGTCAGTGCATACTCTTTCGCCACCTGGGCATTCGTGACGCCCGCCCCGTGTCCGCCCTCCGTGTTCTCGAAGTAAAAGAACGGAATACCCAGCGACTCCATCTTCGCCGCCATTTTCCGCGCGTGCGCGGGATGGACGCGGTCGTCGCGCGTCGTCGTCGTGAACATCGCCGTCGGGTACTTCGTGCCCGACTTCAGGTTCTGGTAGGGTGAGTACCTCGAGATGTACGCCCACTCCTCGGGCTTGTCGGGGTCGCCGTACTCCCCCATCCAGCTCGCGCCCGCGAGCAGATGGCTGAAGCCCTTCATATCCAACAGCGGGTTCTGGATCAGCACGGCGTTATAGAGCTCGGGGTGCTGGGTGAGCGCGACGCCCATCAACAACCCACCGTTGCTGCCGCCGCGGATGCCGAGGTGTGGTGGACTCGTCACGCCGTCTTTGCTCAGTTCCTCGGCGACAGCCGTGAAGTCGTCGTAGATGCGCTGACGGTTCTCTTTCAGACCGGCGCGATGCCACTGCGGCCCGAATTCGCCCCCGCCGCGAATGTTGGCGAGCACGAAGACACCACCGCGCTCCAGCCACGCCGCGCCTGTGTGGCTGCTGTAGGAAGGAGTGATCGCGATCTCGAATCCGCCGTACGCGCCGAGCAAGGTCGGATTGCTGCCGTCGTGCTTCATGCCGTCGCGATGGACGATGAAGAACGGGATTCTCGTCCCATCCTTCGACGTTGCCTCCATCTGTTCAACGACGAGTCCCGTTGCGTCAAACATCGCCGGAAGCCGCTTGATCTCCGACACGCCCCCGTTCTCCGCGGTGACGTACAGCGTCGTCGGCTGGATGAAGTTGGTAAAGGTGAAAAAGTAGCGATTGGATCGCGACGACCTGGCTACGACGCCTACCGTGCCGAGGTCGGGAGCGGGAACCCTATCGAAGGACCAGGCACCCTTCCGATGTCGATACCGCCGGAGCTCACCGCGCACGTTGTTGAGCACGTTGATGATCAAATAGTCTCGCGTCGAGGAGATGCGGTTGATGGTCTCGCGTGCTCCCGGCTGCATCACCAGTTGCAGGTCGCGCTTGCCGGCGAGAAAGTCATCGAACGACATCGCGACCAGTGACCCCGTCGGCCACGTCTTGCCGCCCACCGTCCACGGATCTCGCACGTAGACGACGATCTGATCGCGCACGAGATAGAGGTCCGCGTCTTTCAGCACGTCGATCTTTATCGCTTTGCCTCTGTCGTAGAGATACTGCGCGCTCTCATAGAACGTGACGGCATCGGTGAGCCGTAAGTAGCGACGGTCACCGGCATCGACACTGAAGGCAAATCCCCCCACGTGATCGGGTGGAACCTCGAAGACGGTCGTCGCAGACAAGAGGGGGGTGCCGCGCCTCCAGAGTTTCGTGATGCGCGGGTAACCGGACGTCGTCATGCTCCCCGACCCGAAGTCGGTACCGACGAGCAGGGTGCTGTCATCGACCCAGGCCGTGCTGGTTTTCGCTTCGGGAATCGTGAATCCGTCGGAGACGAACGTCTTGCTGGTGAGATCGAACTCACGTGTCTCCGTGGCGTCGGACCCGCCGCGCGAAAGCGCGATGATGCAGCGCTTGTATTCGGGCTCGAAGCAGTCGGCGCCACCGAAGGACCACGTCACACCGTCCGCTTTGCTGAGCGAATCCACGTCGAGCACGGTTTCCCACGATGGATGGGCGGTTGCATAGCTAGCCCAGCTCGTTCGCCTCCAGATCCCGCGCTCGTGCTCCGCGTCCTGCCAGAAGTTGTAGAGCGAGTTCCCGATCATCTCGGGATTGGCGATCTTGTCCTTGGAATCGAGGATCTGCTTGATCCGATCGTAGAATGACTGGTAGAGCGGAGAGCGCGTGAGCGCCGCGATGGTCGCCGCGTTCTTGGTGTTGACCCAGTCCATCGAGCGCTGGCCGTCGATGTCCTCGAGCCAGACGAACGGGTCGTCCGACAACTGCGGGGCGGCCGATTGCTGCGGGGGTGGCGACTGCTGCGCGGCAATCGCGACCCGTGTGAGGGACGGGATCGCGAGCAGGGAGAGAAGGCCTACGGCCGCGCGATATTTGCGATTCGTCATGCTGGCTCCTGGTGACACGGTTCCCGATGGGTGTCCCAAAGTTGCGTCTACGCGTTTCCGTTATGCAAGCCGTTGAGGACCGCTCTCTCAAAGGAGGGACACATGCGTTGTCGTCTACCCCTGCCACTTGCCATCGCTCTGGTGGCCGGCAGCGTTTCGCTGCACGCACAAGAACCCGTTGTCGGCGCGAGCGATCCGGAGGCCCTGTTCCACAGCGGCGACCCGAAGCTCAATACGAACAGGCAAGCCGCCTACCACATCGTAAAGGACCTGCTTGAGGCGGGGCACTGGGAGCTGGCAGACGAATACTTGACGGAGCGGTACATCCAGCACAATCCGAACGCGGCGTCCGGACGCGCTGGTGTGGTGAAATACTTCACCGAGGTCCGGAAGGTGAAGCCCATACCAATACCGGAGAAGATGAAGACGAAGGTCGTCTCAGTGGTGGCGGAGGGCGATCTCGTAGTGGTCGCGTATGTGCGCGAGCTGAAGGACGCCAAGGATTCCTCGAAGAGCTACACGACGACGTGGTTCGATATGTGGCGTTTCGTGGACGGCAAGGCGGACGAGCATTGGGATCCGGCGACGCGGATGGGTCGCTGACCCGTTAGAAACGGACCGTCGTCCCCCACCCTTGCGCCGGCGGGCGAGTCGCCCGCAGCTTAAGCGCCATCCGTTACGCGGCGCGCACCATGCAGATCACTTCACGTGCGGAGCTTCCATGAAGAAAACTCGCGGCCGGCCGGTCCGCCGGCGGGGCATCAGTCGCATCGACCAACCCTCCACCCGCACACATGGCTGGTTCGTGCGCGCGGAATTTTACAAGCGCGCGGACAGTACCTACGCCCCGCGCCACCGGAAGTTCTTCGGCGACGCGGGCTACGGGGGCAAGCGGCGTGCATTGCGAGCGGCGCAGGAATACCTCGCCATCGTGGCGCGCGGGGGAAGGGGCGGGGGCGCGAAACGAAAGCTCCGCACCGTCCGGCGCGCCGCCTGACAAGCGCTCGAAGCCCGCGATCGGAAGCCGGGTCTATGCGCGCCCAGCGCCGTTTCGCGAGCAAAACCCTCGCCGCCATCCACAACGAGAAGATGCTCCGCATTCGGGCGGGCACCGAGGCGCATCGCTTTATCGGTATCTGGGCCGTGGTGGTGGACCGTCGCGTGTTCGTCCGGTCTTGGAGCGTCGGGGCGCGCGGCTGGTATCGGACGTTCCTCGAGGAGTCGCGAGGCGCCATTGAGGTGAGCGGGCGAGAGATCCCCGTTCGCGCGGTGGTCACGCGAAGTGAGCGCCTCAAGAACGCCGTAGATCGGGCCTACCTGGAGAAGTACCAGACGCCGGGATCGATCAAGTACGCCCGAGACCTTGGACGGGCGAAGTCTCGGGCGACGACCACCGAGCTTGTGCCACGCTAGTGCACGCGCTCAGACTGGCTCAGTGCGCGCTCGCCAGGGTGAGTGGCTGCGGCTCACGGGTGCTGACTAGACATGTACAGTGGCGCGGCCAACCTTGCGCCACGTCCTCGTAGGTACCAGACTGAAACGGCAGAATCCCGATCGGCCAAGTCTCGTTCCGGAGGACGACCATGCTTCTCACCCACCGCCTCAGCGCGCTGATCGTTGCAACATCAGGACTCGCAGCCCTCACGACCACGAACGATGCCGGGCCGGAAGCGCAATGTCAGGTGCGGGGAGTTTGGGAGCTCATGTCAGTGTCTCAAGATGGCAAAGACCAGCCCCTTGCCGGATACCAGCAGATGAAGGTTGTCACCGCCCACCATTTCATGTGGCTCGGCCAGGCAGCGAAGCGAGATACACTCCCGCTCAAGACTCAACTGGACACGCTCCGGGCATACCAGATTGGCGGCGGAGCGGGAACCTACACGGCCAGCGGCAACAGCTACGTCGAGCACCTCGACCTCTTCATCGTCCCGAGCTGGGTCGGCAGATCCTTCAAGGCCATGTGTCGAATCGAAGGCAACCGGTGGTATCACAGCTTTACGACGCCTAACGATACGACGGCGGCCCCTGGCCCATATCAGCATGTGGTCGAGGTCTGGCGGCGCGTCGAATAACGGTTAGACGAGCGTAATCACGCTTGGTCGTAAGCGCCCCGTTGGGAGCTTCGGCATGAACGAGCACGTCACTCTGATGCACCCGGAGGCGCGGGACCCGAGCGCTCGAGGGATCTCGTCGGGATTCCCAGTCGATCTGCTCAGCCAGTCTGCCGGCCGCCTCCGGGTCCTCGCCTTGCTGTACGCGTTCGTCTTCTTCATGGCCGGAATCTTTCCGGCGCTGCTGTTCCCGACCGATCGGGCCCGATTCCTCGGGAGCTTCGTGCAGTGGGGCCCCAGCGTGATCGGGATCGTGGTGGCGCTGCTCGTCGCGATGGTGATCCGGAGCGCGCGCCTTCCCCTTCCCGCGGCGATGAACATCGGCCTGGCATTCGAGATCGTCAGTAGCTACGCCATCGCCGCGGCCGAGTTCGCTGATCCGATGGGACTCGAGATGCACGGGATGATGGGACTCTCGTGGGTTGCCGTATGGATCGTGCTGTTCACGGTCGTCGTCCCAACCGCGCCGCGCCGGGCGGTGTTGGCCGCCCTGGCATCGGTCAGCTCGGTCCCTGTCATCATCGGGCTGATGATCGCGTCCGGCACGACCTCCCTCAGGCTGGACCCGGGACAGTTCTTCTTCGGGCTCGTGTTCCCCTATCTCCTCGTGGTGGGTATGGCCTATGTGGGTGCCCGTGTGGTTTACCAGCTGGGCACCGAGGTCAAGCGCGCGCGCGAGCTGGGGAGCTACAGCCTGGAGCAGAAGCTCGGCGAGGGAGGGATGGGCGAGGTCTGGCGAGCCCGGCATCGCATGCTCGCAAGGCCCGCCGCCATCAAGCTCATCCGGCCCTCCTTCGCCGGGGACGCGCGCGCCGGCGTGTCGGAGGACGCAGTCCGCCGATTCGAGCGCGAGGCCCAGGTGATCGCCCGCCTCCGCTCGCCCCATACCGTGGAGCTCTTCGATTTCGGAATCGCCGCCGACGGCGCCTTCTACTACGTCATGGAGCTGCTCGACGGCCTCGATGCCGACTCGCTGCTCCGGCGCTTCGGGCCAACCCCGCCCGAACGAGCCATCTACCTGCTTCGTCAGGTCTGTCACTCGCTGTCGGAGGCCCAGTCATGCGGGCTGGTGCATCGCGACATCAAACCCGCGAACATCTTCCTCTGCCGGTACGGCGAGGAGTACGACTTCGTGAAGGTGCTGGATTTCGGCATCGTGAAGGGAGTCCGCGACTCCGCGGAACCGAGCCCGGTGCACACGCGGGAGAACGCGGTCCAAGGAACGCCGGCGTTCATTGCTCCCGAGCAGGCGATGGGAACGGATTTGGACGCGCGCGCCGACATTTATGCGACGGGCTGTGTGGCCTACTGGCTCCTGACGGGGCAATTCGTGTTCACCGCCGAGACCCCCATGGCGCTTCTCGTGCAGCACGCCCAGACGCCACCGACGCCTCCATCAGCCCGGACGGACCGGCCGATTCCCACGGCACTCGATGACCTCGTGCTAGCCTGTCTGGCCAAGGACCCCGCGCATCGACCGCAGTCCGCCAGAGAACTGTCGCAGCGGCTGGCCGAGGTGGAAGGCGCGGGCGCCTGGACCCAGGAGCGGGCGCGGGAGTGGTGGGCGACGCACCAGCCGGCGCCTGTCGCGCCCATTCTACAGACTTGACCGCAGGGAAGCGTGTCGTACGGTAACCGGTAGCACTGCGGAGTCAGGGTCCTCGCTGAGGGGTCCAATGATGACATTGCTTCTTCCCGCCGTCCTGCTCGCCACGCTGGGTGCCGTGCAGGACACCCAGCCACGCGTTCTCCTGGAGTTGGAGGATGACTGGGCTCGCGCGTTGATCCATCGTGATGCCGCGGTCTTTCGACAACTCCTGGCGGATCGGTTCATCTACACCGAAGATGACCGCACGATGAGTCGCGACGATGTGTTGCGCGATATGGTCGCCGGGCCCGATACCGTGAAGACCGCGCACAACGAGGACATGCGTGTCCACCGCTTCGGCGCGACGGCCGTGGTAACGGGCTGGTTGGTCGTCGGCGGCCAAGGGCCGAGTGGACCGTTCGATCGCCGGTACCGATTCACGGACACGTGGGTCCAGCGGCGCGGGCGCTGGCAGATTGTTGCGGCGCACGACTACCTTCTCCCGGCAACACACCGGTAGGCGGCTTAGCCCACCGGCACGTCGCTCTGGGGAAGGCGCGCCCGATGTACGCGATCTTCGTTCTGGACCTGAAGATCGAGAAGTGGAAGGTGACACATGGATACGGACGTCATCATCGTCGGAGCCGGCCCCACCGGGCTGATGCTCGCCAACCAGCTGGTCCGGCGCGGCGTGCGTGCGCGAATCATCGACCGGCACGCCGGTCCGGCGCGCGAGTCGAGAGCGCTCGGCGTCCAGGCACGCACGCTGGAGATCTACTCGCACCTGGGCATCGCCGATCAGGCGGTCGCGCTCGGCAAACGTGCCGACGGCGCCGTTCTGTGGGCTCAGGGGCGTCGCGCGGCGCGCGTTCCGTTGGGTGACATCGGACGGGATGTCAGCCCGTACCCCTATCTCCTGGTCCTGGGGCAGGATGACAACGAACGGTTGCTGGGCGAGGCCCTGCGCGCCCAGGGGATGGCGGTAGAGTGGAACACCGAGCTCGTCGGCCTCGCGCAGGATACCGACCACGTGACGGCGACGCTCAAGAACCCGGGCGGCACACGCAGCGAGGTGACGGTCCCATGGCTCGCCGGATGCGACGGGGCACGCAGCAGCGTGCGGGAGCTCAGCGGAATCGCGTTCGAGGGCGCGCCCTACCAGCACGTGTTCTTCGTCGCCGATGTGCAGATGACGGGATCGATGGTACCCGACGTGCTCAACGTGTATTTGTGGCGCAGCGGATTTCACTTGCTCTTCCCGATGCGCGGCACCGATCATTGGCGGATCGTCGGCATCCTGCCCCCCCACCTGCGGGGGCGGGACGACGTGACGTTCGAGGAAACGATTCCATCGCTGCGCCAAGAAGCGGGGACCGAGCTTTCCTTCCAGGCGTGCAACTGGTACTCCACGTACCGCATTCATCACCGTCGGGCGGCCAAGTTTCACGACCGCCGCTGCTTCCTGCTGGGAGACGCGGCGCACATTCACAGTCCGGTGGGGGGGCAGGGCATGAACACCGGGCTGCAGGATGCCTACAACCTGGCGTGGAAGCTCGCCCTCGTCGTGTCGGGACGCGCAGGGGCGGCCCTGGTCCATTCCTACGAAGACGAGCGACTCCCGGTCGCCAACCACCTTCTGAAGCGCACGGACCGCTTGTTTTCGCTCGTGGTCTCCGACAGTCGGCTGGCCGGGTTCGTCCGCACGCGAGTCATGCCAACGATCATGGGGCTGGCCCTGCGCACCGCCGTCGTGCAGCGGATCGTCTTTCGCACCATCTCCCAGACTGGTATTCGCTACCGCGCGAGTCCTCTATCGGAAGGACTGGCAGGACTGCCTGAGGACGGCCCGCGCGCGGGCGATCGTTTCCCGTGGCTGCGGCTCAAGTTCGCGCCGAGCGGGCCCACCGAGGACCTGTTCGAGAAACTCGACGATACGCGATTCCACTTGCTCCTGATCGGCCAAGGCATGCCTCCGAGCGGGATCCGGGAACTGGGCGACCTGTTGCGCATCCTCGAGGTTCCGAGCGATCCCGCCAACGACCGGGCGCTCGCGCGCGCGAGAATCCCCCGCGTGTCTTCTTACCTACTGCGTCCCGACGGTCATGTCGCGCTGGCCGGGACCCACGTCGACGCCGCCGCGGTGACTCGTTACGTGCGCGCACGTCTGCATTTTGCAGGGAACGGTGCCGGAATCGTTGAAAAAGGGCTGGGGGAAGGCTAGGTTTGCTGCGAGGGGGCGACAGGCTTCGACGGGTTTGGCGAGGATATCGCTGCGTGCCCAGGTCGTCAGTCACCTGGTAAAACCACTGGCACAATTCATAACTGCCAATTCAAACCTGGCACTGGCTGCGTAAGCTTCGGCTTCACGCACCTGCGTGAGTGGCAGCCCGCCTGAGGCGGCGCTCACGTATCGCAAAATCGGGCTGGCGTGATTCGGGGCCCGAACGGGTCACGTAAGAGCTTTTAAGGGCTGGTTGCTGCCGTGGCCGGCGAGGCGCCGCGGTGGCGAGACCAACAAGCCTCGTCTACGCACGTAGTGGTGGTATCGGAGTCATTCTCGGACCGGGGTTCGATTCCCCGCGCCTCCATTACTAAAAGCAGGTTGGGGAGGTTGTGGAGGACGGGGGAGGTTGGGGAAGGTTGCATCGGCGCAACCTCCCCCGTCCTCGCCTAACCTCCCTAACCTCCCCAACCTGCTTCTAGACTGTTGCTCGCGTTCGGTTGATTACGCCCTGTTCTTCGAGCGCCGCCTGGGCCGCGGCGAGGCGCGCGATCGGCACGCGGAACGGCGAGCAGGAGACGTAGTTCATGCCCACGTGGTGACAGAACTTCACCGACGCGGGCTCGCCGCCGTGCTCCCCGCAGATGCCAATCTTGAGCTCGCCCCGGGATCCCCGACCGAGCCGGACCGCCAGCTCGATGAGCTTGCCGACGCCCTCCTGGTCAAGCACCTGAAACGGGTCGTCCTTGAGGATCCCGTGCTCCACGTAGAAGGGGAGGAACCGGCCCGCGTCGTCGCGCGACAGGCCGAAGGTCGTCTGCGTGAGGTCGTTCGTTCCGAAGGAGAAGAACTCGGCATCCTTCGCGATCTCGTCGGCGGTGAGCGCGGCGCGCGGCAGCTCGATCATGGTCCCGACGAGATACGGCACCGCCCGTCCCTCGGCCTGGAACACCTCCCGCGCCACCCGGCGCACGATCTCGGTCTGGCGACGCAGCTCTTCGACGAGCGCGACGAGCGGGATCATGACCTCGACGGTCACCTTCCTGCCGCGACTCACCACCCGGCACGCCGCCTCGAAAATCGCCCGGGCCTGCATTTCGGTGATCTCGGGATACGTGATCCCGAGCCGGCAACCGCGATGCCCGAGCATCGGGTTCGCCTCGACCAGAGAGGCGACGAGCCGCTCCAGCCGCACCGCGGGCAGCTTCATGGCGCGGGCGAGGGTGCCGAGCTCGTCCTTCCCGTGCGGCAGGAACTCGTGCAGCGGCGGATCGAGCAGCCGGATCGTGACCGGGAGACCGGCCATCGCCTCGAAGATCCCCTCGAAGTCCTCGCGCTGCATGGGGAGCAGCTTGGCGAGCGCGCGGCGGCGGCCCGCCTCGTCCGGCGCCACGATCATTTCGCGCATCGCCGTGATGCGATCGCCTTCGAAGAACATGTGCTCGGTACGGCACAGCCCGATCCCCTCGGCGCCGAATTCGCGGGCGCGCTTCGCGTCCGCCGGGGTGTCGGCGTTGGCGCGCACCCGCAGCCGGCGGTGCTCATCCGCCCACGCCATCAGCTTGGCGTAGTGGCTGCCGAGCTTCGGCTCCACCAGCTTGGCGGCGCCCAGCAGCACCCGGCCGGTGGTCCCGTCCACGGTGATGAGCTGACCCCATTTGACGACGCGGCCGTTGGCGCGCAGCCGGCCCGCCGCGGGGTCCACCTCGATGTCCTTCGCTCCCACGACGCAGGTCTTGCCCATCCCCCGGGCCACCACCGCCGCATGGCTCGTCATGCCGCCGCGCGCGGTGATCACGGCCTGCGCCGCCACGATCCCGTGGAAGTCCTCGGGGGACGTCTCCGGCCGGATGAGGATGACTTTGCGGCCCTCATGGGCCAGTGCCTCCGCCTCGTCCGCGTCGAACACCGCCTCGCCCGTCGCCGCCCCGGGCGAGGCCGGGAGACCCTTCGCGACCAGGGTCACTGACGCGCGCGGGTCGACCATCGGGTGGAACAGCTGGTCCAGGTCCTGGGGCGGGACGCGCTGCACCGCCTCGCTGGGCGTGATCAGTCCCTCCTCCACCATCTCCACGGCGCTGCGCACCGCCGCGAGCCCGGCGCGCTGAGCGCGGCGCGTCTGCAGCATGTACAGGTTGCCGTGCTCGAACGTGAACTCGATGTCCTGCACGTCCCTGAAGTGCCGCTCGAGCTTTTCGGCGATGCGCTCCAGCTCGCGGTACACTTTGGCGAGCTTACCGCGCTTGAGCTTGGCGAGTGACTCGGGCGTGCGCACGCCCGAGACGACGTCCTCCCCCTGCGCGTTGGTCAGCACGTCGCCATTGAGCACGGCTTCGCCCGTGCTGCAGTCGCGCGTGAAGGCGACTCCGGTCCCGGAATCGTCCCCCATGTTGCCGTACACCATCGCGACCACGTTCACCGCGGTCCCCAGATCGTCGGGGATGCCGTGCACCCGGCGGTAGTCCGCGGCCCGGCGCGTGCGCCAACTCTTGAACACCGCCGCGATCGCCCCCCACAGCTGGACCGTGGGATCCTCGGGGAAGGGGAGACCGCACTTCGCCTGGATGATCGACTTGAACTCTCGCACCAGGGCCTTCAGGTCGTCGGCTGGGAGGTCGATGTCCCGCTCCACCTTGCGCCGGCGCTTGAACTCCTCCAGCACCTCCGCGAACGGCTCCTTGCCGAGGTCGAACACCACGTCGCCGTACATCTGGACGAAGCGACGATACGAGTCGTACGCAAACCGAGGGTTCTTCGAGCCCGCGATGAGCCCCTGCACGGTCTCGTCGTTCAGGCCCAGGTTCAGAATGGTCTCCATCATCCCCGGCATCGACACCGCGGCGCCCGAGCGCACGGAAACGAGCAAGGGATTGTGCGCGTCGCCGAACCGCTTCTTGGCGAGCCGCTCCAGCTGCTTCAGATGGCGATCGACTTCTTCACGCAGATCGTCGGGGAAAGTGCCTTGCTCGAGGTAGGTGATGCAGAGCTTGGCCGAGATGGTGAACCCCGGGGGGACCGGGAGCCCCAGGTTCGCCATTTCGGCGAGGCCGGCCCCCTTGCCGCCCAGGATGTCGCGCATGGCCGCCGAGCCGTCGGCCCGGCCGTCGCCGAACGAATACACCCACCGCTCGAGCGCCGGCACGGCGGATCAACTGGGGATGGCGGCGAGGAGCGGGGCGGCGTTGCGGGCCCGCTCGAGATCCTCGGGGATGTCGGTGGGGTAGTCGCCCGAGAAGCACGCGTGGCAGAAGTCGGCCGGATCGCCGCCCGCGGCCCGCAGCATCCCGTCCAGCGAGAGATACCCCAACGTGTCGACGCCCAGGTGCTCGCGGATCTGCGGGACGTCATGGCTCGACCCGATCAGCTCGCCTTTGGTCGGCGTGTCGATCCCGTAGTAGCATGGGCCCGTGATCGGCGGGGACGCGACGCGGAAATGCACTTCGGCCGCGCCCGCCTGGCGGATCAGCTGCACCAGCGCCCGGCTGGTCGTGCCGCGGACGATCGAGTCGTCCACGACCACAACCTTCTTTCCCTGCAGGACTTCGCGGACCGGATTGAACTTGATTTTGACCTTCGCCATGCGGCCGGCCTGGGCGGGATGGATGAAGGTGCGGCCGACGTAGTGATTGCGGATGAGTGCATGCTCGAGCTTGATCCCCGACTCCTCGGAGTAGCCGAGCGCCATGGCGTTCGAGGAATCCGGCACCGAGAACACGCAGTCCGCGCCGGGCGCCGGATGCTCCCGGGCGAGCTCGTGCCCCAGCGCCCGGCGCACTCGGTCCACCGAGCGATGGAAGACCGTGCTGTCGGGACGCGAGAAATAGACCAGCTCGAACACGCAGCGGCGCGGTGGGCGCGCCGGCAGGCGGGGGAGCTGATCCACCTCCTCGCCGTGGATACGCACGAAGTCCCCGGGCTCGAGCTCCCGCACCAGCGTCGCGCCGGTGATGTCGAGCGCGCAGGTCTCGGACGCCACCACCCAGCCGCGCCCCAGGCGACCGAGCACCAGCGGCCGAAAGCCGCGCGGATCGACGATCGCGTACAAAGTGCGCCCGACGGTGATGAGGAGCGAGTAGGCGCCCTCCACCCGCTCGAGCGCGTCCAGCAGCTGGTCCTCCGGCTCCCGTGCCTCCGAGCGGGCGATCAGGTGAACGAGCACTTCGCTGTCCGAGGAGCTCTGGAACAGCGAGCCCTTGGCGACGAGGTCGGACCGGAGCTGGACGGCGTTCGTGAGGTTCCCGTTGTGCGCGAGCGCCAGCGGCCCTTCGCGGTAGCGGGCGAGCATCGGTTGAGCATTGGCGAGGACGGAGGTGCCGGCGGTGGAGTAGCGGGTGTGGCCGATCGCGACGTCGCCCGGCAGATCGCTCAGGACGCTCTCGTTGAAGATGTCCGAGACGAGCCCCATCCCGCGGTGGGATCGCGCCGCGCCTTCCCCATCCACGGCCACCATCCCCCCCGACTCCTGCCCCCGATGCTGCAGGCTGTAGAGGCCGAGGTAGGCGACGCGGGCCGCGTCGGGGACGCCGGTGACGCCGATGATGCCGCACATCTGTCCGTCAGTCTCCCATCCGCCGGGATACGCTCGAGAAATATACCTGCCTGAGCCGCGCGACGGGGTGCTCGACGGTCGCGTCGCGCAACCGCAGCCGGACCGCGCCACCGCGCTCCGCCACCGTGCCAAGCCGCTGCGCGGGCACGCCCAGCTCCTGTGCCAGCGCCGCCACCGCGGTCGTGCGCGTCGGGGGACATGTGATAACGGCTCGCCCATGAGACTCGCTGAACAACAGATCGACAGCCGCCAGGCGTAAGCCGTAAGTGGTGAGATCGATGTTGAGGCCGAACCCTGTCTCGTCGTACGGACCGCCCATCGCGACCTCCGCCAGCGCGATGCCGAGCCCACCCTGCGAGCAATCGTGGGCGGAGCGGACCAGGCCGCGTTCCGCCGCGGAGACCAGGTAGTCCACGAGCCGCCGTTCTGCGGCCAGGTCCACGCGCGGCGGCTGTCCACCCACGAAGCCGTGCAGCGCCTCCCACAGCTGTGAGCCCCCCAGCTCGGCGCGCGTCTCGCCCAGCACGAAGACGACGTCGCCGGCCGCGCGCGCGTGGCTCGGAACCGCGCGATCGGCGCGGGGCAGGAGGCCGACCATCCCAACCACCGGCGTCGGGTCCACCGCGCCGGCCGGGCTCTCGTTGTAGAAGGAGACGTTGCCACCAGTGACCGGCGTCTCCAGCGCCCGGCACGCGTCGGCGATGCCGCGACAGCTCTCCTTGAACTGGTAAAAGACGGAGGGCCGTTCAGGACTCCCGAAGTTCAGGCAATCGGTGATGCCCAGTGGCCGGGCGCCCGTGCACGCGATGTTGCGGGCCGCTTCCGCCACGGCCGCCTTGCCCCCTTCATACGGGTCGAGCAGCACGTACCGGTTGTTGCAGTCCACCGTCACCGCAAGGCCGAACTCCGCATCGCGGATCCGAATCACCCCGGCGTCGCCCGCCCCGGGGCCGATCACGGTGCCCGCCTGGACGGTCGAGTCATATTGCTCGTAGACCCAGTGCTTGGATGCAACCGCTGGGTGGTCGAGGAGCCGGAGCAGCACGTCATCGAGAGGCGGGAGGCGGGAGGCGGGAGGCGCGGCGTCGCGTAGCCGGACGATGGCCTCGTCCTCACGCGCGTCCGGCGCGTAGACCGGGCAGTCGTCGATCAGGCGCTGGCCCGGGATTTCGACCACGACCCGATCCTGCCATGTCGCGCGGTACATCCCGTCGTCCGTCACACGGCCGATCGGCGTGGCCGTGAGGTCCCACTGCTCGGCGATCGCCTGGACCTGCGCGATCCGATCGGGCCGCGCGACCACCAGCATACGCTCCTGCGATTCGGACAGCAGGATCTCGTACGGCGTCATGCCCGCCTCACGCGTGGGCACGAGCGACAGATCGATCTCCACCCCCACGCCGCCTTTCGCGGCCATCTCGGCGGACGACGATGTGAGCCCGGCCGCGCCCATGTCCTGGATGGCGACGATGTGGCCCGACGCGATCAAGGCGAGACTGGCCTCGAGCAGCAGCTTCTCGATGAACGGGTCGCCCACCTGGACCTGGGGGCGCCGTTGCTCGCTCTCGTGCGTCAGCTCTTCGGACGCGAACGACGCGCCGTGGATGCCGTCGCGCCCCGTGCGCGAGCCGACCACGAGGAGTACGTTGCCTACGCCCCGCGCCGCCGCCTTGATGAGATCCCGCTCCTTGAGCACGCCGACGCACATCGCGTTCACGAGAGGATTCCCGCCGTAACTCGGACTGAAGTCCACCTCGCCTCCGAGCGTCGGGACCCCGACGCAGTTGCCGTAGTCGCCCACGCCCTTGACCACGCCGGCGAACAGGTAGCGGTTGCGGGCATCGTCGAGCGACCCGAAGCGCAGGCTGTTCAGCACGGCCACGGGGCGGGCGCCCATGGTGAACACGTCGCGCAGGATGCCGCCGACGCCGGTGGCCGCCCCCTGGTAGGGTTCGACGGCCGATGGGTGGTTGTGCGATTCGATCTTGAACGCCACCGCCCAGCCGTCGGGGAGGCGCAGCACGCCCGCGTTCTCTCCCGGCCCCTGCACGACCTGGGGACCCGTCGTGGGGAACGTCTTCAACACCGGTCGCGAATGCTTGTAGGAGCAGTGCTCGCTCCACAATGCGGAGAAGACACCCAGCTCGGCGAAGGTGGGCGTCCGGCCGAGCAGCGTGGTGATCCGCTTGTACTCGGCGTCGGTGAGGTTATGCTCGCGGACCAGCTGTGGCGTGATCGGGGGGTCGCCCGGGAATGGCGTCGGGGCTCCCGGCGTCACCTGTCGCTCACCTTCGCCCCGGCGACGCCTCGCAGCAGGGCGCGGAACACACGCGTCATGATGTTGGGCTCGGGATGCGCGAGGACGGTTTGTGCCTCACCCGCGTCGAACCACATCCCGTGGCAGTGCGTGCATTGATCGATCTGGATACCGTGCCACTCCCCGGTGATCAGATCGTAGCCGCACTTCGGGCACTTCATGTGATGCGAGCGGCGCTCGGCTTCGGCCGCGGTCTTCTGGACGGTGGCGCGCTGCTGGCGGAGCAGCTCGGCGTCCCGTCTGGCGAAGTATTCTTCCTCGTTTCTGCTGGGCTTATCGGGCATCGGCCTCAAGGGGTCGAAGGTTTCACCGTGAGCGTGTCGCCGCCCGGACGCGCCGGGCCATGCGGGGGCGTGGCGAAAGGCGACGACGACTGCCCGCTGTAGCCGTGCCCGGGCCAGCGCAGCACCGCGTCCACCACCTTGCCGCTCTGGAGGAACACCACATCCTCCGTCCCGCAGGTGTATTCGCAGCCGTTCCGGTAGTAGAGGTACGTCATATCGCCCTGGCGGCGAACGGCGATCGGCGGCCCCCACAGCGAGTAGACCTCCCGCTCGCTCATGTCCGGCGCGATGGTGCCGGTGTCGGGCGAGTCGTAGGCAACGTCGCGCGCCGGGAGCGGCACCGCCGGCGCGTGCCGGGCCGGCTTCTTGGGCGGAGCCGAGGGCGGGGGCGTGGCGGCGACGTCCTGCGGCGGGACGGCAGGCTGCGTGTCCGGCATCGCCGGCGCCGGCTGGGACGGCCTCGTGCGCTGGCGCGCCGCCGCGATCTTCGCCTTCACCTTCGCCCACTGCTCGTTGATCTGCTTACACCCTGAGGTGGCGATCGTCAACAGCGCGCACATCAATAGCGTGCTGCGTCGCATGTCGAG
>Ga0209472_1000068_pt1 | contig 58153 bp, 48 predicted proteins | sample GraSoiAngelo_130_FD_185887 | JGI IMG/M metagenome (GOLD analysis project Ga0209472, IMG submission 185887) | Grasslands soil microbial communities from the Angelo Coastal Reserve, California, USA - 14_0929_02_20cm (SPAdes) (version 2) | ecosystem: Environmental > Terrestrial > Soil > Grasslands ... | reverse complement strand
CTGAGACCGAAGTAGAAGCAAACGCCGAACGTCCAACGCTCAACACCCAACGTCCAATTCAGAAACTTCAGCGTTGGGCGTTTTCTTAATCTGATCCCAAATCGCGTCCAACTCAGCAAGGTCGACCTCACCCACTTTCTTGCCCCGGGATTGAAGTTCGTCCTCTAATCGATTGAAACGGGCGACGAATTTATCAGTCGCACCTTGCAACGCGCTTTCCGCATCGAGTTTGCATTTTCGTGCGAGATTGACGACTGCGAAGAGCAGATCTCCTGCTTCGTCCTCCACGTGGGATGCGCTTCCAGCGCATCGAGGATCGGCAGGATGCCGATGCCACGACTCGATGGCCTGTTTTAATTCCTGAATTTCTTCTTCAACCTTGGCGACCACATCGCGCACATCGGTCCAATCGAAATTCACACGGGCAACCTTCGACTGCGCTTTTTGGGCGCGCATCAAAGCGGGTAGTGCCTGGGGCAAATCATCGAGATAATGCCCGCCTGCATCGCCGGCGTTGCGACCAGGTTTACCTGCTTTTTCAGTGCGCTTGATCGATTCCCATTGTCTCAGCACCGCACCGCTGTCGCGCGCATCGCTGTTGCCGAAGACATGCGGGTGACGTCGGATCAGTTTCTCTGTTACATCCTTGAGCACACCGTTGATATCGAACCGGTCGGATTCGCTCGCGATTTCGGCGTGCATCACGATCAGCAGCAGCAGGTCGCCGAGTTCTTCGCGAAAATTTGGGCCATCGTTGGCGCGCACCGCGCCGGCCACTTCATATGCCTCTTCGATCAAGGCGGGCAACAATGATTCATGGGTTTGCTCCCGATCCCAGGGGCAGCCGCCGGGAGCACGAAGCTTTGCGACAATTTCGCAAAGTTGCCGGAAGTTGGCGTTGAATGATTGATTCTCGATATCAGTCGGCATGTCGTGTTTCTCGGCGCGCCCGGCGGGCGCCCCCTACCATCAAATGCGCCAGAGCGAGCGGTGCGTGCCGAACTCGGAGATTTCTCCGGACGATTTCTTGCTGACGTAAATTGTAATGGAAATCACAGTGACAAATGTGCCGGCAAAAATCAGCGCCACCAGCCAGGACGGTATGTGCCCGATGCGCAAAGCTTGATAAAACGAAACGAAATCGTTAATCGGCGCGCTGGCGTGCAAAAATACTTTCGTTACCCACGCCATCAGGATGAGAATGAATATGAAAATGTAATTGCGTTTCAGGCGCCGCCCGACGGCTTCCAGTTTGCTGATCTTGAAGCACGGCAGAATCAGATCTTCGCAAACGAGCTTTTTCCATTCACCGTGGAGCATCTCGCGATTTTCCATCACCATGGGGACAAGAAAATGCGCTTCGAGCATTCGAACACGCGCGCGAAAGGCATCGTAAAACCGGTAACGACGCGCTTCGATCCATAGCAATACCCAGACGATGGCGAGGTTGAAAAAGAAAATAATGTGAGGCACTTCACGCGTGGAAAATGCTATGGTGATGATGGCGGTGGTACTGGTGATTGCCCAGTTTGACGTGACGTCCAACCGTTGCCGCCAGACCATGATCCGTCCCATTTCGCCGCGGTAAAAATGCGACATCGCGTTGACATAGCCCGGGTCATAAATGCTCCGTTGGAGAGACACGGTCCTCTCTTCGTTTTCTGCTAATGCTGTGTTTTCAGTTGCCACGGCTCCTTATTTAACTGGATAACTGGCTTTGCCCGATAATCCAATAAATCTCTCCGCTCCCAATGGCTATCACGCTGGCCGATCTGCTTGACGAAAAACGGGTGATCCTGGGGTTGCGCTCGAGGAAAGTGCCAAACGCGCTGCGCGAGATTATCGACTTGCTGGCGCAAAACGGAAAGATCGATAACCCGGAAGCGTTCTTTGAAAAGGTGCTCGCGCGCGAGCAGGCGCACCCCAGTGTGGTCGAGCACAGCGCCGTATTCCCTCACGCGCGAACAGAACTGGTTGATGAAATTGTCGTCGGCATTGGACGCAGCCGCGCCGGGATACCATTCGGCCACAACGGAGTACGCGCCCGTTTGATTTTCGTAATCGGCGTTCCCGAACGGTTAGTGAATGATTATTTGGTTTGCGTTGGGACGCTTGTTCGGTTGGTAAGAGATGACGCGACACGATCAGCGCTGCTACATGCCCAAACCCCGCGCGAATTTATCGACACGCTTACAGCAACCCTGTAGCTGGGTTGGTGACCCCGGCCGTACTAAGTCAGGTCGCGGATCGCGCGAAGCGCCATGTCGACTTCCTGTGGAGTATTGACGACGCTGCACGCCAGCCGCGCATACGACACGCGATAGGGAGTCGTTGAAGCGACGATGCGCTGATCGAGAAGATGCTTTACGACTTGCTCGGGCTTCATTCCCTTTACATCGAAGCAAACCATTCCGGCCGAAAGATTCTCGTCGCGCGGTGTATAGAGCCGAATGTTCTGCATCCGGGCGAGTCCCTCCTTCATTTGGCCGTTCAATTCGTGTATGCGCGCCGTGATTCGCGCGGGCCCGATGTTCTGGTGAAAACCAATGGCCGTCGGCAACGCCCAATAATGTTCGAAAGCTTGGAAGCCGCCCGGTGAAAACCAAGCTGCGCGAGCCGGAGTCTGCGGTGAATGTTCCTGTTCCCACGCTTCGAACGGTTCGAGCGAAAAGAAGCTCGGGATCACCGGACGCATTTTCTGCCAAACTACGGGCTTTGCCCATACGAACCCTGTGCCGCGGGGCCCAAACATCCATTTGTGGGTGCCGGCCGCAAACGCGTCGCATCCCAGGGCGGTGATCTTCGGATCTTCCACTCCCAAGCCATGCACGCCATCGACAATCAGCAGCACGCGATCGTTCTCTTCCCTGCCGCGATTCGCGTGCGCAATGCTTTCTGCAATCCGTGCGATTGGAAGGCGCACACCGCTGCTCGAGTGCACCCATGTCACCCCCACAGCGCGCGTTTTTGGTCCGATCGCCTTGCGAATGCGTTGTGCGATTTCGTCCGCCGAAATCGAGTTGTAGGAATCGAAAAGCGGAATCTTGCGCCAGGTCGCTCCGCAACGCCCGGTGGCCAGTCGAATGGATTCGTGATGCACGTAGTGATCGTGCGTAGTCGTAAGAATTTCATCGCCTTCGCGCAACGGCAATCCGTGGTAGAGAAGGGCGAGACCGGTCGTGGTGTTCTGGGTCAGCGCGATGTTTTGCGAATCGCCACCAATGTAGCTGGCGATGGCCCGGCATACCTGCACCGGAATATTTTCGTTACTCGATTCAAAGATCGCGCTGTCAACTGCCATGAACGGATTTGCATCTATTTTTTCCCTGTACTGCTCGATCGCCCGGCGCACCGGCCTGGGGTGAGACGCCAGAAAGAACAAGGCGAGATGCACGTAATCGGGAGCCAGTTCAAACTCCTGGCGCACCGATTCCCAATCTTTGAAGTCGGCAGGCGTGCTCGGGTTCGTTTTCTCAGCCCGGACAACAAGTGGCGAAAACGCTCCAGCAGCGAAAGACAATGAACTACGGATGAGAAAATCGCGGCGGGTGAGGGGTATGAGTTTCTTTTCCTTTCTGTCTTCTAATGATTATTTCGTCCACCGGGGTCAACGATCCCGGCGACACTACACTGCAGCGCGCTCGGCTCCGATTTCGCGAGGCGCTACGGCCACGTTTGCGCTCCTGCGGTATCGCCAGATGGCGAACGCTACGAACAAAAGATCGAGAAGCACGAATATCGCCACGTAAGTTTCACCGCCGATGCCGAAGCCGTAGCTATGTAACCCCTTGCCTAGTACAAAGTTCACGCCGTACCACGCCATTAACACGGCGAGAAAACAAACGACGCTTGCTACAGCCAGGCCGAATTGCGTCCACCAACCCGCCAGCCGGCCATGCAATGCCAGGATGTAACAAAGCAACGCGATCAATGCCCACGTCTCCTTTGGATCCCATCCCCAAAATCTGCCCCAGGAATAATTTGCCCAGACTCCACCGAGGATTGTTCCAGCAGCCAACAACAGGACACCGAGTTGAAGTACGCGATAAAGCCAAAAATGCATCGGCGCGTCCGCGCGTGCGGCTGCGGGATTCCGCGCGTATCGCCAGAGCAAAATATGCCCGAAACCCATTGCCAGCGCGAAAGCCGCATAACTCAACGTGATGGTGAGCACATGAATGGTCAGCCAAAAGTTGTCGCGCAACACCGGGACCAACGGATCAATGCTTGCGGGCATGGCAATCGGTATTTGATGCACGAGCAACAACGCCGTGAGCGTGACCGGTAACGCTGCCAGCAGATAGATGGGCGCCCGATAACGCATAAAGAAGATCATTCCGAAGAAAGAGACCGCGAACGAAACCCAGATGATCGATTCATACATGTTCGTAACCGGCGGGCGGCTGGCAATCATACATCGCATCACGATCCCAGCCGCTTGAAACGCGAGACCGAGGATCGCGACCGCGACCCCGATGCTTTGCAACGCCCGCCCGCGCTTGCGAAGATGTGCCGTAATTAGAATTACCAACGCAATTCCGTAACACCAGATGGCCCGATAAAAGGCCTCGAAATGATTATAGAAATATTCGAGCCGTAATTGCTGGTCCTTCGGATAAATTGATGGACTCAAGGCGCGCAGATTTTCGCGAAGCTGATTCGCGGCGCGACTGAAGTTAAATGGATCGGCATTGACGTAACCGGTTACAACCGTTTGCAATTGAACCCGGATGGGCGCGAATTGCGCTTCGGAATAATATCTCGACCATCCCGATGGTTCGACCCACGGGTCTGTTTCGTTGGCCGGCGCAGGGACGATCAGCAATGCGCTCCCATCCATTACGTGAACAAGAAGAGTAAGCCGATCACTTACACTCAATGCTTCCTGCTGTACCCGGTCAACGGTTTCTCTGCGCGCTTGAGCGCTTGCGCCTCAGTCACAAGCCGCTGCAATTCGGCAGATGCAGTTAGTTCCGCAAATGAAAATCGTCGCGGCGTTTTATCGAGCCCAAGCTGCTCGATTAACTGGCCAGACGAGATCAGCACCATTGGCTCATTTTTCCAATCGTGCGTTTCGACCAAAGCCGACAAGACGAAATCGTTCGGCCACCATTTTTTGCCTGTCTTATCTGCATATGTCGATCTTCCAGTGATCCGGATCAGCGTTTCCTTAGCAAACGTGTCCACTGGCTTGCGCCGTCCACCATCCTGGATTGCCAGCAAGCCCCATTGCTTGAAATCCAGGTCGGGGGCATCCGTTGCCGACAAATGTGCCGCAAGCACGCTGACAACAGCAGCGAAAATAAAGGCACGTATCTTCAAGGGACGCGAATGTAATTCTCTCCGCGCATCGTGTCGAGCAAGCGGGCAGGATGAAATCTCCATCTATTAATTAATTGCACATGATATTTGATAACCAACCGTGTGCGCAGCACCGGACCAGCTGGATTACTTTGCAACGCTGGCGTTGCAGCAACGTAGCTACCAGTCCACGTCGGGCGAGGGGTCGAGGATCAACAGTTACTGTTCTCGCATTGGACCAAGGTCCCATTGGCCGAGCCCGCGGAAACGACTACCGTCGCCGCCGATCATGATTCATGCATTTCCGAAAATCTTTGTGCGCCTTGCAAAATTCCCCCAAACTATCGTCATAATTCTGTTTGTTACGGCGCTCACAAGTCCTTATGCGACCAGCGCTGTGGTGACCGCCAACGGCTTCCAGCTTAAGCTACGGACAGCCGTTTGTCGTAAAGGCATGAACTACTCGCCGGTACCAATTGGCACCGCACCCGGGAACCCTCCATACGGCGATTACTTCGTTCCCACTTACGCCAAACGTTTGGAAACCGGACATCGATAAAATTCGCGAGGCGGGGCATCAACGTCATCAAATTATATGCCGGTAATCCCGATCTTAACGCGGGCGCTCCGGGAACCGCCGGCAATTGGAAGGCTTTTCTCGATTACTGCTACAACGGCGGGAACAAGCCCGTGTACGTGGTCATGTTCTCTTATACCTAAGGAGGCGTCATTGCGCAGGGAGGGACCGGTCTCAATATTTACATCAGGCAGTACGACGCACTCGTGAAGAGCACGATCAAACATCCGGCAGTCTTTGGCTACCTGGTCGGGAACGAAATCTTCGGTGGCGTGACACAAAATCCACAGTTCTGGACAAACTTTGGGACACTAATCAACGCAGCGCAGGGCGCAGGGATTAGCCAGGGCCAGAACCCGTTCCTTATGACTGCCATTAATGATGAATTCACTCCGCAAACCAGTTGGCCGGCAATCAAGTTGGGCGAACAATCCGGCAAGCTCAGGAATCTCGACTCCTGGTGTATCAACATCTATCGGGGCTCGGAGTTTGGGGGATCGGGCAATTCGGTTTTCACCCAGTATTTGGCTTTAATGAACTCCTTTCAGACGCCGACCAGGAAACCGCTCATTCTCGGCGAATGGGGCACACCGCATACGACCCGGCCGATTGGAATTTATGGCCAATCCTCCAGGCAACCGGTTTCAAATCTCGATGATGTGCCCGAAAGTCAGATGGGAGTAGGTCAACCCTATTTCGCAGCTCAGCCCGTCGCGACGTTTCTCACTACGCAGTGGGATAGGATCAAGGCCAATCTTAAGGCGGGATCCAATCAGGTTTGCGCTGGCGGCTTCATCTTCGATTGGTGCGATGAATATTGGAAAGGTGATCCTGACAATCCCAATCCGCCGGTTGTGCAACTTGGCGGGCCCGCCGCAGGATTCCAAGGCGGCGCTTTCGCGGGCGGCTATTGGGACGAGGCCGGCTTCGGAGTCACGAGCGCAGTAGACCAATCCACTTACGGGCAAGGTAAACCAAACATTTCGCGCAGGTTATTTAAAGGCTACACCGCGGTGAAAACATTTTACAACGCCTCGTCAGAATCAGGCGACGAGCTTTATCTCACGGGCGCGCAAATTGCGGCGATCCAAAGCGATATTCAGGAGGAGATCCATAACGACCGGAAGGAGCTCAAGGAGTTGCGTCAAATCGATGTACTCCACGAAGTATCGGTTCGCCGATGGTTGCAGGTGCGTCTTCAGGTGCTTCACGCCCGGCTGGCGTATCCAACCGATGAAGTGCTCGAGCAGATCGACGAGAACATGACTGATGATGGGCAAACGTTGCTGAGCAAGGGCGAGAAACGAAGCACTCTGGCAGAGTTGCGTGCGCGACTGGCCGAACTCCAACCCGGTGGTTGAGATTTCGGATCCTTTGCGCTTCAGCGCCTTCATTTTCGTTTGCGCAATTTGAAGCAACGACGCTATCTTGACACCCGTGTTCAGCTTGACCATGCTCGGCAGCGGGAGCGCGGGAAACAGTGCGCTGGTAGCAACCGACCACTGCAAGATTCTCGTTGATGGCGGGCTGAGCGCGCGGCAATTGGTGCTGCGTTTGGAGCGGTGCGGCATCATGCCGGAGCAGCTCGATGGTATCCTACTCACACACGAGCACGGTGATCACATTTGCGGACTTGAAGTTCTCTGCCGGAAATTTGATGTACCGATTTATTGCAACGCATTGACGGCCGAAGCTGTGCGAAGCGACACCTCGGTGGAGCGGCACCGCAACTGGCGAATCTTTGTGACCGGCGCCGAGTTTTCGATTTGCGACATCACCGTGCAAACGTTTCCCGTGCCGCACGACGCGGTCGATCCGCTAGGGTTCGCGTTTCACGCCGGCTCGGGAAGCCTGGGATTCATCACCGACCTCGGTTACGTGACCAAAATGATCGTTGAACGATTGCGTCCGGTGCAAACGCTCGTAATCGAGACCAATCACGACGAGAAACTGTTGCAGAACGACACGCATCGGCCGTGGCCGGTGAAACAACGAATCCAATCGCGGCATGGTCATCTGTCGAACGCAGCGGCTGCAGGCGTGATCGAGGAATTGTTGCCTGGAAAAATCGAGCGAGTTCTGCTCGGACATCTCAGCCGGGATTGCAATACGCCGGAGTTGGCGCTCAAGACGGTGCGCGCGTCACTGGCGAAGTGCGGCAGGATAGACGTGGAAGTCCATTGCGCCACTCAACTCGAAATCACTCCGCAATTTTGCATCGGTGAAACAAACGCCGGCGCATTTCAACCGACGTTCGAGAACGCATTTTTTCAGAGCGCCCTGTAGCGGCTGTGAAACGTCTCTGCCCGGATTCATTGAGCGTTGGGCGTTGGATGTTCGAGGTTAGGCTTTTTCTTCGTCTTTGATGCGACGTTCTTTGCCGTCGCCCCAAGAGCAGCGCGAACAATGTTCGTTTTCGCGAAGGGAAGGTAGACATTTGTGTACCCTTGCCGGCCCCAGGCGCCGCTGCAGGGCTTGAAAACCTCGGGCGCCTTCTCGATGAATGTGCGCTGTTGCTCTGGCGTAAGTTTCACCATGCCCCAGTTTTTGTCGGGCACACCTAGCGACGCGAAAATCTTTCCGGCTACCCGGAAATCGGGATGATTCATATGCGAGCGCTCGACGGCCGCAGGAATTTTCAGCGCCATCGTTCGAAACTCGTCGTTCGTCATTTCACGCGCTTCCGGCGCCGATTATTTTTTCTGTGTCCGACCATTTCGCCGAGTAAAGTGCGGCGGTCCACGCGGGTGAGACTCTTTTCCATCGCCGGTGCGAGCAACGAAATATGCGGAATTTCGCAGAGATATTCGGCAACGAACCAGATCGGTTTTTCCGTGGTCATCCAATTCAAATGATCGAATCGCGTCAGATTCACCGGACGCGAATAGCGTCGGAGGGTCCGTTCGCCGCGCAAGTTGAAGTAGATATTAAAGTAGCTCATGGCCAGCTCTCGGAGGTTGCGATATACCGGCTCCCGATAACGGCAGCCGGTGAAATTCGATTTCGCTACCGCACCCCAGTGCCCACGCACCTTGAAAATCGCGACCACGTGATCGGTATCTTGTTCCGCTTCCAAATCGAAGATCACCGGTGGAAATCCCAAAACGCGAAGTGCAGCCGCGGCAAAAATTCCGCCTTCGAGACATGAGGCAGTGCGATCGTGCAGGACTCTCTTCGGCGATCGGGCGGTATAACTGAGATTGTAAGGCAGATCGTCGAGAAATTTCTGAACGCCAGCCGGCGTTTTCAGAGCACGCAACTGGCGTAATTCCGAGGAAGTGAAACCGAAAGTGTTTATGGCTGCCATTAGAGAAGCTCCAATATCCAAAACCCAAGCTCCAAACAAACTCCAATCATACAAATCCCAAAGGCGCGGGCTTCGCGAGTGATTTTGGAAAGTTGGAGCTTTGGGATTTCCTTGGAGCTTGGGGCCTGGGAATTGGAGCTTCTCGACTCCTATTTTCGATCCGCAACGCGCTTGAAGGCTCCTTCGCCGCGCACATTTAGATTCTCCACGACCACCCGAGTCGCCCTGCCATCAGGTCCGATGGTAAAGGTAATGCCGCTTCTGCCAACAGCGTTCTCGCCCGCCGTCTCGTAGGTGAATGTATCGCGATCGTAATGCTGCATCGGGAAAGTCTTGTTGCTCGGACCCTCCACGATTGCTAATCCGCCATCCTTTTCGAGGACGGAGATTTCGCCGAAGTAATCGCTCGTATATTTCCCAAGGTATGCGCTGTTTTTCAGCGCAGACCCGGGTGATGCGGGCGGCGTGGAATAATCGAAACCGAGCACAGTGCCGACGGCGGCTGGATTTGAGAATGCTTGTTTAAAAATGGCGAACCAGTCCTGGGTCGGTTTTCCGTACAACGCTGTATCCACAAACGTAGTCCCCAATGCTTCCGCTATCCCAATGGGGTACGCATTGGTGAGGACGACGACCCCAAGTTGCTCGGCCGGCACGAGGTTTACGAGCGTCGCGGCACCCAATGCAAACGCGCCGGAATGGTTCAAACGCAATCGACCTTGTTCATCGTAGCTGACGTTCCATCCCAACCCGTAAAAACTCGGCAGCCCAGTGAACGGGCTGAAGCCCGTGAGCATGTTCGGCTGATGCGTTTCGGTCAGAGCTTTTTCATCGACGATTTGTTTGCCATCAAACTTTCCATTGCCAAGCTGGAGACGTAGCCATTTCGCTACGTCATTGACCGAAGAGCTCACGCCTCCCGCCGGGGATTGTGCGTCCGGGTTGCGTTTAAACTTTTGCACCCATTTGCCATCGACCAGCACATGTCCGAGAGCTTTGTTCTTGCGCGCCATGAAATTGGCATAACGCGAACCGGCCGAAGTCATGCCCAATGGACGGTACAACTTTTCTTCGGACGCCTTTTCCCAGTCCAGCCCGTACGCTTTCGCCGCCGCGACTCCGCCCTCGGTTATACCAAAATTCGTGTATGCGTAGTGTGAACGAAAACTACTCGCGGGATGTTGATAGCGCAGGCGATGCAAAATTTCCGCGCGCGTAAATCCGAGATCTTCGAGCAGATCGCCCGCATGCGCGGGTAAGCCGCTCCGGTGCGCATACATGTCGCGGATTGTGATCTCGCGTGTTACCCACGGATCAAACATCTCGAATGTGGGATCGAGAACACTCAGTTTTGAGTCCCAGGTGATTTTTCCTTCGCCGACGAGTTCGGCAACCACCGTCGAGCCGATCGATTTGGACAACGACGCGAGCTGGAAGACGGTGTCCGCGTCGACAGAGGCCTTGGTGTTCACATCGCGAACGCCGAAACCTTTCGCGTACACGACCTTGTCTTGAAAGACCACTGCGATGGCAAGTCCTGGCAGCGTATTTTCGTTGATTTGCTTTTGCGCGAATTTTTGGAGTTCTTGAACCGCGTGAGTTATTTGCTCGGAAGTGACGTGAGATCTTTCCTCTCCGTTAATCCAAACCGGCGCCGCCAGAATCAGCGCTAATGTTTGAGCTAAAAAGATTGAACGAGTGATCGGCATATAATCTTCCTTATGCCTCAAAGAGCGACGGCTGCCCAGCTCTCAAGTTTAAGACTGACGGCTGCCAAGCTGTCGCTCCGCGAAGCTTGGTGATTTGAAATGGCTTTGGAGCTTGAGATTTGGAGTTTTCGGCTACAAGCCGATCGGATGTCTTGCGTCAAACCCGCGCGGCGGACGATAAATGGTTTGCCATCGCGGTGCCCATTTGCCGCGGTAACGGTCGTATGGCGTTGTATCGAGCCGCTGGCCGGCAATCACAGCGAACGTGTGACCTTCTCGTGCGTAGATGGTGATCCATTTGCCCGGACCGCGGTCGCCGTAATTGCGAAACTCCGTTGAGCTCATTGGAGCGCTGATCAATCCCCCCGCGCCCAGCACATACGAGATCGTTCCGGAACAATCGTAGCCGCGGTCATCAAACGATTTGTGGCCGCCACCGTAACGATATTTTTTGTGGCGAAGTTGATTGGCTGCCCAGATTGCGCGTTTCACGGCGACCGGCGCAATCTTTGGCGCAGCTGCTTTGCCAAAACGAAGACGCGCGGTCTTGCCAGACACAACAGGTCCAGACGTTGGAAAAAGATCGGCGACTGCTGGTGGAACGATCCACGCAAAAACAGCGATGCCGACCAGGATTCGATGGCTAACCGGACAAATACATTTCCTCCGGGATTGTTTCGTATGCCAAAAAAACCGCGGATGAAAAGAAAAAAATAGGAGTCCCTGCTTTGAGTGGCGGCCAGAGAATTAGAAAAGCGCGATTTTGGAGGAAGCAGCAGAACTGATTTCGACCTCCAAACTTTTGGTGAAGGCGGCGCAATCGAAAGCGTGAGCAATCAAGTTCAACTAAACAGGCGGATGGCGCAGTGGGAAAATAACGAGCCGTAGCGCTGTGAAAAAGGCGACCGGCGGTTCGCCCTTTGCGCCCTCGCGAATTCCGCCGGTCAACCAACCCAAAGATTTTCAAATGGCCCGCGATGAAAATCGGCGGGAACGCCTGAGTCAGCCTGCGTCAGCGTAACCGTGCTCCTGCTCGTAAGCTCGAATTGCTCGCCGCGTCTGAGGTCCCAGGACCCCATCAATTGACCCGCGATAATAGCCGGCCCGGGAGAGCCGCCGTTGTAACTCGGCTACTCTCGAGCGAGTGGCGGAGCCATATTGACTACCAGAGCCGTACTGGCTGCCTGAACCGTAGCCATAGCCATAACCGTTCCCGTAGCCGTAGTCACCGTATCCATACCCGCCGTATCCATAGCCGGGGTATCCGTATCCGTAATAACCGTACGGGTAGCCGTAGCCGTAACCATAATAGGGATAGCCCCAGCCGCCACCCCAGCCCCACCAAAATGGAAAGCCGAAGCTGCCAATGAAGATGACATCATTGTCATTGTGATGATGATGCCAATTGCCGTTCCAGTTGCGGCCATTCCAGTTGCGACCGCTCCAGTTGCGGCCATTCCAGTTTCGACCATTCCAATTGCGTCCGCCCCATGCACCCATTCCGGGGCGACCCATCCCAGGGCGACCGGAGGCGAAGTTGTGGCCCCCGCTAAAATGGCCACCACCTCCTCGGGGCGCAGCTGTGGCTAATGGGGAAGCCAGTGTGACGGCAACAAAGCAACTCAAGGAAAGTATCAGTTTTGGATTATTCATAGTAGGTGGGGTTTCTAAAGATTAGACACCGTACGCATCGAAAAGTCTCGTTTTTTTACGGTGATACGAAATAAATGATACCGGCGGCTTCGCAGTTTTTGTTTTGCGAGCCGCCGGATAACGGAATCGAATTAGATATTCGGTTCAAGTCAGGCCAAACCTATTCGGTCAAGAAGTCGCGTGGTGATTACACCATCCACAACCATCCCATGAGTGCTCTCAAAACCAGCGATCGCTGCCCGAGTTTGTGGCCCGATAACTCCATCAACTACGCCTTGATAGTAGCCGAGCTCACCCAAGCGGCGTTGTACCGCTGCAACCGTTGCAACGTCGTATCCATACTCTGGCTGGTAGTAAGAGTAACTGCCAGAATAACCCCCGTAATATGAATATGGATAACCCCCATAGTACGAATACGGGTAGTACCCGTAGGAGGTAGACGGCCAGGATGAATAGTAGCCGTAATGCGGATATCCTGATCCTCCATAGTAGTAGCTCGGACCGCCATTATAATAGCGAGTACCGCCATAATAGCGCGTACCCGCATAACGGTTCTGCGTGTAGTAACGCCCGCCCGAATACTGTGGCGTTCCAACATATCTCTGGGTGCCCGCATAATGACGAGTGCCCATGTAAGATGAATTAATGCCATGCCGGTACGCCGGCGTCACCTGTGTGGTTCCCGGAGTCATTCGATGCTGCCGCGACTCCGAAGTCGCTGATTTCTTTTTTGGCGCGCCTAATACCGGTGATGCAATCAACGCCGTTGCGGCCAAGCTGCTTATCAATGCTAAGCGTTTAGTTTTCATAAGGTAATCCCTTCCTTTCTAATTATCTTTCCCACATAGCGCTGACCCAAAGTGACACCAGGTTCTCCGAGACGGAGGTGCCCATCGGACCTGGACCTTGGGACCGGCGCCACGTACCTTGATTCGTTACTGAACTTTGCTGTGGATGCGGCGTGAGATACTGTGTCCATCGAAGCCGCCAACTGGCTGGACCTTCACATTGATTCCTTGCTTTCAACGCGTAGCCAATTCGATTACCATCGCGCGTTAGTCACCATGGTTCGCGCTGCCATCTTGATATCTCTCGTGTTCGCAGGTCACGCGCTTCACGCCGCTTTGCCTGCATATAGTATGAGTCCCTCCCGACAGTTCGTTATTTACGGCGCCGATGCCACGTTGCGCGGGGCGATTTCGGAACTGGCAGAGCAGACCAAGACAAATCTCCTTGCCCTGCTGCGACAACGCGACGGATGGAAAACTGCGATTGTAATCAATTTGCAGTCGCAACAGGCGAACCTGCCCGAAATTCCGCCGGCCAACTTACGAGTCAGCCAGACCGGATTTGGCGTGAAGCTGCAACTCGATTTGACCGTTGGCCAAAATTTCGACGGTTCATTGGTCGAGCGCCAGCTACTGCGCGCCATTCTGTTCGAGATGATTTATCGAGACGAGGGCGAACTTGTACCGGGCGCGAGACTCGTCGAACCGCCGAATTGGCTGCTGGAAGGCGCGCTGGCGCTGACGCCGGGACGAGAGCGCGAGGCTCTCGTGGAGGCGCTTTCAACAGCCGATAAGGGAAAATCCCTGCAGGAATTTCTGGGTCAGCGCTTCGATCTGCTCGATTCCGCCGGACGCATGCTCTACCGGGCATGTTCCGTCGCGCTCGTGCAATTGCTCCTCGATGACGGTGGTGGCCGCGCGCGTCTGGCGCGATACATCTCCAGTCTTTCGCATGCGTCGAATGATCGAGTTGCTGATTTGAAGGCCTGCTTTCCGCAATTGCGGGATGACGTCGAAAAGAAATGGCGCGCAAGCGTGGCCCGACTCAGCGAGCATCACACTTACCGGTTGCTAAGTTTTGCCGAAAGCGAACGACGCCTTGATGAATTGGTACAGATCAAGATTTCAGATGGCTCGCGCAATCGGGGGCGGCCAAAGCCAGCAAATCTTAGCGAGCTTTCGCGCAGCAAACTGTCCGCAGAGGAAAAAGCCGCAGTCAACCAGATGAGCCAGGGCTTGCTGTTGCTTGTTGGGACGGCACATCCGGTCTTGCGTCCGGTCGCGCGCGAGTATCAGCAAATTGCAGCGCTGCTCATACGCGGGAAGCGGCGCGGAATAGCAAAGCGTGTATCGCATCTGGACGGAATTCGCAAGGAACTCGCCGCGCGAATGGGCGATATCGATGATTACATGAACTGGTTCGAAGCTACGCAAATGGAGAATCAGAGCGGAGCTTTCAGCGATTACCTCAAAGCGGCGAACCAATCGCAAGTCTCCGCGCAAAGGCGACGCGACCCGCTCTCAGTGTATCTCGATGCACTGGAAGACCAAATCGAGACTTCCGAGCTGGAGTGATGGGCTATTGGAGTATTCGGGATTTGCGCTTTTTCCATCATTCCATTACTCGATCACTCCAGCGACGCGCGGCGAGTTGCCGGTTTCGAGTTTGGCGATTATGCTTAGAGGCGCGTTTAAAACGCGCCTTTTTCATCCCATGCAAAAAATTGGATTTGCTGAAGCCCTCGATTCCATTGTGAAGATCGACCCGCGGTACGAGCGAGACGCATACATTTTTCTGCGTGACGCGCTCGATTTCACGACGAAACAGCAAAAGAAAGTGAAAGGCACCAGCGTCCGCCATGTGTCCGGGCCGGAGCTACTGGAAGGCTTGCGACAGTACGCGCTCAAGGAATTCGGGCCGATGGTCATGACGGTTTTCGGTAGCTGGGGCATTCACTCATCCGAGGACATTGGAAACATGGTTTTTAATTTAATCGGCGCCGGGATATTCGGAAAAACAGAGAAGGATTCGATCGAAGATTTCAGGAACGTTTACGATTTCAAGGAGGTCTTCGTGAAACCGTTTGCACCTGAAAAACCAGCGATGACGAGGGCACGGGCGGAATTGCCAGTGCCTAAGCCTGCTGCATCGAGAAAGTGATCAGCAATCACTGATCGCTGAGGACGCCGTCGCCGTCACTTCAATGGCTCGCATACCACTGGCAAAGTTTTCTTCAACGGTTCTATTATTTATGATGGTCAATCTCAAAGCTGCTACGACTGAACCCTCGCCCGTCATCACATTTCCGCCGACCTCGGCGCACAAATGGATTTTGCCTAACGGGCTGACGATTATTGTCCAGGAAGATCGTAGTGCTCCCGTAGCAAGCGTGCAGGCATGGTGCGCCACGGGAAGCATCGACGAGGACCAGCACCTCGGAGCGGGGTTGTCTCACATTCTCGAGCACATGCTTTTCAAGGGGACGAAAACGCGAGGGAAAAATAAGATCGCGCAGAAAATTCAGGACGTGGGTGGTTACATCAACGCATATACATCGTTCGATCGCACGGTCTTTTGGATCGACGTTCCGAAAGATGGGGTTGTTACCGCGCTCGATATTTTGGCCGATGCGATGATGAATTCGACTTTGCCGTCGGAGGAATATCAGAAGGAGCAGGAAGTGATCCGGCGCGAGTTTGCCATGGGTATGGATGATCCCGATCGCATGTCTGGGCTGCTCCTTTTTTCAACCGCGTATCAGGTACATCCCTATCGGTTCCCGGTCATCGGCGAGATCGAAATCTATAACCAGCTCACCCAAGAGCAGGTCATGCAGTATTACAAGACGCGCTATGTCCCCAACAATCTCACCTTCATCGTAGTGGGCGATGTCGATGCCGAAAGAGTGCGCCAACAGATCGCCGACTTGTTCAAGCCTTACCCGGAGAAATCACTCCAGCCCGTATTCATTCCAGGCGAACCGCCGCAACTCGGACGGCGCGAAGCGCATCAGGAATTTGCCACGGAGCTGACGCATCTCTCACTGGCATGGCACATCCCCGCGGTTACGAACCCAGACGTACCGGCGCTTGATCTGCTCTCAACGATTCTCGGTGAGGGGCGCAGCTCGCGTCTGTACCGGCGCGTTCGCGAAGAGGCGGGTCTCGCGTTTCGCATATCGGCATTTTCATACACGCCTGGGGATCCCGGTTTGTTCGGCATTGATGCTACAGTCGATCCAAAGAAACGCGAAGCAGCTGAGCAACTGGCCCTTCACATTGTTGACGATGTAAAGCATGCCGGCGTGACTGCGGATGAACTTGCCAAGGCAAAAAAAATCATGCTCAGCCATCACCTGGGCGCGCTCACGACCATGCGGGGTCAAGCGTCGGACATCGGCTCAAACTGGTTGCTCACGCGCAATCTGAATTTTAGCCGCGATTATCTTGATGCTGTCCAGAAAGTGTCGGCCGACGATATCAAGCGCGTCGCCGCGACATACCTGACGGAAAACAATCTAACGGTTATCTCGTTGAATCCGAAAGGTTCGCTCGCCGCCAAAGCCGAGGGTCCGAAGGTCGCTGCCGCCGGCGAGATCCAGAAATTTGAATTATCGAACGGATTGCGTCTTCTGGTTCGCGAAGACCCTCGCTTGCCACTCGTGGCGATGGGCGCTGTTTTTCGCGGCGGTCTTCTTGCGGAGAGTCCCCAAAACAACGGTGTCACGCATTTGATGGCGAAAGTGCTGCTCAAAGGGACCAGGACGCGCACCGCTGAGCAGATCGCCAACCAGATCGAGGCGGTTGGCGGTTCCATTTCGAGCGATTCAGGCAACAACAGCTTTGGCGTATCGGTCGATGTCATGAAACCCGACTTGAAACCAGGTGTGGACTTGCTCTCGGATGTGTTATTGAACGCCACCATGCCGGAGAAGGCGGTCGCACGCGAAAAGGAGATCCAGCTCGCCGCGATCCAAGAGGAGGAGGAACAACTGACGGCGGTCGCCCGCAACATCATGCGGCAGGCGCTTTTTCCGCAGCATCCTTACGCGCTGCGCGGGAGTGGTTCCGTCGAATCCGTTAAGGGTTTAACACAAAAAGATCTCATCGAATTTCGTGATGGTTACGTGGTCGCGAAGAATGGAGTGATTTACATCTTTGGAGATGTCAAAGCAGCTGAGGTAAAGCAGCTTGTCGAGCAAGCGCTCGGCAAGATGAAAACTGGCGCGCTTGCGCTGACTGATGCAAAGCCGTCCATGCCGCTAAGCAAACCGGAGACCGTCGAAAGCCGCAAAGACAAAGCGCAAGGAGTGATCATGGTTGGATTTCGGGGCGCGAGTTTGTCGAGTCCGGATCGGTACGCGCTGGAATTAATTGATGAAGCGAGCAGCGATCTGGGATCGCGTTTCTTTGTTCGCATTCGCGAGCAAATGGGCTTGGCCTATTATGTCGGCGCAAGCCAGATGCAAGGCCTGGTGCCAGGTCTCTTTGCATTTTATCTCGGTACCGACCCGCAAAAAATTGAGAAGGTAAAGACCGAGTTGCTTGATGAAATTCATAAACTCGCAAATGAGGGATTAACCCCTGACGAACTGGCGCGAGCGAAGAAGAAACTGATTGGCCAACAAGAAATCGCCAATCAAAGCAACGACGCTTTTGGTTATCATTGCGCGCTCGACGAGCTATATGGACTCGGATTTGATTATTACAAGCAACTTGAGCATGATGTGAACACGGTAACGCTGGAGGATACTAAACAAGTGTCTGCGAAATATTTTCGCGATCAACCGTATGTTTTGGCAACGGTGCGACCGCCGGAAGGTTCCGCAGCTGCGAAACAAAAATGACCCATGGCTGAAGTCCAGAAAAGCACGTTGAGCGGCGAGCTTTCGCAGCGCTTCATTGAATTTGTCGTGATGCACGCGCAAAACGCCGCGCTGTTTCTCGGCCAAATTCCAAATCCAAGAACCGGTGAAGCGGAAGTGAACCTGGACCTGGCCAGAATGTTTATCGATCAACTCGCCATGATTCAGGAAAAAACGCGCGGCAATCTAACCGGCGAAGAGGCAAAAGTATTGAGTAACGCACTTTCCAATTTGCAAATGGCATTCGTGGAAGCTTCGGGTGGCGCGCGACCCCAAGGCGCGCCCCAGCCTGAAGCTCCGGAGGCCGGGCCACCACCAGCGGCAGCTGAGCAAGCAGCAAAATCGGAGTCCGAACCGTCAGCACCTAGCAAGTCGGCTGAGCCTGAGACGGAATCGCGAAAGAAATTCACCAAGAGCTACGGGCCGTAAGCCATCGTCCACCCCTGGCAGACGCAAAGGTGAAACGCGTTGTCCTCAACGCATCGTCAACCAAAACGCAGTTTGTCACCTGACGTTTGATATCGAGGAAGCCTTGGTGCGCGACGCTCGAAATCTTGCGCCTTCGGCGGTTGGCTTACGCATCGTCTTCGGAGAAGCCGATCCATCTAGCAAACGCAAGGTGGAACGCATACTTTTCGCGATCACGTCCTTTTTCCCTCTGTATGAGAATCATTAACGTGATCGATCTCGGCAAAGTCCGTTTCGGTGAAACACCGAAACGAGACGCGTTCGTTGCTCTAACGGCTGCTCTGACGCGAATTAGGAGTCGAGCTTGGACGTGATCGTGTTCTCGCGGCCTTACGCACGTTGATGGTTCCCTGAGCAGGAGCGGGAGTCGGTGATGCTTCGGCGTACTTTTTTGTACTTGGCCAGATCAAGCGCCACGGCTGAGTTTTGATTGTCTCGCTGAATTCCTTGATGTTTTGGCCGGCTGGCTCGAGCTCAGTCGTCGCGACCTTTAGTTTCTCTGACGAGTTTCGCAGGTTTCGCAGCGTGATCTCGATGTTGTCGTTCTCTGTGAGACTGGTGCTGATCTTTTCGATGTTGGTAAGCGAATGTGAAAGTGCGCTGTCTGGCGCGGTCAGGTCGGAAAGATGTTGGCCGAAGGTCTTGAACTGTCCGAGCGCAAGAGTCAGCTCTGAATTTTCGTCGGTGAGACGATTGATGTTTTGCGCGGTCTGTTGAAGGTCTTTCATCGTATTGGTGGCTTCAGCTGCGACCGGCTTGATAACTTCCAGCATTTTGGCCGCGGCTTCGCCCAGATCGGGCGTGCGTTCTCCGGCGAATATCTCGCCATCTTTCGCGCGTCCGGATTTTTCAGTCCCCTGAGTGATGTCGATGGCCATGTCGCCAAGCAATCCCAGCTGTATCATTCGCGTTTTGGCATCGCGATAGACCTTCGCACTTTTGTCCACCTGAACATCGATGCGAACTTCAAATCTGGGTTTGCCCGGCGTTGGAGAGGGGTTGGGACCGGCGTTGGGTTCGGGCGGTTTAGTCGCGGCGGCAGCTTCCTCTGCCCGTTTTTCTTCTTCTGGCGAGACCGGTGAATACAGCTTCTGGACTTGTCCAATTTTGCGACCGGCGAGCATCACCGGGGCTCCCTGTTTAATTCCAACCGCGTTATCAAAGTAAATCTTGTAGATCACAAGCGGCCGGAACAACCCGGGCGCGCCAAGCAAAACCAGAAGGAAAGCGACTACCGCGATCGTTCCGATCACGAGCAGACCAGTCATGATTTCATTTCTTTGTAATTGCATCGAGGCTACCTTCGAGGATCGGACCTTCAGTGCTTCCGCTCACGAACTGCGCGACCACAGGATTTTTGGATTGTTTAAATTCTTCAGGTTTGGCTTCTTCGATAATTTTCCCCTGGTACAACATAGCCATGCGCGTCGCGATGCGAAAGGCGCTGTCCATTTCGTGCGTTGCGGTGATGGATGTGACCTTTGATTTCTCGGTGAGGCTGATAATTAATTCGTCGATCACCGAGGCAATGACTGGGTCAAGGCCAGCCGACGGCTCGTCTAATAGGATCAATTCGGGCTCAAGCACGAGGGCGCGCGCAAGGGCGACGCGTTTTCGCATCCCGCCGCTCAACTCCTCGGGCAACAGCTCTTTGGAATCCTCCATCCCAACGAGCTCGAGTTTTTCATCGACAATCTTATCAATCTCACTGCGCGATTTATCAGTAAGCTCTTCCAGTGGGAGGGCAACGTTATCGCGCACATTGCGCGAACTCAGCAGCGCCGAATACTGATAAACCATGCCAATGTGTCGTCGTACCTGCTGAAGCTTCCGGCGTCGGAGCCGCGTGATTTCAAAGCGCTTGAAGAAAATCGAGCCTGAATCGGGACGAAGCGTGCCGAGAATCAATCTCAAAATCGTGCTCTTACCACTGCCGCTTTGCCCCATGATGACCAGGCGTTCCTGCGGCTCGATCCTGAGCGAAACACCGTCGAGCACTTTCTTTTCCTCGAACTGCATATGTACATCGCGCAGTTCGACAATGTCGACCGGGGTGCTCACGTCGGATAAAAAGTAGTGTAGATGATGTTGTAGAGCGTATCGCAGCCGATCACCGTCGTGATGGCAGTGACGACGCTGGAGGTTGTCGATGTGCCAACCCCGGCGGCACCACCTTTCACTGTCAGGCCCCGGTAGCAAGCGATTGCGGCGATGAGGAGACCGAACAGAAAGCTCTTCAAAATGCCGGTGACAATGTCGCGGATGAGCAATGAATCTTTCACCAGATCGAGAAAATAGGGAAAGGCGATACTGAAATAGGCTTTGCAGACGAGGCTGCTCGCCAAAACGGCTGCCATGTTCGAAACCGTCGATAGACACGGCATCAGCAGAAACAGCGCAAGCATTCGCGGCGCGACGAGGAAACGGAGCGGGCCGATGCCCATCGCCTCAATCGCCTCGACCTCTTCGGAAACTTGCATGGTGCCGAGTTCCGCCGTAAAGGCCGCCCCGATGCGCGCAGCGAGCATGATACCGGTGAGCAAGGGGCCGAGCTCGCGCGTAAAAGCAATTGCCACCAGACCGGGGATCAGCCGTTCTGTTCCGAAGCGTTGCAACTGGTAGCCGGTCAACAGCGCCATGGTGAGGCCGAGGAAAAAGGAAACGAGTCCCACCAACGGCACCGAATCCACACCGGCACGTTCGGTATGGCGAAAGAAACTGGCGGCACGAAACGGGACGCGTCCGTGTTGAATCCGCTCGAACGTTTCTTCGAACGTGTTCACAATGAACCAGAACACGCCGCCTACTTCCCGAAGAAAATAGCGCGTGGCATGGCCGATTCCCTCGGCAATCAAAACGGGGGGCGGTTCAGTGTTCGCCATGGACCAGAAGTTGCCTCACTTCGCCATTGGGAAAAGCGCAAAGTATTAAGGCGTTAAGATGTTAAACGGGTTACAAAGTTAAAACGGCGGCACGATTTAACGGTTTAACCGATAACGCCCAGCCGAAGATTTTCCACGCTCAGCCTGTTAACGTTAAAATGAACAGATACTAAATGAGAGCTTTGAAATTGTTTCGCATAACGAATTGCTTCTTTGCCAGCGTACTATTTAGTGCGGGGGCGCTGGCGGCGGCTCCAGAGCAATCACCTCCGGCGGGGGTTTCTAGCGAACGAAACCCGGATCATCAACCAAACTTGGAAATGAAGAAAATTGGACTCGCGATCCACGGCGGCGCCGGCACTATCGAGCGAACCAATATGACGCCGGAACGCGAGCACGAATTTCGCGCCGGGCTGGAAGGCGCACTCACGACTGGTTACGAAATTCTCAAGCGCGGCGGCTCGAGTCTCGACGCGACAGAGGCCGCTGTGCGTACGCTCGAAGACGATCCACATTTTAACGCAGGCAAGGGTTCAGTGTTCACAAGCGCCGGAACCAACGAGATGGACGCAGCGATCATGGACGGGAAAACGCTCGCTGCTGGCGCAGTCGCTTCTTTGAAGCACATCAAAAGTCCCATCGACCTTGCTCGGCTGGTAATGGAAAAATCCGGACACGTCATGATGGATAGCGAAGGCGCAGAAGCGTTCGCGAAAGAGAACGGGATTGAACTGGTCGATCAGAAATATTTTTTTACACAGGACCGCTGGGATGCTTTGCAGAAGATCAAGGCCGCTGAAAAAAGTCGCACAAGCGGCGTCGGAAAGGCCTTTCTGATTACCGATCAAGATCGGCACGGCACGGTGGGAGCAGTAGCGTTGGATCAAGACGGGAATCTTGCCGCAGCAACTTCAACCGGTGGGACAACCAACAAGCGGCCGGGACGTGTTGGCGATACGCCAGTCATCGGCGCAGGCACTTACGCAAACAATGCCACCTGCGCAGTTTCCGCGACCGGCGACGGCGAATATTTTATCCGCGCAACGGTTGGGCGCGATGTCTCAGCGTTGATGGAATACCGGGGCATGTCGCTCGACGATGCAACGCAGGCTGCTTTGGATAAGGTCGCGAAACTTGGCGGCAAGGGAGGACTGATCGCAATCGATCAGCAGGGCAACATTGTTTTGCCATTCAACACAGCTGGAATGTATCGCGGCTACGTCGATCCAAACGGCAAGTTTGCTGTGGAGATTTACAAATGAGTTCGGGCTCGGTTGGAGGGTTGAACCGTTGAAGCGTTTTCGTTTTAACTTTGTAACTCTTTTACCGTTTTAGCTGTTCTCCTCTTCAACCCTTTAAGGCTTCTACGCTTACTCGATGCTTCCTCCCTTTTCCGTCGTTATTCCCTGCTTCAATGAAGCGGCGCGCATTGGAGAAACGCTTCGCCTTACGCTCGATTATCTGACTGCCAACGCGCCGGAGAGTGAACTGATCGTCGTGAATGACGGATCAACTGATTCGACTGCGGCAATTGCGCGTGAAAGATTGAAAGATGCCAGGATCGAAACGCGCTTGCTCGAGAATTTTCCAAATCGCGGCAAAGGCGCTGCGGTTCGTTCCGGATTGCTTGCCGCGCAAAAGCCGATCGGCCTGTTTTTCGATGCCGATCTTTCCACGCCGCTGGGAGAGACGCCGAAATTGATCGAGCCGATTGCAAATGGCGAGATCGACATTGCATTAGGGTCGCGCGCCCTGGATCGCGGATTGATTGGCATCCATCAGCCGTGGCGACGCGAGCAGGCTGGGCGCGCGTTCAACCTGCTCGTCCGCATCGCGACTGGGCTGCCGTTTTGGGACACGCAATGCGGGTTCAAGGCTTTTCGTCTCGATGTGTGCCGTCCGATTCTGAAGGCCGCCCGCCTCGACGGGTTCGCCTTTGATGTCGAACTGCTTTATCTGGCGCAGCATGCCGGACTGCGAATCCGTGAAATTCCGGTGCGCTGGAACCACGCTGAGGGTAGCAAAGTCAGCTTTTTTCGCGATAGCCTGCGAATGTTGCGTGAAGTGATCGCGCTGAGAGCACGCGCGTAACGTTCGGTTTGCGAAACGCAGCGCTGAGATGTCTGGAATCCGCGCGCCACGCGTCTCACAGAGACGCGACTACAGCTGCCGCTGCTTTTCCTTGTCGTGGCACTGCTTAAGTTAGATGTTCCACGTCTAGCAGTTTCATGCATTCGTTTCAATTTCATCCTGCAGTCAGACGGTGGTTCGAGCAAACTTTTGGATCACCGACCGAGCCACAACTGCGCGGCTGGCCGGCGATTCAATCCGGTCGGCATGTGCTGATTTCTGCGCCGACCGGGTCTGGCAAAACGCTGGCGGCGTTTCTTGCTTCTCTCGATCTGCTTTTTCGCGAGGGCGCACAGGCCGACTTACCGGATGAAACGCAGGTCGTTTACGTGTCGCCGCTCAAAGCGTTGAGCAACGATATCCGGAAAAATCTTCAGGAGCCGCTCATCGGGATTCGCGCGTTGCTACAGCAAGCAAATGGTCGCACGATCGATGTGCGCGCCGAAGTTCGCACCGGCGATACAACTGCCGCGCAACGGCAGGCGCTGATCAAAAAGCCACCGCACATCCTCGTTACGACACCGGAGTCCCTGTATCTCCTGCTCACATCCGAGTCGGGTCGGCGCATGTTAAGCACAACGCGGACGCTCATTATGGATGAGATTCACGCTGTCGTCGATGATCGGCGCGGCGCTCATCTGGCCCTGAGTGTGGAGCGCTTAGCTGCGCTAACGAAATCCGCCTCGGGCGGACCGCTCCAGCGAGTCGGCTTGTCCGCGACACAAAAACCAGTCGAGAAAGTCGCGTGTTTCCTAGTCGGCACGCATGCAGTGGATGCGGCCGGCAATCCGGATTGTGAAATCATCGATATCGGTCATCGCCGCGAATTGGATGTGGCGATTGAACTTCCGAAGTCGCCACTTGAGGCGGTTATGTCGAATGAAGTTTGGGAGGAAATCTATTATCACCTCGCGGAGTTGATCCAGGCGCACCGGACCACTTTGGTGTTCGTGAACACGCGTCGAATGGCCGAACGCGTGACACATCATCTCAGCGAACTGCTTGGTTCAGAGGCTGTGACATCGCATCACGGAAGTCTCTCGGCCAAACTGCGCCTGGATGCGGAAGATCGGTTGAAGCGAGGCGAACTGACAGCGCTGGTTGCCACAGCTTCGCTGGAGTTGGGCATCGATATCGGTTCGGTTGATCTTGTTTGCCAGCTCGGCACCACGCGATCCATCGCCAGTCTGCTACAGCGCGTCGGGCGTGCCGAGCATAAGCGCGGTGGTTTGCCGAAGGGCCGAATCTTCCCATTGAGCCGTGATGAACTGGTCGAATGCGCTGCATTACTGCGTTGTATTCGTCGCGGCGAGCTTGATCGCCTCAGCATCCCCGAAAAACCGCTGGATGTCCTCTCACAGCAAATTGTCGCCGCCGCGTCTACCGAGGATTGGGATGAAAATGAGTTCTTCAATCTGATCCGTTCATCCTGGTCGTATCGCAATCTCGCTCGCGAAGAATTCGACAGCGTAGTGAAAATGCTCGCTGAAGGTTTCAGCACCAAGCGCGGCCGGCGCTCGGCGCTGATTCATCATGATGCAGTCAATCATCGTTTGCGTGGGAGACGCGGTGCACGCCTCGTTGCTCTGACGTCCGGTGGCGCAATTCCTGACAATGCAGATTATCGTGTGGTGCTCGATCCGTCTGAAACTTTCCTCGGCACAGTGAACGAGGATTTCGCGGTTGAAAGTCTCGCGGGCGACATCTTTCAGCTTGGGAATGCGTCCTGGCGAATTCTGCGCATCAACTCCGGCGTCGTTCGTGTGGAAGATGCAAAAGGCCAGCCGCCGGGAATTCCGTTCTGGCTGGGCGAAGCTCCGGCGCGCACCTCGGAGTTGTCGCACGCTGTGTCCGATTTGCGGATGGAAATCGAGAATAGACTTTCTTATAGGCAAAGTCCCACACGATGGCTTGCCGAAGAAATGCGGTTACCGGATAAAGCGGCTGAACAGATCAGCGAATACTTCGCGGACGCTTATCGGTCGCTCGGCGCAATTCCTTCACAGCAAACTCTGGTGATGGAGCGCTTTTTTGATGAATCGGGTGGGATGCAGCTGGTTCTTCACTCGCCATTCGGTAATCGGATCAACCGTGCTTGGGGACTCGCGCTGCGAAAACGTTTTTGTCGTTCGTTCAATTTCGAGCTCCAGGCGGCAGCCACAGATGACGCAATCGTGATTTCGCTTGGCACGCAGCATTCGTTCCCGCTTGAGGAGGTTTTTCGCTATCTGAATTCCAAAACGGTGCGTGACCTTCTGGTCCAAGCCCTGCTCGACGCGCCGATGTTCACCATTCGCTGGCGCTGGAACGCCATGCGTTCACTTGCGGTGCCTCGTTTTCGTGGCGGCGCAAAAATCGCCGCGCCATTGCAACGCATGGAGTCGGAAAATCTTTTAGCGGCAGTTTTTCCCGATCAGCTCGCTTGTCTCGAACATATCGTGGGTGATCGCGAAATTCCGGATCATCCGCTAGTGAAACAGACAATTGACGATTGTTTGACCGAAGCGATGGACATCGAGGGTTTGGAAGAAGTGTTGCGCAAGATCGAACATGGCCAGATCCGCTGTATCGCACGCGATTTGCCGGAACCATCGCCGCTTGCGTCTGAGATTCTCAACGCGCGGCCATATGCGTTTCTGGATAACGCGCCTTTGGAAGAACGCCGCACCCAGGCGGTATACACGCGTCGAGCCTCTGAGCGCAACGGCAGCGATGGCTTAGGGGTTCTCGATGCGGCAGCGATTGAGAAAGTTCAAAAGGAAGCATGGCCCGAAGCAACGAATGCGGATGAATTGCACGACGCATTAATGCTGCTCGGCGTGATGACCGAAGAAGAAGTCGCAGTTTCCACGCATCATGACGGAAACGGCGCGTCTGCGGAACATTTGCTAAAAGAACTCATTGCCTCCAATCGAGCAACGAAAGTCCGATTCGGCGAAAGAACTTTTTGGGCCGCTGCCGAACGGCTTCCAATGATTCAGTCAATTTATCCCAGCGCGCGCGTTGAGCCTGAATTGATTGTTCCCGATTCAGTGCGCGGAAAAACGTGGGAACGCGCAAACGCTATTCGCGAAGTGGTTCGGGGGCGAATGGAAGTTTGCGCACCGATCACTGTTGGCGAGCTGTCAGATGTACTGGTATTGCCACGATCGGACATCGATGCGGCTTTACTGGCCCTCGAAGCGGAAGGATTTGTCTTGCGTGGCAAGTTTCGCCCGCAGGCGATTGACCAGGAGTGGTGCGACCGCCGGTTACTCGCGCCAATTCATCGGCTCACGATCGATCGGTTGCGCGCGGAAATTCAGCCGGTCTCACCGCAGGATTTTTATCGCTTTCTCTTCACATGGCAGCGCGCCGATCGGGCACATCGCGTCGAAGGCCTTGATGGTCTGCAATCGGTTCTCGAGCAGCTCGACGGTTGCGAGCTTCCGTTGGCGGCGTGGGAATCCGCGGTCCTCACCGCGCGTGTTGCTGACTACGACCCCGAATGGCTCGACCGCCTTTGTTTTTCGGGCCGGATTGGCTGGGCACGCTTGAGTGCGCCGCAAAATCCAAACACGCGGGCGAGCGCTCCATTACGAAGCAGCCCCATCGCGCTTTATCAACGTGAGAACCTCCCGCATTGGCTGATGCTGACGCAGGCGAATTCGGAGATGGAACTCTCCGGCGCCAGCCGAACTCTGTTCGACACACTTGCAGATGGCGGGGCGCTCTTCTTCGGCGAACTGGTGCGCCGCAGCGGACTGCTGCCTTCTCAAGTTGAAGAAGCTTTGTCGCAACTTGCCGCACTTGGCTTGGTGACTTCGGATAGTTTCGATGGATTGCGAGCTCTTTTGGTGCCTTCGAACAAACGTCCCACGTTTGGTCGTAACATCGGGAAACGGCGGCGCAAAGCCAATCTTGCCAGTATCGAGTTTGCAGGACGTTGGTCGCTTCTGAGAACGAACGCCGGCTCTTCGCCGTCATTGGGAAATGGAGCGGAAAGTTCCGCGCGCGCCGAGGCAATCGAGCAATTTGCGCGGGTGTTGCTCCATCGGTACGGCGTGGTCTTTCGCCGTTTGCTCGGACGCGAGAGTTTCCCAGTTACGTGGTATGAGCTGGGGCGAATTTATCGCCGCTGGGAGGCGCGCGGGGAGATTCGCGGGGGCTATTTTGTGGGAGGAACCAGCGGCGAACAATTTGCGCGGCCTGAGGCCATCGGCCTGTTGCGTTCCATTCGCAAGGCATCGCCAAATGGCGAGCTGATTACGCTTAGCGGTGCCGATCCGCTGAATTTGCAAGGCATTCTGACGCCGGGGCCGCGAATTGCGGCGCTGACTGCAAATCGAGTTTTATTTTTGGACGGATTGCCAATCGCGGCGCTCGAGGCAGGCGAAATTCACAAATTCGCGGATACGCCGATTTCTGATTTGCAAGTTGAGACAACTCTTAAGGTCGGAAAGCTACGGCCGTCATTACGGCCGTATTATAAGTGACCAGCCGTCGGTCATTCCGAGCGAAGTCGAAGAATCGCCCCGCAGCAGGGCTGTCTGGCAGTTTCGCGGGATCCTTCGACTCCGCTTCGCTTCGCTCAGGATGACGAGCGACCAAGCGCTCGCTATTTCTTCACAATCTCGACGTTCTCGATCATGGCAATGCCGCCACGCTCTGCGAGCTTGCCTTTCACGGTGATGTTCTTACCGCAGTACTCGGCGAGTTGATCGTTGATTGGCTTGTGTTCGCCAACCACCAGATAGGCTTGGCCTTCGCTTACAATACCGACTGGCCCACCGCTCTTGATGCACTTCGCCCCGCAGGACTGACCATGTTTTTCCCCGACCGCATTATGATCGACGTAGCACATCATATCGACTACTTCGCCGGTCACTTCTTTTGAAGCGGCTGTATCGCTGCCATGCTCATGTTCCTGCGCAATGGCGAGCGGACAAACTGTCAGTGCGCCGATCAGCGTTGCAGCGACTGCGATCTTAAGAATCGCGTGTCTGTTTGTTGTTGAATTAAACATGAGAGAAATGTCGGCCGCTCAGCGTGTCGGTCAATATCATGTGGCGCAGACAATCCTGTCTGCGTGATTCGTTTTGCGGGTTCGCGCATCGGAGAAATCCGTACGAACGGCAGGCAGGATTGCCTGCCTCACGCGCTCCTCTCGAGCAAATCCGCGAACTGATCGAAGAAGTAGGAAGCGTCATGCGGGCCGGGCGCGGCTTCGGGATGATATTGCACACTGAAGATCGGCAATTCCTTGTGCCGCATTCCTTCCACGGTGCCATCGTTCAGATTTATGTGCGTCACTTCTACGTTGGACGGCAGCGAGTCGGGATCGACTGCGAACCCGTGATTTTGGGCCGTGATTGCCACCTTACCGCTGCTCAAATCTTTTACGGGCTGGTTCGCACCGTGATGCCCAAATTTCAATTTGTAAGTCGATCCGCCGAACGCGAATCCAAGAATCTGATGACCGAGACAAATCCCGAAAATCGGCTTCTTGCCCATCAAATCGCGCGTCGCTTTGTGCGCATAAGGCAGAGCTGCGGGATCTCCCGGTCCATTGGAAAGAAAAACGCCATCCGGATTTAGCGCGAGCACTTCTTTGGCAGTTGTGGTTGCTGGTGCAACGGTGACGCGAAAGCCTTTCTGCCGCAGAAGCCGCAGAATATTTTCTTTGATTCCATAATCGTAGGCGACGATGCGAAATCGGACCGCCGGAAGGCTGGGTTTGATTCCGCCGTTAGTGGATCTGATTGACCAGGGTGCGCTCAATTTGTCCTCGGCGTCCCATTGATAAATTTCGCGCGCTGAAACTTCGCGAACGTAATCCATGCCGATAACGCCCTCGCCTTTGATGGCCTGCTGCGTCGCTTCTTCCGGAGAAATCTCTTCCGTAGTCAAACAAGCCTTCATTGCGCCGCGGGTGCGCAAGTGCCGGGTCAACGCGCGAGTATCAATTCCTTGCGCGCCGGGGATGTTCCATTTTTTCAAATATTGATCGAGCGACATTTCCGAGCGCCAGTTGCTCGGGATTTCGCTCAGCTCTTCGATGACAAAACCGCTGACGTGTGGCGAGTGGCTTTCCTGATCGAGCGAGTTCGTGCCGTAATTGCCGATCAACGGATAAGTCATCGCCACAATCTGGCCGCGGTATGAAGGATCCGTCAGTACTTCCTGATAACCGGTCATGGCCGTGTTGAAACAAACCTCGCCGACGCGGGTACCGGTCGCGCCAAATGATTCGCCCTCGAAAAATCGACCGTCTTCGAGAGCTAACAGGGCGCGCATGTCACCGCGCACTGTCGATCTTTGCGCGCCATTTTCAAATCAGTTAGAACGCCGAATGCCTAAACGAAAAAACCCGGATCGAAATCTCGATCCGGGTTTTTTGAAATGTTACCCCGCTGATGCCGTTTAGGCGGATCTCCCGTTCCCTTTTCGTAACGGGCGGATGACCGTCGCCGCAGCGTCTGACTTCCAATTAAGGCCTGCCATCTTCTCCGAGCGACTCAGCCTCCTTAGGTTAACCAAATATCGGTTCGGGAATCCCACCTGTAATCTCGAACATCGCAGGGTAAAGCGCGAAACTACCCGCCACTGATGAGAGCCGCTGGTTGAGAGTTGAGAGAAAAGCACTGGTTTTCTTCCCAACCCTCAACAAACGACTCTCACACTTTCAAAGAACTATTCGCGCAATTCTGCGCCGAGGTCGCTTCGCAATCGCTCGCGAATTTTCGCATGCGCCGCATTCACTTCCTCGCTTGTCAGTGTGCGACTCCGGTCGCGATATGTCAATCTATATGCGACCGACTTTTTTCCTGGGCCAAACAGTTGCTCGGCCTCTTTGCCAACGACCCGATCGAAAAACGCGACTGTTTCCAGCAAAGGCTCCTTCTGCAGAATTACGTTCGATATTTCTTCGTGACTCAGAGTCTCAGGCACAATCATTGCAATGTCGCGCGTGACTGCCGGAAACTTTCCAAATTCGCGGAAAGTCGCGTGGAGTCCTCGGCTCGTTGTCGGAAAATCAAGCGATACTTCTGCAACAAAAACACCACCCGAAGCGTCGAGTTTCGAGGAGAGCGCGTTGGATAGCTGGCCTGCTACACCAATTAAGTCATGGTTTGTAAGGATGTCCACGGTAAGTGCCATGTTCCTATTCTTAAGACCGCGCTGATACGACAATTTGTCGTTTCTTGTTAATTCAATCGCGCTTTTCAGGTCGAAAAAATCGAGCGGCCGTTTTTCGTTCCGCCAATGAACTTCATTGCCAAGGTTACCCCAAAGGAGAATAGCTACTCGTTTCTTTTCTGCGCCGCTCGGTGGTTCGAAAACCCTGCCTGTTTCAAAGATCGCGACGCGTTTCGCTCCCGCACGAATGTTGTGATCCAGTACTCCTAGCAACCCCGCCAGCAAGCTGGGGCGTAGCGCCACGTGATCTTCACTCAGCGGATTACGTAACTCGATTGCATTTTCCCCAAACCCGAATCTTTCTCTCGGAAGCAACTTTGACGTCCGCACTTCATTCAGGCCAGCTGCAACCAGTCGTTCGCGTATCTGTGATTCCAAATCGTGCGCGCGATCAGCCGCGCTCGAAGGCGTGAACAGGCTTCGATCCGTTCCCGGAATTCTTTCGGCGCCGTAAGCTCGCACGACTTCTTCGATAAGATCGACGTCGCGCTGCAAATCGCGACGGTAGCTTGGAATTTTCCATCTCGTTATTTTGGCCGCGCTGATTTTCTTCAAACCGAATCTGGTTAGAACTTCGTCGATCGTTTTCGGTTTGATTGCGATCCCAACGACGCGATCACATTTCTCGTAGCGCAGCGAAACATCGGCAGGGTTCTCCGGCAGCTTGCCGGCGACATTGATTTCCCTTGCCGGAGTTCCGCCTGCGATCTCTTGAATCAATTCGCTGGCCCGCTGCGACGCGCGGAGCACCATTTCAGGATCGACGCCGCGCTCGAATCGGTAGCTGGCGTCGCTAGGTAAATTTAATTCCCGCGCGGTCCGACGAATACTCGCCGGCAGGAAATAAGCTGCCTCGAGTAAAATATTCTTGGTCGAATCGGTCACAGCTGTTTCTTCGCCACCCATGACACCGCCAATGCCAACAGCACGCTTCTGATCGGCGACGACACAACTGTCTCGCTTCAGCGAATAAGTCTTTCCATCGAGCGCGAGAAATTTCTCGCCTTCACGCGCGAGGCGCACGTTGATGCCGCCGTTCAATTTATTGGCGTCGAATGCATGCGTAGGCTGGCCGAGCTCCAACATTATGAAATTGGAGATGTCGACGATGTTGTTGATGGAGCGAGTGCCGACGCTCTCAATCTTGATACGTAGCCACTGCGGACTCGGTCCGACCGTAACGTTGTCGATCTTGCGCGCGGAGAAAAAGGGACATTCGTGCGTTGAGGTGATGGTTACGCCGGTCTTCTTGACGGGAATTTTCGATTCGCGCGCCGTTGACTTAAGTTTTTTTTCGGTGAGCGCCGCGATTTCGCGAGCGAGACCAAAATGGCTAAGCAGATCGCCACGGTTTGGCGTGACCTCGACGTCGAGAATCGTGTCCGCGGGAAAGAATTCACCGATCGGCGTGCCGATTTTCGCTTCGGGCGACAAAATCAAAAGGCCGGAGGCGTCTTCGCCCATGCCAAGCTCGATTGGGCTGCAAAGCATTCCTTCCGATTCGACACCGCGCAGGTTGTTTTTTTTAATTTCGGTTCCGTCCGGCAACTTTGCGCCCGGCAAGGCGAGTGGAACCTTGTCGCCCACTTTGTAATTGGTCGCGCCGCAAACGATTTGGCGTTTCGTGCCGCTGCCGTCGTCCACTTCGCAAACTGTGAGCCGATCAGCATTCGGATGGCGCGATGACGCGGTGATTTGCGAAACGATCACCTTGTCGATCCTTGCGCCGCGGGTTTCGATGTTTTGCGTTTCAACGCCGGCGCGAGTGAGCAAATCCGCGATCTCTTCCGGATTTTCTGGAAGATCAACAAATTCGCGCAACCAATTAACGGAAAATTTCATGCGAACTGGCGGAGAAACCGCAGGTCGTTTTGCGCAAAGAGGCGGATGTCGGGGATGTCGAACAGGATCATCGCGAGCCGGTCCATTCCGAGACCGAACGCGTAGCCGCTCCATTTTTCGGGATCGTAAGCTTTGTCACCACGCGCTTTGTTGACCTGCTCGAAAACCGCAGGATGCACCACGCCGCAACCGGCTACTTCGATCCAGCGCTCGCCACCCTTGAGCGCTTTCGATTTCACATAAACCTCGAGACTCGGCTCGGTGAACGGGAAGAAGTGCGGACGAAATTGCACTTCCGTTTCCGAACCGAAAAGTTCGAGCATAAAAAACTCGAGGGCGCCTTTCAAATCGGCGACGCTTACGTTTTCATCGACATAAAGTCCTTCGATCTGGTGAAACTGCGGGCTGTGGGTGGCGTCGAGTTCGTCGCGACGATACGCAGCACCGGGAGCAATCACACGAATCGGCGGGGGCGCGGCTTGCATCGTCCGAATCTGCACGGTCGAAGTGTGCGTTCGGAGCAAACGGCCGTCCGGTAAATAAAATGTGTCCTGCTCGTTTCGCGCCGGATGTTCGGGCGGCGTGTTAAGCGCGTCGAAACAATGCCATTCGTCTTCAATGTCCGGTCCGTCCGCGAGCGCGAAGCCCATTCGCCGAAAAATTTCGATCGAACGTTCCCACATCTGCGTGAGCGGGTGCAGCGCGCCGATCTCGTGCGGCGTTCCCGGAAGGGAGATGTCGATCTTGGCAAGCGCGCCCGATTCTTTTTGTAAGCGGAATTGTGCGTTGCGGGCTTCGATCGCGGCGGTGACGGCGTTGCGAACCTCGTTGAGTAGTTTGCCAATGATTGGCTTCTCTTCCTTCGCGAGCGTTTTCATTTGCTCGCCCCACGCGGAAATGCTGCCGCTCTTGCCGAGGTATTTTACGCGCGCGGCCTCGAGCGCCTGTTCGTCAGACGCGGCTTCGATTTCGCGCAGTGCATCGTCACTTAGTTGTTCGAGGGGGTGAGTCATGAACGGTTGAAGCATTGTTCCAGCGCTAAACGGCAAGCGTTCCCATGTCATGTTGAGCGAAGCGAAACATCTCTGATTATTTTGGCTTTGCCCGAAGAATTAACCAGAGATTCTTCGCGTCGCTCAGAATGACAATGCCGCCTTCGGCATTTAGGCTTTAACGACGCGGCTCAAGTACTACGCCGCTTTCTTATTTTTCTTTTCGAGCGCGTCTTTCGCCTGATCGACAATCGATTTGAACGCGGTCTCATCTGAGACCGCCAGATCGGCGAGAATTTTTCGGTCCAGGCCGATGCCCGCGGCTTTTAATCCTTCCGCGAGGCGGCTGTAGGTCATTCCATTTGCGCGAGCAGCCGCGTTTAGTCGTTGGATCCAAAGATAGCGAAATGTGCGTTTACGCGTTTTGCGGTCGCGATAGGCCCAGTACTTGCCCTTCATAATGGCGTCCTTCGCGTAGCGAAAGAGTTTTGAACGGCGTCCGCGGTAACCCTTGGCTTTTTCTAAGACTCCTTTGCGTCGCGCCCGGCTTGCCGGGGCATTTGTAGCTCTTGGCATGGTTGTTTGCCCCGAATTGCTCCGGAGCTCCTCGTTCAGCGAGTCGTTTGTTCCACTATCGATCTTCGCGACCTCACTCGCTGATACAGTCCCGTTGCACGGAACCAGGTGCGCAGATCGTCACGACGCGGCAGCGCCGAGCGACGAACAATAAGTAGCGAGTCGAGAATGACAACCGAAAATCAATGACAAATGACGAATGCCTAATGACGAAGGAATGACGAAATCCGAATGACAAAACCCCGCTTTCGTCATTTGAGCATTCGGGCTTCCTTCGACATTCGACATTCGTGCTTCGTCTTTTTTCTCATATACTCCGGCATGCACTGGCTCGGGCGTCATCGGCTCCTGGTCCTTGGCTTCATCTGCTTTTCTTGGACGGGCGTAATCGTTCTCGGTCACTTTTTTCCGGGCGTCCCATTTATTTCGGCGCCGTGGCGTGGTGAACAGAGCTTTGAAGATTTGCTTCGGCGCGAAGGTCGGAAGACGCCTGCGCCAGCCGATTTTGTTTTCCTCGGGATCGACCAAAGCACATTGCAATTAGCGCCGTTGAGCGCTGAAGAAATTGCGGGCAACCGCGCGTTTCAACTGATGACTGAGAAGCCATTCCCGTGGTCACGCGAAGTATGGGCGCTTTTGCTTGATCGGTTGTTCGCGGCGGGCGCGCGAGTGGTGATGTTCGACATGATCTTTAGTCCGCCCAATGATGGCGATCCAACATTTCATGCCGCGCTCGATCGTTACCACGATAAGGTCGTGCTTGGCGCTAATTTCGACATGGCCAACGCGGCTCAGGCCGTCACGCCAAACAATACGCTGATTCCCCCGCCGCAATTGCAGGACGATCGCGTCGGGTTCGTGAATTTCTGGGCTGATCCAATCGACGGAAAAATCCGCGCCGTGACTTATCGCGTGACCGATCGGGAGATCGCCGATTTGCCACCTGATCCAAGCGAAGAAGTTTATCAATCTCTTTCGGCTCGCGGATTGGCCAAAATCGGTCACGCGAATGATGTGCCGCAGGATTTTCGTGGTCACAAGATTCGTTTCACGTCGCCAGACGCCTTTGCGCCTCGCCCGCTGTACGAAGTTTTTGATCCAAAGTTTTGGCATGCCAATTATGCCGACGGCACGTTTTTTAAAGACAAGATCGTAATAGTGGGGTCATCCGCGCAGGTTGAGCACGACACCGTTGTTACGCCGATGAGCCCAACCACCTTGGGTCCCGCGCTTCATTTGCAGGCGATGGCCGCCGCAATGAATCACGAATTTTTGCGGTCCACACCGGCCAAAGCCGGCCTCGCGCTCGTGGGGGCGGCGGGGCTCGCAGCGTGGTTGCTGGTCGCCTTTTTGCGCCGACCATTGCTTTGTCTTGGTACACTCGTCCTGATTACAAGCGCGTATCTTGGCGCGTCACGATTCTTCTACGATAAAACGGGGCTCTTGCTTCTGACGGTTCCAGTCCTCTCGGCTCTGGTGTTAAGCGGATTATTTTCGCTCGGCTTGGAGTACGCACTCGAATGGCGTGAGAGGGTACGCACCAGGCGCACGCTTGAGCGTTACGTCTCGAAAAATTTAGTCAAAGAAGTCCTCGAAAATCCTGACAGTTATTACAGCTCGCTTCGCGGAGTACGCGTCCCTGCGACGGTACTCTTCTCGGATTTGATTGGTTTCACCACGTTATCGGAAAAAGCCGATCCCGAGGCGCTAGTCTCGCAACTTAATGAATACCTCAGCCGCATGACTTCCGTGGTTTTCAGTAATGGTGGGACCCTCGATAAATTTATCGGCGACGCGATCATGGCGGTGTGGGGGAACGTGCGTAGTTTTGGCATGGCGCAGGACGCGAAAAATTGCGCGCGCGCGGCGCTGGCGATGCGGCGTGAGCTGAGGACACTCAATCAAAAATGGCGCGAAGAGGGCCGAATGGGGCTCGGCATGGGCATCGGCATCAATCAAGGCGAAGTGGTCGTCGGCAATATTGGTTCGCACGAGCGGATGGATCCCACTGTCATCGGTGACTCGGTTAATTTGGCGTCGCGGCTCGAGGGGCTCACGCGAATTTATGGCGTGGATATTCTCGTCGGGGCTTCAGCGGCTGAATTGGCGCGTGACGAGGTTCATCTTCGCTCGGTTGCCCGCGTGCAGGTAAAAGGCAAAAGCAAACCGGTGGATGTTTTCACTTTCATTGGTGGACGAAACGAAGAGGTCGCCCCAGAATTCTTGAAGTGGCTCGAAACGTACGAGGAGGGACTGGAGCTATTCCGGGCACGCGATTTTACTGAGGCCAAGATTCTGTTTTCTCGTTTCCTGGAATTTTATCCGGACGATTTACTGGCCAAGATGTATCTCAATCGCGCTCTCGAATACGAACAGGCCCCGCCGGATGAAGCGTGGGACGCGGTAGAGGTATTTGAGAAAAAATAAGAACCGCGGATTACGCGGATGAAACGGATATTTTATTACAAATTGTTATCCGTGAAATCCGCGTAATCCGTGGTTTCTTCTCCGGCGTGAAGGAAGCGCCGAAGAAATTTCATTTCCTTGGGATTTGCGGCACGGCCATGGCGTCGGTGGCGGCAGCGCTCAAGGAGCGCGGATTCAAAGTCACAGGATCGGACGAAAATGCGTATCCGCCGATGTCGACTTTTCTTCGTGAAAAGGGCATCTCGTTAAGAAACGGGTATTGCGCGGAAAATATCCCTGCCGATTCAGACGTGGTGGTGATCGGCAACGCGATGAAGCGTGGGAATCCGGAGGTGGAAGCCGTTTTAAATAGAAAGCTCCTTTACCTTTCGTTGCCGGAAGTGCTGAAGAATTATTTTTTGCGCGGCCGCCATAACCTCGTTGTCACCGGGACGCACGGTAAAACAACGACAACAGCGCTGCTCACCTGGATCATGGAAAAAGCCGGGCTCAAACCCGGTTACGTCATCGGCGGACTCCCGAAAAACCTTGGCCAGGGCGCGCGCCTGAATGATTCGAAGTATTTCGTGATCGAAGGCGACGAATACGATTCAGCCTTTTTCGACAAGCGCTCAAAATTTATTCATTACCTGCCCGAACTGCTGATCATAAACAACATCGAGTTTGATCACGCGGATATTTTCAAGGACCTCGATGAGATCAAGCTGAGCTTCCGGCGTTTGCTCAACATCGTTCCTCGCAACGGCATGGTGCTGGTGAATGGCGACGATGCCAATTGCGTGGAGGTGGCAAAAGATTGTCTTGCACAGATGATTGAAGTGGGTTTCTCGAAGAATTGCGCGCAGCGAATCCGTGATGTCGCTTCCTCGGCTAAAGGTTCCAGATTCAACCTTGGAGATGAGACGTTCGAAATTCCCCTCGTAGGCGAATTTAATGTACACAACGCTGCGATGGCGGCGATGGCGGCGCGATTTTACGATGTGCCCAAGGCAAAAATCGACAACGCGTTTAAGACTTTTGCCGGGATCGCCAGGCGGCAGGAACTCCGCGGGGAGGCCCGAGGGGTGAAGGTGATCGACGATTTCGGTCATCATCCTACCGCGATCGCATACACCTTGGAAGCATTGCGCCATCGCTATCGAGGAAGTCGGCTGTGGGCTGTCTTCGAACCGCGCTCCAACACAACGCGTCGCGCAGTCTTTCAACAACAGCTTCCGGACGCGTTAAAGTTAGCCGATGGAGTTTTCATTGCGCAGGTCGCCAAGCTGGAGCAGATCCCTGAAGAAGACCGACTAAATCCCGAAAGAGTTGTGGCTGCGATTGCCAAGGCGGGCCGTCCTGCGTTTTACGAGCGGAACGCCGATGCGATTGTGGATCGAATGGTTCCGATGCTGCGGCCAAACGACGTGGTCGCGGTTTTCAGCAATGGCGGGTTTGATAATATCCACGAGAAGCTTCTAGCTAGGTTAAAAAGTTAAAGGGGTTACAACGTTAAAAAGGAACGCTGTTTTAACGTTGTAACTTTTTAACGAATTACTTCGGCGGCGAAGCCGCGCTTGTATGATCGTACACAATTCGCCAGCCTTCCAGCTGGCGTCTAAGAATAAGGGTAAACCGTCCGTGCGGCTGGTCGTTTGCACGCTTCAGTTTCCAACGTCCGGACGCCACCGCGGAATGAGATGATAACAGAGTGATTTCAAGGTCAGAAAACGTGAGGGTCCCCATCTTCGCGCGACTGGAATATTTTTTCCTGTAACGATCGCGCACTGTTTGCCAGCCGCGTGCGATTGTGTCTTCCGAAATAAAGACAGTCGATGCCGAGCTGGCGTATCCATTCATGAATCCGTCGATATCGCCCCGGTTCCAAGCATCCTGCTGTGCCTGAAGGACAGATCGAATCTGAGTGAGCGCATTTGCGGTTTGTTTGGGCGCGGCGAAGAGAGTGATCGCAAAGAAGGAACAATAAGTGATTGCGATCCAGCGCGCCCCACCCAGACTTACAGGACTGATCATTTGCAGCGACGGCAATCTCTTGTAAACTAGGTGCCCTGCCGCGTCCAGCGTGAGCATCAAAGGATTGTTTGAACCGAGGGAAATATTTTGACGGGTCTCACAAATGCACTAGCGTCGGCCATCCATTTAAATAAGGCTGTGCACCGCTTTTTCTGCATCGCGACGCTGGTGCTTGCCAGCGCGACCGCAGCCTCGGCTCAGAGCAAGCTGGGGCGTCCCGAATCATCTCCTGCTTCTCAGACGGCGAAAGCGCCGGCGGCGGAAGCCCCGGCTCCTCCCCCTCCAAACGCCCCCGCTATGGTTAGGCTTCAATTCCCGAATAGCGATGTCGTCGATGTACTGCATCTCTATGAGCAGCTCACCGGCAAGAAGTTGGTGATGGATAATTTCGTGCAGGGCAAGGTGAATATTTTCATCGCCAAAGACGTGTCGCGCGAAGAAGCCATCAAAATCATCGAAATGAGTATGTCCCTGAACGGAATCTCCCTCGTTCCGGCTGGCCGCGACCTGTTGGACGTTGTGGGGGCGGGTCAAAATCCTCGAAAAGCGCCGGTGCCAATCGTTTCCGATCTGGCGGATATTCCGGCAGGAAACCCGGTGATCAGCTTCCTGTTCCGATTGCAGTATGCTGATCCTCAGGAACTCCAACAAGTCTTGATGGCATATTTTCAGGGAAGCTCGGGGACGATCAATATCCTCGCCTTGCCGAAAGCATCCGCTCTTCTGGTGACGCAAAACGCCGACATCATCCGACAACTTGCCAGTGTGATTAATCAGGTGGACGTGGCGCCGGCCGAAGTGGTGAGTGAGTTTATAAAGCTCGATCGCGCCGACGCGAGCAAAGTCTGCGACATGCTCAAGGATATTTTTGAAAAGGGCACCGAATCGCCGACTCAGCCGGGTGTCCGCAGGGTGAACATGCCAGGGGGGGTCCCGCAACCGCAGCAGGCCGAAGGTGCCGGATTGAATGTGCTGTCCGAGGAAGCGATCATCGTGGGGAAAATCAAGCTCACCCCTGACGTGCGCACCAACCGAATCCACGTTGTGACGCGCCCAATCAACATGCCTTTCATCCGTGAACTAATTCATGAATTCGACGCTAACGTTGAGTTTGCAAAACCAGTTACGCGCTATTTGCAATACATTTCAGCCGGTGACGTTCTGCCGGTGTTGGTTCAGGCGTTAACGGAGCCGGGCACAGAGGGCGCTGGAGCTGGCGGACTGCCCGGTGGCGGGCTACCTGGTGCAAGTCCACAACCGCAGCGCGGTCCGAGTCCTTCTTATGGCGGCAGAGGCGCTGGTGCGGACCTGACCGGCACAAGTGGCACATCCAGCACGGCAGGCGGTGGCAGCACGCTGAACATTTCCGAGGAACTTTCTACGCAGCCGGTCAACACCACGCCGCAAGCGGTCACAGTCGGAAACTCCAAACTCATCGCCGATCAGCGCGCCAATTCCATCATCGTCCTTGGGAACCGCGAGGTTGTGGTAAAAGTGGAAAAGGTTCTGGACGAAATGGACGTTCAGGCCCCGCAAGTGGCGCTGAGCACAGTTGTCGGTCAATTGACGCTCAACAACGACGAGGAATTCGGCGCGGATTACTTCGCGAAGTACCACAACAGATTTGTGGGCACCTCAACTAACAACGGGGTATTTGGCGACAACAACCCAGGCATTCCCGCCACCGCTGTTATGGATCCCTCCAAGATCATCGACTTCAGCAAAATCCTTAAGACTGCGACCAGTGGTACCAATGTTTATGTGGCAGCAGGCGACGCCTTCGCAGCCATAGTGCACTTGCTCGAGTCCACCGGTAAGTTCAAAATCATTTCGCGACCCACGGTCTTCACAAGCAACAATAAGAAAGCTATCATCGCCTCGGGCTCGGAAGTTCCCGTGCCGGTGAGCACTCTCACGAATGCTACCACGACCGTGAATGTAGGTTCGGTGCAATCGAGCATCGAATACAAAAAGGTTGCGCTTCAGCTTGAGGTAGTCCCGCTCATTAATTCGGAGAAAGAAGTGTCGCTCGATATCCTTCAAAAGATCGACGCCCTGGGCAACAACAGACTAATTAGCGGAAACCTGGTGCCCGAAATCACCACGCGGTACATCCGAACAAATGTATCTGCTCCGAATAAGTCAACGATTGTTCTTGGCGGGTTAATTGAAGACAATAAGCAAAGAACCACCAACGGCATTCCTTATCTGTCTCGTATCCCGTATCTGGGTGCGGCTTTCCGGAGCACAAAGGACAGTCGGATCCGTACGGAACTAATCATTCTAATGCGCCCAGAGGTCACGCTGACTAAACTAGATGCTTATCGGCTCCGCCAAAAACAGGAGGACAGGACGCACTTTGGACCTGAACTCGAGCAGGACGACTGTCCTGAATGTCCCAAGCCAAGGGAAGGCAAACAATTAACCTTACCACCGCCCGATATTCCTCCAGCGAAATATATTAAGTAATCTCGCAGTTATGAAACGATTAACTCTCGCCGTAATTCTTGGCCTCGCCGCGACCATCGCCCAAGCCGACGATTTCGCAATCATTGACGACATTTGGCGTTCGCCCGACCCATTAGCTCAACGAGACGAGTACGGTCTGCTCCATCAGGGGAAGAATGTAAACGCGACTGACTTTGCGCCGCGCTATAAGTGGCGATGGGTTTACTACTTCAAGGCCAACGAACAACTCATTCTGCAACCGGCTTACGTAGGCTCGATGCAAACCGGGTTGCGCCGGTTGGGCTATTATTGCGGTCCCATTAACGGCGTATTTACTCCCGAGGTAAGCGACGCCATCGCGCGGCTTCAAAAAAATTATTCGATGCGCGTCACGGGGACCCTTACCGATTCTGTGCGACGAGCGTTGCACATGCCTTGACAAGATATGGAAGGCGGAGCTTTGCGACGCCTGACTCTCGTTGCCGCGTAATATTCGTACCCACGCATTATACGTGAAAGCACTTGCGAAACGTCCTAAATCGGCTTCATTCGAACGCTTCCAATTCTGCGTTGTCGATTCTACTGAACGCTGGGCCTCATGAGTTCACCTGCCAGTCAATCATTGATTAATTTGCTGCTGGAAAGCGGCGTCTCTTCGACTGAAGAAGCGGCACAACTGGCCGTGAACCTGAACGGCGGTTCGTGGGTGAGCCAGGTGCTCGATTCCGGTAAGGTGGACGAACAACTTTTCCTCGGTGCGATCGGGAATTTCTTCCGCGTGCCGGTTACCTCCATCGATGCGAAAAAGGTCGACCGCGCGACGTTATCGGTTTTACCGAGCCGTTTTGTTTTTCAACATCACATTCTGCCCATCGAGGTGAAGGAAAATTCGGTGGTACTGGCGACATACGATCTTTTCAATTCCATTGGCCGCCAGCTTGCGTCGCAGCTTTTGAAAAAGCCAGTTGAATGGGTGCTGGTGCCGCGCGCGCAAGTTCTGCGTGCGATGAAAACTCTCTACGGAGTCGGCGCAGAAACGTTCGACGAAATTCTTAAGACGAATCGTTCCTTCGAGGTATTGCAGGACAGCGAGACTGCCATCGAGTTGAATGACGACGACCCCGAAGCGTCGGTGGTGAAATTTGTGAACCAGATCATTCGCGAAGCAATCGTCGAGCGCGCAACCGATATTCACGTTGAACCGCTGGAAAACGATCTAAGGATTCGTTATCGGATCGACGGGATCCTGCACGAGGTCGCTGTTCCGCCACAATTGCGGGTCCTGCAATCGGCCATCATCTCGCGCCTAAAGGTGATGTCGCACATGGATATCGCGGAGCGTCGTCTGCCTCAGGACGGGCGCATGAATTTGCAGTCGAACCGCCAAAACATCGACGTACGCGTTTCAACCATCCCCACCGTGAACGGCGAATCGATTAGTTTGCGATTGCTTAGCCGCGGTGAGCAGCAGTTCGGATTCGAGCGGCTCGATCTCAGCGAAAAGCAGGAGAAAATTATTCGGCATCTGCTGGCACAGCCGAATGGAATTATTCTTCTCACTGGCCCCACCGGCTGTGGAAAATCGACGTCGCTTTATTGCTTCCTAAGCAGCATCAATTCAGTGCAACGCCGCATTATTACCGTCGAAGAACCGGTGGAATATCGAATTCCCGGCGTCTCGCAAATCGATGTGAAACCGGAGATCGATCTGACGTTCGCCAAAGGTCTACGTCACATTTTGCGACAGGATCCCAATGTGGTGATGGTCGGCGAGATTCGTGATGTTGAAACTGCGGATATCGCGATCCGCGCGGCGATGACGGGTCACCTTGTTTTTAGCACCCTGCACACGAACGATGCTGTTGGTGGCATCACCCGTTTGCTCGATATGGATGTGGAACCATTTCTACTCGCATCGGTGGTCAAATCGTTTATTGCACAGCGACTCGTGCGCACGATTTGTTCAGAGTGCGCGCAATTGGTCGATTATCCTCGCGAATATCTCGCGGAAATCGGTTTTCCCGTGAAAGAACACGGTACCAGTTTCCAGCGCGGCGCCGGTTGCGATCAATGCCGTCAGACTGGGTATCAAGGGCGCGCGGCAATTTATGAGGTTTGCCTCATCACGGAACCGCTGAGAAAGATGATCATGCGAAAACGCGATGGCGGCGAGCTCAAGCAATGCGCCATCGCCGAGGGCATGGAGACTTTACGGCAGGACGGTTGGCGACGCGTCGCTGAAGGCAAAACAACCATCGAAGAAGTCGTTCGGGTCACGCAAACCGACGAGGTGATGGCCGAAACCACTGAAGAAGCCGCGCCGGTGGTAGCGGGCTAGCGCACCAATCTTAGGTGCGTGTCATCCCGAGCGGAGCGAGGGACCTCGCCTACGATCTCCGAATAGCTTCTCTCCCAAATCTTCCCACTTCGGATTGAGCCTTCGCACGAGATCATTCTTCTTTTCTCGACGCCAACCCTTAATCTCTTTCTCGCGCGAGATTGCGTCACGAGCACGATCAAATCTTTCATAGTAAACAAGGCGATCGACCTTGTATCTTTTAGTAAAACTTTGCTTTGAAGCGTTGCCGTGAAACCAGACACGCCGTTGGAGACTCTTTGTGACGCCGGTATAAAGAACCACCCGGCTGCGATTGGTCATCATATAGACGTAGTAGGCGTTCATTTGGCTAGTCGTCATCCTGAACGAAGTGAAGGATCTCGCTCAAGCTGATTGATGACGCTAATTCGCTTGCGTGCTTGGTACTCCGAATGTGAGGTCCCTCGCTTCGCTCGGGATGACCCGCCTTGCTATTCGCCCCGCAATTCGCGGATCGCCTTTGCGTAATCTTTCGCGTGAAAAATTGAAGTGCCGGCGACGAGTACGTTTGCGCCGTTTTCGATCGATACTCGCGCAGTCTCCGCATTGATACCGCCGTCTACTTCGATGTCGATCCTGCTGCTCAACGATCTTGCACGTTTAACTTTTTGCATTTGATCAGCTCGAAAGGATTGGCCTCCGAAACCCGGATGCACCGTCATTACCAGCAGCAAGTCGATCTTGTCCAGAAACGACTCGGCGAGATCGAATGACGTTTCGGGATTTAGAGTGAGGCCGGCGCAGCAACCGGCGTCTCGAATCTGCTGCAATGTTTTCGTGACGCTGTGTTTCGCCTCCGGTTCTACGTGGACAGTGATCGAGTTTGCGCCAGCTTTGATAAATCGCGGGACGTAATGATCGGCATGCTCGATCATAAGATGAACATCGAGCGGCAGACTTGTTAGGCCGCGCACTCGCCCGACCATCTCCGGCCCGAAGGAAATGTTATCGACGAAATGTCCATCCATGATGTCGCAGTGGATCCAATCGGCGCCGGCGACCTCCACCCGATGAATTTCGTCACCGAGTCGTGAGAAATCGGCTGCCAGAATGGATGGGGCGACGATCACTCTTCCCATGGAGTGATGGAGTAATGGAGTAATGGAGTAATGGCAAGCCCCTCCACAAGACTCCAGCACTCGAATACTCCATTACTCCAACAGAATGCGCTTGACGGCGTCCCTCTCTGTTTCATGTTACGGCGACTCAGCCGGCCGAATCGCGCTCGTGGGGAGGTTTCTATAAAGATAGGCCGCCTCGGGCGGAAGAACGCGCTTCTTCCCGGGCTGGAAAGTTGCTGCTAATTAATAATTCATGTTCAACGGACTTTTCGGCTGGTTATCCAGCGACATCGGGATCGATCTCGGCACGGCAAACACTCTTGTTTACGTAAAGGATCAAGGGATCGTTCTGCGCGAGCCATCTGTCGTTGCCGTGCAGGCCGGCACCAACAGAGTGCTGGCTGTCGGTGACGAAGCCAAACGTATGCTCGGTCGCACACCGGCAAACATCGTCGCAGTGCGACCGCTCAAAGATGGCGTCATTGCGGACTTCGAAGTGACGGAAGCCATGCTGCGGCACTTCATCACCAAGGTGCACAATCGCCGGGTAAAGGCGAGACCACGTGTCGTTATCGCAGTGCCATCCGGGATCACAGAAGTGGAAAAGCGCGCCGTGCGTGAATCGGCGACGCATGCCGGGGCGCGCGAAGTTTATTTGATCGAAGAACCAATGGCAGCGGCGATCGGGGTGGGCCTTCCGGTGCAGGATCCAGCCGGCAACATGATCATCGATATCGGAGGAGGCACGACCGAGGTCGCACTGATTTCGCTGTCGGGAATCGTGTTTAGCCGCAGCGTGCGCGTCGCTGGCGATGAACTGGACGAAGCAATCGTGCAGTATATGAAGCGCGCCTACAATCTGATGGTCGGCGAACGTACAGCCGAGGAGATAAAGATTAAAATTGGGTCGGCATATCCGAGCGAAAAGGAGACGAGCGTAGAAGTTAAGGGACGCGACCTGGTCGCCGGTCTACCGAAGACGCTTATGATCACCTCTCAGGAAGTGCGCGAAGCGCTGCTTGAACCAATCTCGACAATTGTCGATTCGGTGCGGATCACTCTCGAGCGCTGTCCGCCCGAGCTTTCGGCGGACCTCGTCGATCGCGGCCTGGTACTGGCAGGCGGCGGCGCGTTGCTACGGGGCTTTGACAAGCTTTTGAGCGAAGAAACGGGTTTGCCTGTCCACGTTGCTGAAGATCCGCTCAGCGCAGTGGCGGAAGGGACTGGCAAATGCCTCAATGAACTTAAATTCTTGCGTCAAGTGGCCTCGGCAGACCGCCAGTGGCGGTAGGAAAGTGGCATCGGCTTCCAGCCGATGTCTGAACATGGGCTGGAAGCCCGTGCCACGGTAATGAGCCGCACGAACATCATCGCGCTGCTGATTTTCGGCGCAATTCTGGGATACTTTCTCAGCTTTGGCCCGACGGCCACGCAGAAGTTCAAGTCTGGCGTCTATCAGTTGCTGGCACCATTTTTCACCGGCGGCTCTGGATTAAAAAAACAGCTTACATCCGTGCGTACAGGCTTGAAGTCGCTCGACCAATTGGAGCACGAAAATGCTGGCTTACAGGTGGAAAATCGAGAGCTGAGGGCAACTAACCAGGGTCTGCGCGATGCCGAGAACGAGGTGAATCGCTTGCGTCATGCGCTCAATTATCGCGAGCGCTCAGTGTTTAAGTTAATCGCCGCTGAAACTGTGGCGCGTGATTCGTCGACCTGGTGGCGAACGGTCACAATTAACCGTGGCAAGAGAGATGGCATCGAAATCGACATGCCTGTTGCGACTGACGAGGGCTTAATAGGAAAAATAACCACCGTGAGCGACAGCGTCTCGATTGTATTGCTGGTTTCCGATGAAAACTGCCGGGTCGCCGCAAAGGTCGAAGGAAGCCGAGAACAGGGGATCGTATCTGGCGAGCGCGTGACAACAGGACTCACGCCGTTTTTGAACCTGAATTTTTTGTCAAAACAAGCCGACCTGAAGCCTGGCCAAAAAGTTTATACTTCAGGAGTTGGCGGCGTGTTCCCTTCGGGTTTGCTGATTGGTGTGGTGAAGACTTTCCGTGTGCGAGAACTGGATGGGCAAGCACAGCTCACGCCCGCAGTCGATCTGTCGCATCTGGAGGACGTGTTCGTGGTAACTGGCCGAAAATGATTTTCTTTTTTGTTTTGCTCCTACTGGTGCTGATGGCGCAGATCGCAGAGTTTTTTATTCCAGCGCTGCCATGGCTCTACAACGCGCACGTGTACATCGTACCTGTGATCGTTTTTTACGGTGCGATGGCCCTGCCGTTTCCGCTCATGCTGGCGCTGGCCATGTACGCAGGAGTTTTACTGGATGCCGTTACCGTGCAGGTGATCGGAGGCAAAGTTGAAATTTCAACTGGATCATCGATACTAATTTACGGTGTGCTGGCAGGAGTAATGCATGGCCTAAGACCGCTTTTTGCACGCGGTCGATGGGAAGTGCACTGTATCCTGAGCGGTGTTTTCACCTCATTAATAATTCTGGCGCAATATTTGATGATCACATTTCGTCGCGGCTCTTTTATTTTCACCCGCGAAATTTGGTGGCAGATCGGCGGGCCTGGTCTTGTTGCCATGGCGATGGCCCCGATCCTGTTTTGGTTTCTCCAATGGATCGGACGGATTACGGTCTACTCCTATCAACCTGAAAGGGGGCGGCTTGAATGAGCAGGCGCCGTATTACTTCGCGTGCGCGGATTCAATTTCTCGGGCTGTTGATGTTGATGGGCATTGGCGCTCTGGGCCTTAAGCTTTGGTGGATTCAGGTAGCGCATGGCCAGGAATGGACTTCCCAGCTGCGCGGTAGCTCTCAGGCGACGGTGCGCATCCCCTCGGTGCGCGGCGAAATCAAAGATCGGAACGGACTAACTCTCGTTCAAAACCGGGCGAGTTATGAGGTCGATTTTTATCTGCCAGAAATGGTCAAAGGCTATCGCGAACGCTTTGGCCAGCCGCCCGTGACCGAGTATCGAGCAACCATCAATGGAATGCCGAAAGACCTGAGGGAACCGGACATCATTAGGATAGTAAATAATGGCGTCGTCCCACGCCTTAATGACCTCGACCTCGCGCGCGATTACAATGCGGGCAAGTTGCAAAAACACTATCGCAACGATACCGAAGTTCCGTTTTCGTACGTCAAAGACATCGATTTTCCAACTTTGGCGAAATTTTCCGAGCATGATGTCGGGTTGCCGGGAGTGGAACTCGCGCTCAAACCCGTGCGTTCTTACGTTTATGGCGCGCTTGCCTCGCATCTTCTGGGTTATGTCGGTATGCCGGATGATGTCGATAAAGACGACGCAAAGAAATTCACGTTTTACCAGGGAGACGTTGAGGGGAAATCGAACGTCGAAAAGATCATGGACGAATATCTGCGCGGGAAACCCGGGGTGCGTTATTTACGGCGCAACGCAAAGGGTACCATTGATGGCGTCCTGCGCGAAAATCCCCCGGAGCAAGGTGCCAATGTTTTCCTGACGATCGACGCACGCACTCAGGCGGTTGCGGAGGAGGCGCTTCGCGCAGTGAGCCGGGCAGGTGCGGTAGTTGTCGATCCAAACAGTGGCAACATCCTGGCGATGGCTACTGTTCCATCATTTGATCCAAATACTTTCATTCCCAGCATCAAGGCCAAGGATTGGCAAGCGCTGCAAAAAGATGAGGGCGATCCGCTGGTCAACCGTGCAATCAGCTGCTTGCCGCCGGGCTCAACGTTCAAGCTCATCACGGCACTCGCCGGTCTGCGCAGCAGCACGAAAAATCTTTCAGGCGCCAAATACAGCTGCGGTGGCGGCGTGAGTTACGGCGATCACTTTTTCCGATGTTGGGTAGCCGAAAAACATTATACGCACGGGACCATCGGACTCGCCGATGCGCTTAAGGTGTCGTGCGACTCTTTTTTTTATCAGTATGGCAACGCGGCTGGCATTCAATCGATCGACGCGGTTGGCAAAATGTTAGGCATCGGCCAAGAGTCCGGCCTGCAACTGTCAGGCGAACAAACCGGCAACATGCCGGGGCCTGAGTGGATGCAAATTCACCATCCCCAGGAGAGGTGGTCGCAGGCGCAAACGGCCAATGTTTCGATCGGCCAGGGCTACACGCTTGTCTCGCCTCTGCAATTGGCGATGGCCTACGCGACCATCGCAAACGGCGGCGTATGCTATTACCCCCGGCTGGTGGATCGGGTTTTGAAGCAGGACGGCTCGCCTGTGCTGGATGAGCATGGCAACGTCGCAGTGCCGCAGACACCCCGAGTGCGATCGGACTTACGTCAGGAAATCTCACCTGAAAAAATTGAGCTTGTGCGTAAAGGCCTTTGGAAAGTTGTTAACGAAGATGGAGGAACCGGCGGCCGCGCGCGCTTGAAAGATTGGGTGGTAGCTGGGAAAACCGGCACTGCACAGGCCACCGACCGTGGTCACGAGGAAAACGTGGCGTGGTTTGCATGTTTCGCTCCGTATGACCATCCGAAATATGTCGTCGCAGTGATGGTGCAGGGCGCCTCTGGGCACGGCGGCGAGGTCGCGGGCCCAATCGCTACACGCATTCTCGAACGCACGCTCGCGCAGGATGAAGGAAAGTACGATATGCAGGTCGCCTGGCTCGCACCCGCACATAAGGCGAATCCGCTCCAATTGATCAAATCAGTGGCTTATCACGACACGGGCGGCAATCTTGGAAGCGACGACGAAGAAGACGCCGGCGATTCGCAAACTGCCACAGCGCAGATGGCTAGTTCGGATGCATCGCCCGATGTCGAACCGGAAGCAGATACTCAGGGCAAAGTACGTCGGCAAGGTCCTGCTGTGGCCCGTGCGCTCCCTGCTGCGACGCCAGCTCCCCGCAATTTCTTCCAACGGATCTTTGGAATGCATCCGCGCCAGGCGCCTCCTCCTCCTCCTAACCGCCGGCGTGGAACACCACCACGATGAACACCCGATCAGAACCTTCGCTGCAGTGCATTTGGTCAGTTCTGCTTCTGATCAGACAACCTATTTCGTTTTATGATAGACAAAGTAAGAAAACTTTTGGGTCTTTCCTCACGCAAGACCGGCAAAAAGCTCATACTCAGCGTGGAAAAACTCGAGTCTCGGGTTGCCCTGCTCGAGAATGGCCGGCTCGAGGAGTACAGTGTCGAACGTAAGAGCTCACGGAATATCGTCGGCAGCGTTTATAAGGGTAAAGTCAAAAATATCGAGATGGGGTTGAAGGCGATGTTTGTTGACATCGGCTTCGAAAAAAATGCGTTCCTCCACTTTTGGGATGCAATTCCGGCCGCGCTCGACAGCGGCATTGAGGAAATTGATCGCCGTGGGAGCAAGCGGCCGCGAAAACGAATCACGGTAAAAGACATCCCGAGTATTTATCCTGTCGGTTCGGATGTCATCGTTCAGGTAACCAAGGGGCCCATTGGCACAAAAGGGCCAAGGGTAACTACGAATCTTAGTTTTGCAGGGCGCTATCTGGTATTGATGCCGTTTAGTGATCGTAGCGGTATCTCGCGAAAAATTGAAAACCAGAAGGAGCGCGAGCGATTGCGCAAGATTGTCCGTGAATTGGAAATTCCCGACGGCGTTGGAGTCATTATTCGCACCGTGGGCGAAGGCCAGCGGGCGAGATATTTTGTGCGGGATCTGCGTTTTCTTCTCGATCAGTGGGCCCAGGTCGAGCAGCTCATTCGCGGGGAACCAACTCCCTGCCGTCTCTTTGAGGAGCCGGATTTGGTCGGACGGACAGTCCGCGATTTTCTCACTGAGGAAATCGACGAAGTCCTTTGCGATGACCGCGGGTCAACCGAACGAATGATCGAAATGATCGGCCAGATTTCCCGACGCGCCCGGAATCGCGTCCACCACTACGATGGTGCGATGCCGGTGTTCGAAACGTACGGCGTGCAAAAGCAAATTGATGACGCTTTTCATAGGCAAGTTTGGCTGAAATGCGGTGGCTATATTGTGATCGACGAGACCGAAGCACTGGTCGCAATTGACGTGAATACGGGTCGAAACAAAGGCGGGCGCGACGTGGAGAAGACTATCTTGCAAACCAACCTGGAGGCCGCAGATGAAATTGCGCGACAGCTTCGTTTACGCAATATCGGTGGACTGATCATAGCCGATTTCATCGATATGAAGAGCCGCAAAGACCAACAGGCAGTCTTCAGCTTGATGAAGGAACGGCTCAATCGTGACAAGGCCAAGACACATGTCCTCCCCATTTCGCAGCTCGGTTTGATGGAAATGACGCGTCAAAGAGCCCAGGAAAGCCTGAGCGACACGATTTACGAGAATTGTCCCTACTGCGGCGGACGCGGTGTCGTAAAAACCTCCATGACCACGAGCGTAGAATTGCATCGGACTCTCAATACTGTCATGCGCAAGTATCAGGACAGTATTCATGACATCCGCGTGATTCTGAATCCAGGCGTGCTCAAACGGTTGAAAGAAGAAGATGAAGAATTGCTGGTGGATTTGGAACGCCGTTACGCGAGCCGGCTCACCTTTCGCGGCGATCCTACGTTTCATCACGAAAAGTTTGTTATTACCGACGCAAATACAGGCGCGGAGCTCCACACGTAAGGCAGTGCCTTACACCAAAAAATCCTTGCAATTTCTTGTCGCCGGCTCAAAAGTCGGGGCATCCGCAGTAATCGCGAGTTTCGTTATTAGCTAGCGTGTGCTCCAAAGGAGTGTTTGGGGCTAAGAAACTGAGGAGAGACTTAACCAAAGGAGAAATAAATGAAGAAACCAGTGTTGGGGTTGTTATGCATTGCTGCACTCACTTCGGCAGCGTTTGCTGGGACTGAAACTTATTCCGGAAAAGAGATGAAACAGGTGGCACCGCCACCGTGTCCGCAATGGTACGCAGACAACGAGTTTAACGTCGGTCTGTGGGGTACTTACGTTTTCACAGGAAACGAGTGGCAGGATGATCGCTACCTCGAATCGGATCACGCCTTTGGCGGTGGTCTTGACCTCAAATACTTTTTCCATCGCTACTTCGGTGTTGGTATCGAAGGTTGGGCCGTGGATGCCAGGCGTGCGTTTGAGGATGTCTTTATCGATCTTAATAACGGCGTCTTCGACGTCCATACTGGACATGAGAGCCGCGCGGTGGGTTCCGTGTTAGGTACATTGACGCTGCGATATCCAATTCCCTGCACGCGCTTCTCGCCTTACCTTTTTGGCGGAGCCGGCGGAATCTTTGGTGGCGGCGAAAAGACAAACGTTGTCGTGAACGACGGAATCATCCGCACTGAACAAACCGGTTCCGAGTCGCGGGCAATCGGGCAGGTCGGCGGCGGCATGGAAGTTCGCTTCACCCCGCACATTGGCTGGGTCAGTGATTTCAGCTGGAATTTTGTCGATGGACCGAAGAATAACTTCGGGATGGTCCGGACCGGCGTAAATTTCGCGTTCTAAAGACCCACGATCAGATTTGCTAAAGCGGCGTCCGGAATAGGACGCCGCTTTTGTTTGTACGCGATTTGCGTTTGCGAACGCGGGCATGGGCACGAAATTATCGTGATGCCATTCGTCGAAACCCTGGACAATCTGGCTCTGAAGAAATCTGAGCTAGTCAAGCGATTCGAGCACCTGATTGCTCCGAAATCGGATCGAGAGTTCGAAGCGATGGCGCAAACTTCGCGTGCGCTTACGCTACAGAATTTTGGACGTACGATGCGTCTGTTCGCTCCTCTGTATCTTTCCAACGAATGCATTAACAACTGCCGGTATTGCGGTTTCTCGCGCGATAATCCGATCCTTCGCGTCACACTTAATGTCGATGAAGTCATCGCCGAAGCGCAGCATCTCGCGCGTCAGGGATTTCGTCAGATTCTTCTTGTCGCGGGCGAGCACCCAAAATTTGCTGGCCGCGACTATCTCGCCGAATGCGTTCGGGCGCTCGCTCCTGATTTTTCTTCGATCTCGATCGAAGTGGGCCCGATGGAAACGGAGGATTACGTGCCGATCGTGGAAGCGGGCGCCGAAGGGCTTGTCGTTTATCAGGAAACCTACAATCGCGGGATTTATGCGGAAATGCATACCGCCGGACCGAAACGCGATTTTAATTTCCGGCTCGAATGCGCCGAGCGCGCTTATACGGCCGGTTTTCGCAGACTCGGCATCGGCGCGTTGATTGGTTTGTCGCGCTGGCAGGACGAAGCAGTCGCGCTGGCAGCGCACTTGGAACATCTGTTCAAACACTGCTGGCAGGCACAAATTACTGTGAGCCTGCCGCGTTTGCGTCCCGCAGCCGGCGAATTTCGTCCGCTTTTTTCCATGACTGACCGCGAATTGGCGCAATTAGTTTGCGCGCTACGCATCACTTTCCCGCAGCTCGGCATCGTGTTGAGCACTCGCGAGCGCGCGCCCCTGCGGGATTCACTGGCGTTAATCGGGGTAACGATGATGAGTGCCGGCAGTCACACGGAGCCGGGCGGTTACACCCGACGCGGGCGCGCGCATTTGCATCGCACCTTACGCGGCCGCATCGTCGCGCCGGAATTCCAGGACGGCGAAGATCAACTCGCCACCGGCCAATTTGAGATCAGCGACGAACGGGCCCCAGCGGAAATCGCCGCAATCCTTAGGCGTCGCGGCCTCGATCCGGTTTGGAAAGATTGGGACCAGGCCCTTTGCGGAGCGTGACGATTTCACTCAATGGCGAACGTGTTGATGTGCGCGAGGCAAAAACGATCGCGGAGTTAGTCGATCGCTATCAATTGTCTCCGCAATCGATTTTAGTCGAGCACAACGGCCTCGCCGTTCATCGACATGAGTGGACGGAGCGATCATTAGCCGAAGGCGACCGTGTTGAATTGATCCGCGTCGTCGCCGGCGGCTAGAGGCTGGCGATTCTTCTCCTCAGATTTGAGCGCTTTTTACTACGACACGCATTCCGTCGGTCTGGATGACGGTGACGGGTGTTTGGGGGCCGATGAATTCACCTTCGGTGACAACGTCGACCACGTGATCGGCGAAACTCGCTTTGCCGCTCGGCCGTAAAACCGTAACCGAGGTACCTTGCATTCCTGGAGTCAGTGCGAGCGCAGTTGTGAACTGTCGCGGAACGCCGGCGAGCGATGGGCCGGGTGGATTTGAATCCATCAAGGCGAATCGCCGGTAAATGCTCGTGCGCGGTAAATAGCGGGCGAGCAGGGCGATGATGATGAACGATCCCACGATCGCGATAAACATGTTAAGCAGCGGCATCGCGAGCATTTTGCCGGTCGGGAAGAAATTCTGACCCGGATAGCGATCGATCATTGTCCACAGCAGCGAAGCGAGCATGAGGAAAACGCCGACAACACCAAAAACAATCGTGCTGTGCGCGAAGAAAAGTATCTCGATCAGGACCAGAATCATTCCGAGAATGAACATTGCGACGACTTCCCAGCCGGCGAGGCCGGCCAGATAATGCCCCAGGAAGAATAGCGCGAAACAAATTGCAGAGATAACCCCTGGCCACGTCACACCAGGAATTTTAAATTCCAGATACGCGCCGAGAATTCCTCCTAGCAGGAGCAATGGCGCAAGCGCAGTGATCCAAAACGCGATTTGCTCGAAGCCAGTCGGCTCGATCGTGACTTCATTTCCTTTTAGGCCGGCTTTTTTGATCAGATCGCTAACCGAATCGGCGACACCTTCTGCAAGCAATGGTTTGCCATTGATCCGTTCAGTTGCTTCCTGAGCATTGAGAGTGAGCACTGCTCCCTTCGGGTGAACGACGCGGTCGCCAATCCTCACTTCTTTGTCCTTGTTGATGAACGCTTCGGCGACATCCGGATTGTGCCCATTCTTCGTCGCGGAACCACGGATGAGCGCAGACCAATACGAAATCGTCTTCTCCTTCGCGGTAGCGGGTAAATCCTCGCCGCTGGAGAGGATCGGTGCGGCGGCGCCAATTGCGCTCACCGGCGCCATGTAAATGCGTTGTGTGGCAATGGCGATAAGCGAACCAGCGGACCCGGCATTTGTGTTGATGAACGTGTAGCTCGGGATTTTGGTTTGGTTAAGTGCATTGACGATATCGGTCGCTGTATCGAGCCGGCCGCCGTATGTGTTCATGTCGAAAATGATCGCGGACGCCTCGTTGCTCTCGGCCGTTTTCACTGCACGGCGCAGAAATGCCAGAAGCGAAGGTGCGACCTCGCCACGGAGCGGCACCACAACCACATCTCCCTCGCTGATCAGCTCCTTTCCTTCAAGATTCGCAGGCAGCTGCAGAAACAACGCCGCAGCGATTAAGCTCGCGCTCTTGGAAATTCTTTGTACCAACACAGAGCGATGGAGTGATGGAATAGTGGAGTATTGAGACGGAGGGTTCATTTCATTACTCCGCACTCCAATACTCCATTGGAAATGCAATCGCACTGCGTAAGTTTGGCATCGGTTCAAAAGGCAAACGAGGCAAAAATAATCAGGCGCGCATGGGAACGATCCCTTCGGAAACAATCGAGCAGATCGCTGCCGCGAACGATATTGTCGAAGTGATCGGCTCGTATTTTCCGCTCAAACGCGCCGGAGCAAATTTCAAGGCGCTCTGTCCGTTTCATCAGGAGAAAACGCCTTCGTTCATGATCAGCCCGAGCCGGCAGACCTTTCACTGCTTCGGTTGTGGCGCGGGCGGGAGCGTTTTTCGGTTCGTCATGGACTACGAGCATACCGATTTTCCATCGGCAGTGCGGAAGCTCGCGGGGCGCGCCGGAATTACGGTGGTGGAGAAGCGCGGCGCGGCGGATGAAGATCGACGATATGAGGCGCGCCGGACGCTGCTGAAATTGCACGCCGACGCGGCCGAATGGTTTCATGAAAATTTGTTGAAAAGAGATCTCGGAGAACCAGCGCGAAAATATCTCAAACAGCGCGGGATTACGGCGGAAATCGCCAAAAATTGGCAGCTTGGTTATGCCCCCGATGAGTGGGAGGCATTTGGCAGCTGGGCACGCGCGCAAGGCTACCTTACTCGCGACCTCATTACGAGTGGCCTCGCAAAAACAAGAGATAATACAGAGAGCGGGCCGGTTGAGAGCTCAAGTGCATACGATCGCTTTCGCGGCAGGATCATGTTTCCGATTTGTAACGATGTCGCCGAAGTGATCGCATTCAGCGGCCGCCTTTTGAAAGACGCGGAGGGCGCGGCGAAATATTTGAATTCGCCTGAGACGCCGCTTTTCCGAAAAGGCAGCGTGCTTTTTGGTCTGCACAAAACCAAGCGCGCCCTGATCGAGGCGAACTGCGCCATTGTGTGTGAAGGCCAGCTAGATTTGATAAGTTTATTTGAAGCGGGAGTCACGAACGTCGTCGCGCCGCAGGGAACTGCGTTCACAGAAAATCAGGCGCGGGTTTTGAAACGCTTCGTAAATGAAGTCGTTCTTTGCTTCGATGCTGACGCAGCCGGTCAGAAGGCTGCGGAGCGTTCGCTCGATGCGCTACTCCAGAATGACTTGATCGTGCGCGTGGCAGAAATCCCGGCGGGCGAAGATCCCGACTCGCTAGTTCGGCGCGAAGGAAAAGAGGCATTTGAAAGCCGCGTCGCTCGTGCGCGTGATTTTTTCGACTACTGGATCGAACGTGAGGCTGCCAGTGTCGATCTGGCTTCCCTCGGGGCCAAGATGCAGTTAGCCAGAAGCCTGGCTGGAACCGTCTCGCGTGTACGCGACCCACTGATGCGTGGGGAAGTTGCGAGCAAAGTTAGCGCACGCCTCGGTGTCGCCGCTCAAGATTTTCAGGCGCTACTGCCCAAGCAGAGAAGCGAATTACTCCGGTCAAACGATCAATCCCAGGCGGATGGCATCGGGGGAACAGCTTCACCACCGCGACACGACATTGCCATGCTTTGTATTCTGGCGTTAAGAGACGAAGAAGCCCGAGAATTTCTTCGCGAACAAAATTGGCGCGAGATTCTCGTCCAAGTAGCGGATGGAGAAATTCTTGTTCGCATTCTCACAAGCGACCTGCGTCCGCATGACGCAGCCTCACTCAACGCCTTCATGGTCACGCTTTCCCCGCCTGAGGAGCGATTAGTCTCTTCGTGGCTGCTGCAAAAGGTGCCGCCCAATGCTGCGGCGATGGTCGAAAAATGGTGGCTCGGCATTCGCCAGGCTGTCCTGCGCCGCCAACTTGATGTCGCTGCAAACCAAATAAAACTGCCAAACCTGAGCACTGGGGAAATCGTAAATTTGCAGAAACAAATCCTTGACCTGCAGGAACAGCTCCACGAGCTTTCCCGGCCTGCCGGCCCGGGCGACAATTAGTTGTCGATCTACTGCCGCGCGGCGAGTCGAACGTCTTAGTCAAATCAGTAATCCCATCATCTTGGCCAGGCATTCGAAACACAGGGGAGGCAGCCGGCAGTCGTCGGCCAAACGGCTTAAGCAGGTCGAGCGCCGGAGTCCGTCAAAAAGGCCTGTCGCTCTTCGGCTTCACCGAAAGCTTAAGAAACAACCACGAATCGCCGCACTCAAAGCCAAACGCAGGCCGACCTCGCCACAACACCAGAACGGATCGTTACCGGAGCCGCGAGAGCAAATGGCAGCATCCCGGTTATACTCGGCGATTGAATTACAGAGCCGCATTCGCGAACTGATCAAACTCGCGAAGGAACAAGGCTATCTCACGTTTGACGACTTAAACGAGGCGTTGCCTGAGGGCATCACGGACGCCGATGAATTGGACCTCATTCTCACGCGGCTGCGCCGCCTGGAGATCGACATTATTGAAGCGTCGGAAGTCGATCGCTACAAGGACGGGAAAAAAGATACAGAGGAGGAATTAGAAGAGGAAGAGAGGCCCGAAGCCAAGGTTGATATCCTGGACGACCCGGTACGGATGTATCTCAAACAGATGGGCCAGGTCCCCCTTCTAACCCGGGAACAGGAAGTAGAAATATCCAAACGGATCGAGGAAGCCGAAGACATGGTGCTGAAGCACATCAATCGGTTCGGTTTTATCGCACAGGCCCACTTGGATCTCGCCACGAAGCTGATCGAGGGCAGGGAACGGTTCGATCGGGTGATTCTCGACAAGAAAATCGAGAGCCGGGAAAGGTATATGAAAAATCTCCCGCGTCTCTGCAAACAGGTGGAACAATTAAGCACCTCGATCACACGCCAGTTGAGCGAGGTCTCGCGCAATTCTTTAAAAAAGCGACCGCCAAAGCTCCGGGCATTGCAAAGAATGATGACTTCTTTGCAACGGCTCTATCCTCTCTTTTACCTCAAGCAGAAAGTCACGGAGGAATTTGTGCACCTGGCGGATGACGCGCATCACACCTCGCTTTACCTGCAAACCGAGCTGGCCAAAAATCCTCGCAGTAAGAAACGGCGATTGCAGCTTCAGACCAAAATCCGCGAGCTCGAAAAGGGGCTGTGGTTCCCACTTGCCGAATATGCGAAAGAATACCAGACGCTTAAGGGTTGGATGCGCCAGGCATTCAAGGCCAAAACCGAAATGGTGGAAGCCAACCTGCGTCTCGTTATCTCGATCGCAAAAAAATACACCAATCGCGGCCTATCCTTTCT
>Ga0209472_1000067_pt1 | contig 58841 bp, 66 predicted proteins | sample GraSoiAngelo_130_FD_185887 | JGI IMG/M metagenome (GOLD analysis project Ga0209472, IMG submission 185887) | Grasslands soil microbial communities from the Angelo Coastal Reserve, California, USA - 14_0929_02_20cm (SPAdes) (version 2) | ecosystem: Environmental > Terrestrial > Soil > Grasslands ... | reverse complement strand
CGCCAGTAGGTCCTTGGATATCAGTTCTATGTGGCCTATTTCTTTTCCCATAGTAGCCCTGTATTGCCAAATATTGAGTTTAAAAATCTACACCTTTCACCCGAAAAACACGCTAGATGACGAATCTGACGTTTAGGCCGCCGTTAGACGCGTCAAAAAGAACTGTTTGAACTTCGGGACAGCGCTCGTGCAGACCATTACCGACCTTCCCACGAGTCTGTCATCTGGCAACCAGTCCCGCCTGTCAGCCACGGTCATTCCCAACGTGTACTCGCCTTTCGTCTCAACCTGAGCGTGGAAGTTTGAAAATTGGAAGAGCGATGGTTTGATTTTAACTGCCACAGCCATCGGATCATGTAGAGCAAATCGGCCATATCTTCTCATGTTATTTTTCAAGATCGAACTTGCGAAAGCGCAGACACGCCCTTTCCGATTTCTTAGCTGGTCATAATCACTTTTCGTCAGCTGGACACGAGGATTCATTGTCACATCGAGGCCAACTGCCCTAATTGGGACATCTGCTTCGAACACGATTTTCGCAGCTTCTGGGTCCGAGTAGGTGTTGAACTCTGCCACCGGAGTCTCATTCCCAAAGCCATACTTTGTAACGAAGTACGCGCCTCCCATCATCACAATCTCCTCGATCATCTCCCTAGCTTCCGGGAACTCTGTTAGGAGCGCCGCAACGTTGGTCAACGGTCCCGTACAGATGATGGTCGTAGATTGTCGCTTGGATGAGGCGAGAGTTTCTAGGATCGCATTGAGCGCGAGCTTCTTTGTAGGACTGAGCTTAGGAAGTGGTAAGTTGGAATCTCCTAACCCATCGCTTCCGTGAAAGGCTGTTGCCCGAATCGGGTCACGAAACAGCGGATTCCCTAAACCGCGAGCGACCCAGACATCTGACCTGTCAAGAAGTTCGACGACTTTCAATCCGTTGATTGTTGCTTGTTCGACAGGTACGTTGCCTGAGACCGCGGTTATGCCGGCGACCTCTAGCTCGGGAGATTTTAGGGCGAGTATGAGTGCTAGAGCATCATCGATGCCCCCGTCCATATCGATGATGACGCGGGAGGGTCTTCTCGACCCGGGACCCTTCCTAGAATAATTTCGAAATTTTCTTGGTGGGCAACGTGTCGGCAAGATACCAGAATTTCAGATATTGAAGACCAGTCCGATACTGCAACTCTGTAAACGAGTTCACTGCGTCCTCGGCTATGATTGTCTCGTAGCCCCTGAAGAAGGCGTCAGCAGTTGTGTGCCTGACGCAACAGTCGGTATGTAGACCCGAGATAACTAGGGTGTTGGATCCTTTTCCATCATGCGTTCTCTTGAGTTCGCGTTCTAGTCTAGTGTTGAAGAAACTGCTGTAGGTTGTCTTGGGAATCTGAACATCTTTCTTCCGCGGCCTCAATTCGCCTATGACCCTGGCACCCTTGGTGCCACGCATAGCGTGCTCTCCCCACCTTTCGATCTCGAAATCCTTCCTTGTATGGGAGTCGTTAGAATAGAGCACAGGGACGCCTGCGCTACGAGCCGAGTCTATGAGTTCGACGCTACGAGGAATCATCGGGACCGCCCGGTCGCACTTGATCTTACCATATACAAAGTCGTGCAGCATGTCAACGACAAGGACAGCGTACCTTCGGTCATTGTCATACACGTGAGGTGCGACTGCAGTTTCTAGATTGTAGACGTTGATCTGTTCCGCCGGGCCTTGTCCACGAATTCTAGCCAAGAACCATCCCAGCACGCGGACCCCGCAGGCATGATTTTAAGATCATTCCTTATCGGCCTCAACCAACCGGGGAGAGAGATTTGGAAGGAAAGGCCGATGTTGTGATAGTTGGCGCAGGAATAGCAGGCTCAGCTCTGGCCTTAGAGCTCCAGAAGAGAAACATCTCGACCCTTCTGTTAGATCGTAGGAAAGGGCTCGATGCGACTCCTCGAGGCATAACCTTCCAGCCCAATGGCCTGGAAGCGCTGGAGAAGATTGGAGTTCTGGACAGCGTTCAGCAGACGGGCTCGGCGGAAAGAATACTCGAAGTGCGAGACTGGAACCAACAGGTTTTGTTGGAAGCCGACTACGGATTGCTTGACCATCCGCAGAACTATATCATGACGGCTGACGCAGTGCAGGTGGAACACCTTCTCGGATCCAAGGCTGAGAACCTAGGCGCTCAGACCATCTGGAATACTCGGTTCCAAGAAATCATTTGGAAGGATGGAATTGCCCAGGGACTACGTTGCAACGTCGAGGATGGACCTTCCGAAATCCAAGCTTCGATAATCGTCGGGGCTGATGGGCCTCAGTCGCATGTTCGGGAAAGCATCGGAGCGACGACAAAGACGAAGAAATATTCGGATTCTTTCATGGTTGGCCTAATCGGGCCAGTTTCAGAGTTGAAGGATAGGGCACGACAATACCAGGCGCCAGGAAAGATGCTCGGGATAATGCCCGCAGGCCCAGGAGCGACATACATCTTCTACTGCGTTGGAACTCGGAGCTTTGAAGACTTGAAGAAGGAAGGACTAGGACGTTTCAAAGATGAAGTAACTCAAGCCGCACCTGAACTGGCCGAAGCGTTTGGAATGATGGAGGCATGGACGAAAATCGCGTATTTCACTCCCAGTTTCATAAAGGTCGACCCCTGGGTAGGGAACGGCGTGGCGCTGCTCGGTGATTCAGCGCACACATTCCATCCTCATGCTGGACAGGGAGTGAACCTGTCTCTGCAGGACGCACTCACCTTGGCAGATGTGATAGCAGAAGCCCTGAGCGCAGGGGATACTTCAGCGAAGAGATTGTCCCGATACCAGTCGAGTCGGAAAATGTTTGCTGATGTGATAGGACAGCATGCTCACTATACGTCCACCTATGCGCTCAGCAATAACTGGCTGATCAAGCGACTCAATAGACGGGCACTGAGCAAGATGCAGAAGAATCCGAAGCTCATGAAAAAAGCACTCGAGATAACAGCCGGAGTGTTCACTAAGAAGCCGGGTCTTATCGAGCAGGCAAGAATTGGTGGAATCCTGCCCTAGGTTGCGGTGGGCACAGCGACCACGAGTTCTTCCTCAGGCAGGCTTACGTCCTTGAAGACCGACCAGAAGTAGCCGATCGACGTGAGATAGAGAGCTGTGCACAGGAAGAACGGTAGTGCGAGATAGAGCGCACCGCCAAGTCCCATGAAGTAGGCGCCGACTGATGTGCTTAGAGAGTTGGGTAGTCTCCAGAGCGATGCAGTCACAGCGGAAGCCTGCGACCTCTCGTCTGGAGGAACGAGACCCATCAGGAGAGACTGCTCTACCGGATTGGACATCATCATTAGCGCACTTCTCACGACGTAGATCGAGGAAGCTGACGCGAAGCTAGGAGAGAAAGGAAGGGAGAAAAGGAAAGCCGTCGACGATCCTTGAGTCAAGACTATTGTCTTGACTGTCCCAAATCTTCGCGCTAATCTTGGTGCGGCAAGGTTTGCGAACCCCATCACTAGACTGTTAACTCCTCCCAGGATTGGCGCACTGACATCGTCTACAACTCCGAACTTCAAGAGCGCCCAGCCTGGGATCAGGGGAATGACCATTCCCGCTCCGAGAGCAATCAGAATTCCCGCTAGCGAGTACTGAGCTACGGTTCTGCGAGATTTCTTTGGAATGATATGAAAGCCTCGATGGTCGGCATCAGAGGATCTTGATTCGGAGACTGATAGAGCGATCCCAGGCCCGAGCAGACTGAGCAGAGCCACCCCGAGGAACAGATACCTGTGACCCGTCACAAGGTCAACCGCATACCAGTTTTTCAGCAATCCCAGGATGCTCGCGCTGAAGCCGCCGACGGCTGCGCTGATGGTGGCTATGAAGAAGGACAGGCTAAAAGCACTGGTGCGTTTCGCGTCCGTCGCCTTGTCCGCAAGCATTGCTCCCCAAGATGATGCATACATTGCCTCAGAGAGTCCTGACAGAACGGCCGTTCCAACCAGGAGGGGCAGATTTGTCCCGACGAAGGCGAACAGAACCAGAGTGAAGCTTGCAATGACTCCGCCTAGGACCACGAACCGTTTCCTTCCATAACGATCCGCCAAACCCCCGAAGAGAAGAGTGCTCGAAGCGCTGGTTATGCCGATGACTGTGAGAATTATTCCGCTAGTGGCGAAGCTGAGACCTTCTAGAACAAGATAGATCTGGAGAGTTATCCAGAGGAGACCCGCGGCCGCCCAGTTGAAGAAACTTGCATAGATTAGGAGATTTGCTTCTCGAGGAATGCCTCGGAACTCGTCGAGACCCGTAATGATACGCTGGAACAATAGACGAGCCTCGCTGGATTCCACAACCAACTTGTCGCGGCTTCCACTAAAGGATTGGTCTAGGCTTTCTTGACTGGGATACAATCATACGTGCTCGTGAAGCCCTTGCATCCTATTCTGGGATGGATGGAAAAAGCAGGAACTGATAGAGAACTGGGAAACGGTTAGCCGAAGAGTGAAGATTTTCCCTTTACTAGTTCGACTTATCCTTTCCAAGCTTGCTGTGACGGAGTAAGTTCCTATTGTGAAAATGTAGACGAGATGGAAGTTTGCTAGAATGCCCATTGTTGAGATTGAGCCCCAGATCAGGGTCGAGACTCATGGCGAGAAGCATTAGGTATGCTACGGTGAACGATGTGGCGATTGCAGTTCGGGCAGCTCCCTTTTTTTCACAAAATCGTCCTTGCTCTCGCTCTTACCGTGCAGGACCTGTTACCGTGCCACAGCCTTGGTCTCGAGTGTCTCCCAAGGAAAGTTGTGATGACGCTTATAGTACTCGACAAGTCCTCCTTCCCGCATCAGACCTCTAAGGAACTCTGGAACCTTAACCGCAGGGTGTACACCGCCATCCCGGGTCGTGACGGACCAGTCTTGCAGATTGATTTCTATCTCATCAAATTGCTTCACTTGCTTAGAGATTCCCGGAACCTCTAGCGCAGGGAGCCCAATCGCGAAGCAGTTACGATAGAAAATCCGCGCAAAACTCTCCGCGATCACGGCGGCCACGTTAGAATATTTGATAGCGACAGGGGCCTGTTCCCGGCTGGAGCCTCCTCCAAAATTCTTTCCGGCTACAAATAGATCTCCGGCTTTCACCTTCTTGTAAAACTCAGGGTCGAATCCGTACATGGCATACTTGGCCATCTCGACGGGATCGTTGGTCCTAGCTTTGAACCGGAACGGGATGATAATGTCAGTGTTCACATCATCGGGCCAGACCCACGTCCGGCCTTTCAAGACACTTGGGCTTGTCATAGGTATCTCCTAGGGTCCGCGATCTTCCCTTCTATGGCCGAGGCTGCAGCTGTCGCAGGGGATGAGAGATAGATCTTGGAGGTTATTGCACCCATCCGTCCTATGTAGTTGCGCGGTGAGGAGGATATGCAGACCTCGTTCTCTCCCAAGACCCCAAGATGTGTTCCTACACACGCACCGCAAGTAGCATTTGTGAAGACTGCTCCGGACTGCAAAAATATCTCTGCCAGTCCATTCTTGATGGCTTGCTCGAAAACACTCTTGGATGCTGGGGTGATGACGCATCTTGTTCCAGTTTTGACCTTGTGGCCTTTCAGTATCTTGGCTGCGACGACGAGATCTTCGTATCGTCCGTTCGTCGAGGACCCGATGAAAGCCTGATCGACCGGTGTGCCTTCGACCTCTCCGACCTCCTTTACCTTGTCGACATTTCCAGGCTCTGCAACTTCGGGGACTATCTTTCCAATGTCGATATCGTACTCGTCCTTGTAGCTAGCTTTGGACCCTGCGTGAATCTCGTACATTGACTTGCGATTTTTCGACCTAAAGTATTCTTGTGTTGATGCGTCTACTTCGAAGATAGAGAGTTTGCATCCGCACTCCATAGAATTGTTACTAATACAGGCTCGTGAGGCTATGGAGAGGTCTTTGACGGCGGGTCCCTTCCATTCTATTGACCGATAATTTCCTCCGTCTTCCCCCACTGTTCCAATAAAGTGTGAGACTATGTCCCGAGCAAAGACCCCTTTCTTGAACTGGCCGGTAAGGTTGACCTTGATCGATTCCGGGACCTTTACCCAGAGTTTTCCAGAAGCCCACACAGCGGCCATTTCCGAGCTACCAATTCCCGTGGCGAAGGCCCCGACCGCTCCAGCTTGACATGTGTGAGAGTCAGCGCCGAAAAGGACCATTCCCGGGACGACGTGGTTCTCAAGAAGATGCTGGTGTGAAATGCTCCCTTCGACGAGTCGTACGCCATACTTCTTGACGAACTCTCTCATCAAATGATGAAGGTTAGCGACTTTCTCATCGGGAGCAGGGAAGGAATGATCAATAACGAGATGGATTTTGGAAGGGTCCCAGACCCTCGGGACACCCATCTCGCCGAAGACTTTGATTGCAAGCGGCCCTGTGCTGTCCTGAGCCATAGCGAGGTCCACGGGCAGTACAGTAATGTCTCCCGGGCGATGGATCTTTTCGGCACCATCCGCTCGGATGCTAATGATCTTCTCCGCAAAGGTCAGCGAATCATCGTTCAGGATGCCTTGACGCAACGACGTTCTGAGGCGGGCGAGAAACTGGTCGCTATTAAACGTGAACGCAGAACCTAGACCGTGATATCAGCTCAGGAACTGGCGATGCTGTCTCCGCCCAAAAATCTGAAAGTTTTTGAGTCTGAGTCGACTCATAATAGCCGTCATAAGACCAGTTTTGGATGAGTAATGGACGTATGGCTGAGAAGAAACGCTTGCCACCATGGGAGGAAGCAAAGCTTGTCTTCAAGATGCAAGAGGAGACTCGTAAGCGTAAGCTTCTGGAAGAAGACATGCAGCAGCGTCGAGGACGCGCCAAGCGTGCTGGTCCAAATACCTCTGACGAACTCGAAGAAAACAGGAAGCGGCTAAGGGCGTTACAAAAGCGAATCGATGAAGAAGCCGATCGCTAGCCACTTTCTACAATCCCGAGACGAGGAGGCCGAGCCTCTTTAGCACAAGAAGCGCCTGCAGTGTTAACCACTTGCTGGGTTTGCCCGCTTCCTCGATTTGCAACGCTCTCTCCGTTCCCCATCCTTGGGTTATCAGCTCTCGCTCTTCGGGTCGGGAAACCGTCTCTTCTCCATGCATCGCGTGTGCATGTCGCCATCCTCTGTAGACACCGTCCAAATTCCATTTTCCATCGGGCGTTCTCTTTTCCAAGAGCAGGGCGACGGCATCGTTCATCCTTGGATCATTCTTGATGCCCAGCTCTGTCAGGACTCGCAATCCGTGCAGAAAATCGTAGCAATAGTGTATGGGGTAATGCAGCCTCAGAAAATCAAGCAGCACGACAGAATCATCCTTGTCAGACCGGTAGACGCGATGCTTCAGTAGAAACTCAGCTCCTCTCTTCGCTGAGACTTCCCAGCCCTTCCTCGCGTCGTGCGCCATCATCTCGGACAGAGCCCAGACTGGCTGAATAACCGACATGAAGGATCCATGCTTCCCAGAGGGCGAGCAGTTCCAACCGCCATCAGCCAGCTGTTTCGACAACAGCCAATCCATCGCGCTCAGGACCCTATCGTCCTCCGCGTATCCCATCTTTGCTAGAGCCCGAACCATGTTTCCGGTCGCGCAGATATGAGGCTCAAATTTCTCATGACCCTTTGGTCGAAGCGAGATGCCCCCTGTTTCCACATTGTGATGCTCTAGGAAATGATCAACAGCCTTGTCCACACGCTGGTCCTCGGATGAAGCGCCCAAGTCCGCTAAGACGACTAGCTGCCAAGAGCACGCGGAGAATTTTGGAACATAACAAGACGTAGGATTGTCCCAGTAGATACCATCTTTCTGCTTGGCTAGAATCTTTGACGCCCAACCGATTCTTCCGATACGGTTCAGAGTGCTGATGACGCTTTGATCGTTCTCACCTCTCTCCTGGAGATCGACCAGAGTATGATAACGGGCTGACGGCTCATCCTCCTCTAGGAGCCAATTCAATACGCTCTTCGAGACAGAGACTTTTGGGACTTGAACCTGTTGCAGTTTAGGAAACCTCTCTATGGTCCCGAGAGATTCTTCGAAATAAAGCTGGCGCGTTCAATCAATAGCCCTTAATTATTGAGATGTGCCTGAAAGCAACGTAGATTCGCGCTTTGCCCCAGAAGAAACCAACGGCTGGCTCTGACAAGAGAATTCGGGTCCTAGTTGCAAAGCCTGGGCTGGATGGTCATGACCGAGGCGCGCTTATTCTCTGCCGCGCCTTCCGGGACGCAGGCATGGAGGTCATCTACACAGGCTTCCTCGCAACCCCTGAACAAGTCTCTCAAATGGCTATCGACGAAGACGTTGATGTTGTCGCCATGAGCCTTCTAAATGGCGCTCACATGACGGCCTTTCCCAAAGTCGCCAAGCTTGTCCGAGAGAAGGGCGGTGATGATATTCTGCTCGTTGGGGGCGGTATCATTCCCGATGATGACAAGCCTCGACTGGAGAAGCTAGGGATTACTGGAAATTATGGCCCTGGCACGCCTCTGAAAACGATTATCGAGCATGTTGAGAAGATTGTACGAGAGCGGGACTCCAAGAAACCTAGACATTGCTAAACTAGTCAGAGTGACGGGGCAGATCGCAAGGGCATGGGCTTCCTCTCCATCATGGGCAAAATCCTAATTGGTCTAGCCATGCTCACAATGCCCGTGGCTGTGTCTCTAATCCTTGTCTTCAGTGAGACTCTAACGACGATAGGAGTCGCTATCTCGCTGGGTGCTAGCATCTTCGTGTTCTTCTGCGGAATCTACGCAGGATTCCTCGGGATCAAGTACGAGCGACTCCAGCAGCAGTTCGAATCCTTTGTCAACCCGCTTAAAATCCGGCCTAACGCGGTGAATCTGATCAAAGCAATCTGCCCAATAGATCAAGAACAGATAGTCTTCGTCCACGTAAGCCCACACCGTGATGATGCTCGACCTGACGGCTTGGACATTTTCCTTGGCTCATGCGGCCACGAGGTCCATCGCGGGGAAATCGAAGTAGAACAGCCCGCCGAATCAGCCTAGCTATGACGACCCCCGGAATTGTGTTATTTGCTTATACCGAACCCTCGAAGGGTTCCAGTTTCGTTGAGGTTTGGGTCTCACTAGATCAGTTGTAGAAGATGCTGTCAGATCCTTCTTGGCGGAAGACATCGGATATGGAGACATCACTACCAACGCCCTCATCGACCCCAAGCAAAAGGCTGAGGGAAGAGTGGTCTGCAAAGAGAGTGTGGTGGTCGCTGGCATCGAGGAGGCGCTGGTTATTCTCGAACTCGCGGGCTGTCAAGGAACCGCTGCGGCTCGTGACGGCGATCGAGTCAAGGCAGGGACGATGATTCTTTCCGCTCGGGGTCCGGCGCGGGCCTTGTTGGCCGTTGAGCGGACATTGTTGAACATACTAGCCCACATGTCCGGAGTTGCGACGGCGACGGCAGACCTCGTATCAATCGCCAAGAAGGAGAGTCGAGGCAAGGTGAGAGTTGCGTGTACTAGAAAGACGCTTCCAGGTCTGAGATATTTCGAGAAGCGTGCTGTCGAGCTTGGCGGCGGGGACACTCACCGGCTGAGGTTGGACGATGCCGTGCTGATCAAAGATAATCATCTAGAACTTGCTGGCTCGGTGGGTGCTTGTGTTCGAAAGGCGAAGGAGAGAGTGAGCTTCACAAAGAAGGTGGAGGTCGAAGTTACGACTGCTGAGGAGGCCGTCGAGGCCGCTCAGGCGGGAGGTGACATAGTTCTCCTCGACAATATGACTCCGAAGGAAGTGGGAGGTTGTTTGACATTGTTGATGAGAAGAGGTCTTCGAGACCGGGTTCTAGTCGAAGCGTCAGGCGGGATTAGAAAAGAGAATCTTGCAAGTTACGCGAAGACCGGAGTGGACGTAATTTCCGTTGGCGCAATCACCCACTCTGCTTCAGCCATTGATATGAGTCTGGAGATGCGTGCCTCTCGAAAGCGGGGCTAAGCATTCTGAGCTCTAAGGCTAACGCGCTGATCAGGAAAGCCGATGCCATACGGGTCCGAGAACATCGACTAAAACCCAGTCTCCGATTGAAGACCCAGGGTGAGATAATCGAGTTCATCCACGATAAGGGTCTCGTCTCGACGCTAGGCGGTAACGAGCTTCCAAGCTTCATCAGTTGCATACTAGGCAAGCCTTGGAAGCCTTCTGCGAAGGGCTTCAGTGGCTGGTTGGACTGGTGGTCGACCAAGATCTCCGGCCAACCAGTAGCCCACGTTTCACGAGATATTGAAGGGAGAAAGGACATTCTCGCCACGAGAATATTCAGAAGGACCAAGACCTTCGTATCCGGCGAACTCTGGCCGATCCTCGACATCATCGTTAAACATCACCAAGACCCAGCGGTCAAACAACAGATTCTCTCAGATATCGAGCTGAAAATACTCGAAACTATCGAGACAGAGGGTTCCATCCGAACAGACCGATTGAGAAAGAAGCTCAAGCTCGAGGCCAAAGAAAACAACTCCAAGTTTCACCGTTCACTGAGCCACCTAGAAAGCTACGCGCTAATAGTGGGTGTTGAAGACCCTCGCCCAGAGAAACATCTACACGCCAACATCTGGCAAACGTGGGATACAAGAACCCATGAAGGGAGTGGTCGTAACAGCCTCTCGTACAGTGAAGCCTTAGGTAAACTCCTCGCTAAGACTGTTGACGTTTGCGTTCTCGTCCGCGAAGACCAGATACCAAAATGGTTCGAGTGGAGCACCGACATGCAACCGGTCAAGGAAAAATTGTTACTGGAAGGAACCGTGTTGAGGTCCGGCCCCTACCTCGTTTCATCAAAGGTCCGTGATGTCAACAATTAATGACCGACCGCCCATGGACCTAGCCTTATGGCAAGCTCGCCCGCCGGGCCCTCAACTTCCGACCTCGCCAATAGAAGTCGAATCATAAACCGAATCGAGAGAGAAGCAGGGGTCCCGCGCCTAGCCGACATTCTCTCTGATCGTCTCGCACCAACCGACCTGCAATCATTACTATTGGAAGTATATGCACGGAGAGCAAAGAAACGTGACCCGAAAGCGCTACTCGACGACCATGTCTCAAACAGGTTCACTCGACCCTCTGCCTCCGATCCCACGCGTCTTCTTGCATGGGACCGTGTCGCATTCTCGACACTACCAAGTGTCTTCCAGGCTGTTGAACTCTCACCGGTTTGCTCGCTGGGAACTGGCTCCGTACTGTCTCCGATTAGTCAGGACTGGACCGTTTCGACCATACGAAATACTGAGATTGTTGCCGACCCGACGAACGTGCTCGCGATTGAATGCGCGGTTCGACGCCGCGAACAGAAGAATTTCTCCACGGGCCATGCAGCTTCGGTTCATCTAGCATCGAGTCACCGCGTTCTTAGAGGCCAGAAGATCAGCATCCGTCCAGGTGTCTTGCAACACTTCAGACTCTTTTCCTTGTGCAGTTCTGGCCGCGACCCAGGAAATCTTCGATATGAGACCGAAACGGTGCGTCTCCACATCGGATTCTTCCTAAAGGCGTTCAAGAAGTTTCTGAGCTCTAAGACTCCTCTTCGAGTCACCAGTAGCGACTTCAGCTCTGGGGCTGCGAGATCAGCAGTTCGATCGGGAGTCGTTGACAAGCTTCAATCCTCACACGACGGGGTGAAGATCGGATTTGATCAGGAGAGAAAGCAAGGGCGAGGATACTATGGTGCGTTGTGTTTCAAGATCTTCGCAACTTCCTCCACAGGGCGAGAGCATGAACTGGTCGACGGTGGAGATGTCAATTGGACCCAGAAGCTACTCAATAACGCTAAGGAGCGGCTCGTCATCAGCGGATGTGGGAGCGAGAGACTCTGCGAACTTTTCGGAGCCACCGGTTTCCGACAAAGATTGCTGAGAACCGAGTCTTAGATGCTGGCCCCGACAATCATCAAGATCAATGTCAGTGCAAGCAAGAACACTCCCAACCTAGCGGCCATGCCCAGTCTCTTCTGCAGACTCGCGACTTGAGAAGAGGTCGCCGCGTCCCCCCCGGGTGTTGCTTGTTTCTGCAACATTTTCAACAGTCCAACGAGCTTCCGGCTAGTTGGTATCAAGACTCCGAACGCGATTAGAAGAACGATGAGGGTCACGACCGCACCAATTTGGATGTAAATCAGACCTGAGCTGGACGGTGCAAAGGAGGTCGCGACTTGAGTAATGTAAGCGTATAGCGCGAGACCTGCTACCGCGGCAGCGATAGAGCTTCCTCCGATGAACCGCATGTACGATGGTAGCACAGAGATGGTGAATTCACCTCTTGATGCTGGAGACATTCTTCTTAGCGAGGGCGCGAGGACCGAAACGAACAATGTGGCACCTCCCATCCATGCGATTATTGAGCCAACGTGAAGAAGGAGCAGAACGACAAACACAGCATCGGCCATTCTTGTCCAGACCCAACGAATTCTTTTCAGCTTCGCTATTTATGATGTGTGAGTGGGCATCTTCGTCACCCGGAGGCACGTGGAAGGATACCCGCAAACTGTTCGAATGTTTTTAGATAGTAATAGTTGAAGAATCGATGCTGATCTAATGACCCCGTTCAGCAATCTAGTCATCCTCGACCTTCTGGCCAAGTACAAACCGATCGCCGCTATGACCCACACCTCTGCCCTGTTAGGATGGGACTTGGAGATCAACATGCCAGAGGCTGGCGCCACTGCAAGAGGCCAGGCTCAGGCCGAAATCGAGCTGTTGAGACAGAAAATGACCCTTGACCTGACAGGTCTCATCGAGAAGGCTGAGAGGCAGAAGACCCTCAACGATGCCGAGAAGGGAGTAGTCCGTGTCATCAAGAGAGAACTGGATTTTTACCAAAAAGTTCCACCAGATCTGCTGGAGCAACTGCAGAAGGCCACCGTTGAGGCATCTGTCCCATGGAGAGAGGCGCGGAAGAAGGCTGATTTTGGAATCTTCCAGCCTCACCTCCAAAAAATAACCGACCTGAAACGGAAGCAGGCAGAACATCTCAACCCATCCACTCATCCTTACAACGCGCTGTTGGACCTCTTCGAGGAAGGACTGACCATCAACGACCTTGACCAGATCTTTTCCGTGCTCATACCACAGCTCAAGAAGATCCTGGCCAAGACCCTCGCGCAAGGAAAATTCCCTGAGAAGCATCCCTTGGAGGAGGCTGACTATGATGTTGAGGCGCTGAAACAGGTAAACGAGAAACTCATCGGCCTACTAGGCATGCCAGGCAAGAGATTCCGGCAGGACGTTTCGACACATCCATTCTCGATAAGAATTGCTGGCGATGATGTGAGGATCACAACGAGATACGAGCCTAAAAACTTCAAGGCCTCAACGTTCGGCCTAATCCACGAATGCGGCCATGCTCTCTATGAACTCCAAGTGGATCATGAGCTAGACTTCACACCGACTGGAACAGGCGTCTCTTCAGGGCTACATGAGTCACAGTCCCGGTTCTGGGAGAACATTGTCGGAAGAAGCAGACAATTCACGTCTATGACCTACCCGCTCCTCAAGACGAAGCTTAGTTTCCTATCCCGCTACGACGAGAACCAAGTCTACTCATACTTCAACACGGTAAGACCCAGCCTGATACGGGTCGAGGCGGACGAACTGACCTACAACTTCCACATCGCCATGAGATACGAACTAGAGAAGAAGATGTTGCAGGGAACCGTCCACGTGTCAGAACTCCCCTCGGTATGGAATGATATGATTGAGGAGTATCTCGGCAAGAGACCACCCGACGACGCTCAGGGAGTCCTCCAGGACGTCCACTGGAGCTGGGGCCAATACGCCAACTTTCCAGGCTACTCTCTCGGAAATGTGATAGCAGGAATGCTCTGGAATACTCTGACAAAGAAACAGCTACTTCCAATCAGCGGAGACAAGAGCATCCCGGCACTAAAGGGATGGCTGGCAGAAAACATCCACAAACCAGGAGCAACATATCCACCTAAGGAACTACTCAATCGAGTCTTCGGCCACGGATACGACCCGGCGGGACTAGTAAGCTATCTCGAAAACAAGTATCTCGGAGCAAATTGAACCCATCAAACCTTCCGCTTAGAATCTTTCTGGAGGCTTATGCCAAACCATTTTCGCAACAATCTATCGAACTCTGCCCGACCCTTGACAGATCGCTCAATTCGCCTACCTCCCCTCGTCAAAATGAGCTTCGAATCTGTCAGAGTCACTCTTCCATCCCGTGTCAGCAGAGTGCACACTCGGTTTTTCTTGAAGTGCGAGTTCGGAGAAGTCTGCTGATAGCGACATCTGCGGACAAAATCCCCAAGCGTTCTTGGTCGAAGACTGAACAGGTATTGCGGCTCCCAGAGATTCTTCACGCGATCCCATCTGGATAGAAACCTCCCGCCAGCTCTGCGATTGATACGATAGATCCTTCCGTTGTCAGTTTGTGGACCCTCAAAATCTAGGCGTTTTGGTTCAGTAAACGAGTCTCCGAAACCAACATCGGCCAGCCAACGATCCTTCATCGTCACCAACAGAGTCATGTGATCAAACTCTGGAGTGAAACCACCATTCTCTAGCGCGACTCGTGCAGAAAGCACGCGCGCCTTGAAGCCCAAGCTCGTGAGGAGCGCTGCAAAGGATCCGTTGAGTTCGTAGCAAAAACCTCCACGTTTGTGAGTGATGATCTTCTCGTAGAACGCATAGTGACTGAGAATTATCGGTCGTCCAAGGTGAATGTCAAAATTCTCAAACGGTATTGAAAGCAGGTGCTTCTTGTGAAGTCTACACAGAGTCTTCAAGCTTGGCGGAGTCGGCTCATGATATCCAATTCGGTCTAGGTAGGCGCGAGTTGTGTCGCTGACATGTCTGGTTTTCAGTGAAACCTACGATCCGGCTGGATTGATTACTGCACCAGCATCAATTTACTTTGACCTAGGCTAGCTGCAGCATTCTCTCGATAGAGAGCCTAGCTCTATCGGCGGTCTCTTTTGGAACCTTGACCTCGTAGACCATGTCCCTCAGCGACCGGTAGACCTTCTCCAGAGTTATGGTCTTCATGTACTGGCAGACAGCATCCTCCTTCACAGGCAAGAACGTCTTATCAGGATTCTCCTTCCTCATCCGATGAAGAATGCCCGTCTCAGTAGCTACTAGGAACTTGTTAGCCGATGACTGTCGCGCGTGGCGGACCATTCCTTCAGTAGAGTAGACTTGCGTCATTGGAAGGTTGAAGTCACCCTTCTCGGAGAAGTAGAGGAACTGTGTGACACACCCGCATTCCGGGTGGACCAAGAATTCCGCGTCCCGGTGCTCTTCGAGCTTCCGGTTGATGACATCCGGAGTGATGCCGGCGTGGACATGACACTCTCCCGGCCAGACCTCCATCTTCCGCTGTGTCTTCTCCATAACATAGGCTCCAAGAAACATGTCTGGCAAGAATAGAATCTCCCGGTCCCGCGGAATACTATTCACTACCTTTACCGCGTTGCCTGAGGTGCAAGCGTAGTCGCTTTCGGCCTTCACCTCCGCCGTCGTGTTAACGTACGAAACGACAACAGCCTTTGGATGCTCCTTCTTCCAAGCCCGCAATTTGTCAGCGTCAATGGTTGCAGCTAGGGAACATCCTGCTCCAAGGTCTGGCAGTAGGACCTTCTTCTGAGGAGAAATTATGGACGCGGTCTCGGCCATGAAATGGACCCCACAAAACACGATCACATCTGCCTCGGTCCGAGCGGCGACCTGAGACAGTCCAAGAGAATCGCCAACATAATCGGCGATGTCCTGGACCTCTGGGATCTGATAATTGTGGGATAGTATGACCGCGTTCCGCTCACGCTTGAGCCTCGTGACCCCCGCTACAAGATCCTCTCTACCGTTGGGCCGGATTGTTGCGGGCATTAGTCGACTTCTAATTAACAGAAGGCTAGTCCTCGGTTAAAATGTTGCTTCGAAGATGCCTCCTTGCAAGAGACTTTGTTAGGGTCCGAGTAACAACATTGTTTTCCTCGACTGTTACGATACTACTCTTGGGTTCCTGAGATTCCAGAATAGCTGATGGATGAATTGAATCCCTCTACTGGATCCCGAGATGCAACGTGCACTCGTACGAGGCCGAGGGCTGAGATAGGGATGATCCATCCATGAAGATCAGCTGGCACGATGTGGCTGAAGACGTCGAGAAGCATGCTCACAGACTAGCCGAAGACATTTTCGCGCTAGAACCGGATGTAACGGAAGAGGTGGACCTCAAGGCATTATTCGAGCGCATTCTTGGGAAAGAGGACTGGACTGACAAGCTCGCCGCGCAGCTTGGACGGTTCAAGGGACTCTTTCATCGATCTCAGAAAGAGACCGAACTCCCTGAGGATCTCAAACAACTCATACCGAACATGGGAGATGTCGAGCGCGCCTACGTGGAGATAACAAGTGGGTACAAGGACTTCATCAAGGCAGTCTGGGTCGCGCAACACGAGCGTCAGTGGCGCGAGTGAGACGACTCACTAGTACATTGGCGACTGCAATCGAGCTATTTGCGAAGAAACCCGGTCGATGTACTCCTTCAACCGTGACAACATGGTCTTCGCAGTGATCACTCCGAGAACCTTGTGATCCGAGATAACGAGGACCCGTCGTATTCCTTTCTGAGTCATTATTTGGGCAACCTGGTCTATGCCCTCGTTTCCATCGACCGAAACTAGGTTGCTGGTCATTATGTCGCCGAGCTTCACTTCGCCAGGACCCTTACCTTCTGCCGTAATCTTTGCCAGAAAATCCCATTCTGTAACAATGCCTTCCGGAACGCCACCTGCTGACGCGATTATTACGAAACCGTGGCCCTTCGCCTTCATCTGACGCGCGGCTTCAAGCGCGCTCGTGTTTCTCGAAAGGGAAATGAAATCCTTCTCGACAATGTCCTTGGCAACTAGGACCATGATTGATGACCACACAAAACGGATAGATAATGGTTAACAAATCCTCTGGAGAAAACTACGGATGCGTAGATTGCCCCTTTCATGCTACCTGTTCACGGACCTCTTGTTTCTGATTGACAACTACTCCAACTCCTCGACCTCTGAGAGCAGAGGGAACTATTGCTATCAGACTCATGATTGCCATAATCCAGAAGATGGTGTGCATTGGCGCAATGAAGAGGTCCATGCTCGGAGTGGCTCCCGATGGGAGCTGTAATCCCGCGAATATTGCCTGCAGAACTTTGTTCGATATACTAGTCGCCAAGACGGCGAATGAGATTGAGAGGCTTAGAAGAGCTCCAGTAGTCACCAGGGTGGCAGACATTCCAGAAGCCACGCCCCTCCTAGTCACGGGGGCTGAACTCATGATAGAGCTGATGTTTGGTGCTACAAACATTCCCCCTCCAGCTCCTACGAGTATCATGAGGAGTGCAAGAACTGTGTAGGAGACGTTCGCAGGGATGAGCGCGAGCCCTATCAAGCCGGCTGTCGAGATTGAGAGTCCGGTTGTTGTGAAGAATCGAGGTCCATACTTGTCCGAGAGGTAGCCGCTTAAGGGTCCAAGGCTGACAAACGCCACCGCGAACGGTATCAGGGCAAGCCCAGCTTTGAAAGCGTCGTAGATCAGCACTCCTTGGAAGTATATTGTGAGGACTAGTGATACGCCGCTCCGGGCTATTGAAGCTAGGAAGTTGCTGAATATGCCTGCGGAGAAGGCGCGGATCTTAAACAGTGTCAAATCCATCAGGGGAGTGCGAGAGTGAAGTTCCACATACACGAAGCCGCCGACCATCAACAAACCAGCTCCCATCAGTGCCACATCAACGAGCGTGTATCCCGACAGTGCGCCAAGAGTGAGACCGACTAGGAACGCAGTTAGTCCGCCCGCAAACAGGACATTGCCCGGCAGATCGATTCTTTCATGACGGACAGTGCCCAGTTCCCGCAGCCTCTTGTACGCCCAGAAAGTTGCAAAGGCACCTATCGGAAGGTTGATCCAGAAGATAGACTGCCAGCCTAAGGCCACGGTCAGAATTCCACCCAGTATGAGTCCTATGACGGAGCCGCTAATGCCCGCCACAAGGTTGACGCCGATCGCACGCCCGCGTTCATTTGGCGGAAATGCGTCTGTCAGAATTGCCGCGTTATTGGCCCAGATGAGAGCTGCACCTACTCCCTGAACGAGGCGGAAGAAGACCAGCATTCCACCGTTGACCGATAAACTGCAAAGGCCGGAGCCTATGGTGAAAACCGCGAAACCGAGATTGTAGAGCCGCACTTTGCCGTACATGTCTGCCAACCGGCCGAAGGCCAAGAGTAGGACAGCGGTCATGAGGATGTAGCCCATCAGGACCCAGAGGGCTTCGAACGCTGTAGCATTGAGGCTTCGGGTAATTGTTGGGAGAGCGATGAGGACGATGTTCCCGTCCAGCTGGGACATGAAAGCCCCGATCGTGGTATTGGTCAGAACAGTGTACTTGTACTGCAACTTGTAGCCCCGAAGATGGCTTAGCTTAGTTCGAAGACTTGTACTTGTAGGCCTTCTCTTTCAGACGGACTGCATAAGACTTGTTTCTGGAGTGCTAGGATGCTCTCTTGGCTCCGATGTAGTAGTGTTCCTTCGCAACTTCTTGGAAGACCACAATCGTCTGATCCCTCGGAGCCTTGGCAATGCTCTCGACCGCATCAGTAATGGCCTTGGCTAGATCGTCCTTCTGCTGTTGAGTCCGCCCACCATACATCAAGACTTTGACTATTGGCATAGTTCGACACCTGACCGGGTCCGGAAATGGAGTTGAAGAAATTTACCTTCGCGGTACAAGCTGAATGATAGATGAGAATCGGTGTTCTAGTTTAGCTTCTGGATGAGCCGGGATGTTGCGGCGACCGTGACAATCGCGCCTATTGCGACGCCGTCTAGATCGTTGATGAAAAATGCGAGAAGAGTAGTCGCTCCTCCCGCAACCATGTCTCGAAAGAGTCCTCTGTTTCGCGGAGACTTGTCGATAACGTCAGCGGCGAGGACGAGGAGTAGGGCGAGGAAGTACGCTGGTTGCTGGGAGATCGCTGAGGTCAGAAGGAAGAATATCGGCCATGCTGCGAACTGACTGACAGGCAATAGGAAGGATCGTATTTCCGTCAGCCGTAGGGACAGGCCGCTCATACATTATAGGGGAGGTAGCCGTATAGAAAAAGCGACCCAACTATTTCTACTACTTTTCGGTTTAATTTTTCCTACTGCGTCTCAGTCGAGACACGGCTCTGTCAAGACCCTTCAACACTATTTCTCTAGGTTCCATGCGGACTTGCTGTACTTGGTATCATAGAGCTCATTCGCTGTCGACAACTCAGTCTTCGTCAAAGTTCCCTCCTCCAATCGCACATTGTAAGAACTCTCTATTCCTCGAACCATTCCATCCCTCACATTCCTCGTCGTCACATCCTTCCCCAACTCATCACGAATCGTCGTGACTCTCTTCTGCACACTAGCAACATGCCTATCAGCGAGCTTCACCTGCGGAACATTCAAGACCCGTCCGAGAATCGACAGGTCAGAAGCCACTAGGACACAGCCGTGATGAAAGACGGTCCCCCATCTGATGCTCCCAGCAGCACCTGAAACCTTCTTCCCTTCGACCTGAATATCGTTGATCGGTTGAAACTCAGCGTTTACTCCGAGACCCCGCAATCCTTCGACGGCACCCTCCGAGAGTCTCTGAAAGACCAGCTGAAGATCCATATCCGGGACCAAGGGGTGACCCTTCCTCAATGAGATCGCGTAGTTCAGGTTGCCAGCATCATGATAGACCGCCCCGCCCCCAGTAAACCGTCTAACCACCGTGGTCCCAGTCTCCTTACAAGCATCGAAATTGACCTCGAGCGGCGCCGACTGGAAGCATCCCAGAACTATCGTGTTTGAGTTATGCCAGAAACGAACAGTGTTCGGAGCCTTACCCTCACCCACCGCACGTGGAATAGCTTCCTCCACGCTCATGTTCATGAACGGATCATCCCGGTATTCCAAGTCGACTAGTCGCCAAGTCTCCATTAGAACCCTGACTCCCCAGGTTTTGCGGCGAGTATTGCTTTGACAAAATCATCCGACGTCACACCCAGACCTTGTGCGCCGGTTCCACGGAAGAAACGATCAACCAGAAGTTTCAACTCCTCTTCCTTCAACGGAACATCCTCCAACATCATCTCGAGCTTCGCGAGACTGTCTTCCGGAATCAGGAAGAAATCTCCAGAGATTTTCGCGGACTCGATTCGTCCTCCCGTTTCTCTCAATCGGACTCTTAGCAACTTTCCTCCCGGAGCCTTGTAATCTGCTGAAAGCAAGGTCCTCCCGCCGTTGGTCATTGCGCTATTCCTATCTCCATTAGTCTCGACCTTGGTAGTCATCAAACTAGTTAGCTGTGAATCGTTTCATTTGCCCTTTCACGATCCTAAGGCCGGTCTGAAGATTTCCCTTGCCAAAGAGACCGGTGAGCACCTCGTTTCCGTTACCAGGAGCTCTTGGGAGACCCTCAATAATTTCCCTCATTTGTGAGAATAGCTTGTGGTAGTGTTCTAGCTTGTGTTTCTTTCTATCTGATAGTTGCCAATAGAACCTAGTACAAACGGTCTCCCTGTCTCCCCCGTCTCCGTCGTCGATGACCGCTTGCGCTTCAACGGTGAAATCTCTATTCTTCTTCCGAAGACCAAGGTATAGCGCGAAGGCCACGTTCGACGGCGGAGAGAATGCGAGGTATCCGCTCTCGTGACGATTGACTTTCCAGCGAGGATTCGTTGGATGTCCCCCGCTACAAGATGAAAATGTCCGGTATCCTTTATTGTTCAGCAATGAGACAATTTCCCTGATCGCCGGGTCTATTCGATGGATATTTCGTCCGTCCCGAAGGCTCTTCCAGTTCGACCGTTCCAGCTCCCCCAACCTCTTCGAGTGAGCGCGAGGAAGAAAATCGTCACTCATTTCTCTCGACTTTACAAGCGTATCCAGCGGAAGACTGACTCGTCAAAAACATAACTCTGGTTCTGATCGGCTGAAGCGAACCCCTTGAACTCGTGCCACCTATCAGACTTCTTGTCGTAGACTGCCTCGACCAGTTCCAGCGGCTTATCCATCGTCTCGGGACGCAGCATCTGACCCAGAATCCCCGTAAGGTGCCCGATCTGGTCTAGGGCAGAGCTCAACTCTTTCTCCTCAAGAACTCCAGACTTGAATACCAGTTTATTCTTCTCTCCTAGGAAACTCAAGGTAACCGCAGCGCCGGCTTTTCCTCTTCGATATCTGACCTGTCTCAGTAGCTCTTTGAGTTCACGCCAGTTTTCCCGTAGAACATCTGTAAAGACCGTCGTAACGTAGGGATAGTGGAATGTTATGTTGACTCGAGTGGCCAAATCCTCGTCCAAGAGTTCAGCATAAGACGGATGTTCAAGCCGGAATCCCTTCCGAAGGATCCTATAGAGGACCTCGTGCTCGAACGGCGACAATTCGCCCTCGACCAAGACCTCAGCAAGAGGCTTCTCTGGGACAGTTACAGCCTCGCGAGTACTCAAGCTAGGCATTAAGTGGTTAGAGTCTGAGATAAGCGCATGGCTCTACCACTCCAGGGTCTACGCGTAATAGATCTGACCCAAGACTTCGCGGGACCCTTCTGCACCATGATACTGTCAGGCCTAGGCGCGGAAGTCATCAAAGTTGAGAAGCCGGTGTCCGGGGACGAGACTCGTGCCTGGGGGCCACCCTTCGTCAGGGGTCTCAGCTATTATTTTCTCAGCCTCAATCGTGGAAAAAGGAGCATCACGCTTGACCTCAAGACTTCTGCGGCCCAGAAGGTAATCCGGCAACTTGTACAGGATTCTGATATTCTGGTCGAGAGCTTCCGTCCCGGCACACTATCCAGGTACAACCTTGACTATCCCAGGCTCCGGAGAGTGAACAAGGCCCTCGTGTACTGTTCTATCTCAGGATTCGGACAAACAGGTCCCTATCGTGATCGCCCTGGATATGACATCGTGGCGTTTGCGATGAGCGGGATCATGAGCACAACCGGCGAGGAAGGTCGTCCATCGATCAGAGTTAGCATCCCAGCTGCAGATATCGCAGCAGGCCACTACGCATCAACGGCAATCCTCGCCTGTCTCTCCCGCCGGCTTGTGACGGGAAGAGGAGACTACATCGACATCTCACTCTACGACTCAATCGTTTCCTGGCTCAGCTATCTGGCGACCTACTATTTCGCGACCGGAAAAGAACCCAAGAGAATGGGTTCGGCCCATCCCAGCATTGTACCGTACCAAGCCTTCATGTGCAAAGACAGGGAGATCATAATTGCGGTGGGCAATGACCAACAATTTCAAAGACTCTGCCAGAGCCTCGGACTAGAGAAGCTCTCAGAAGAGAGACGGTTCAACACTAATCCTCAACGAGTCCGAAACAGATGGCAACTAATCTCGATACTATCGCTGCGTTTGAGGGAACACAGCGCAGCATACTGGAACAAGCTCTTCAATCAGAACCGAATCCCCTCAGCACCCGTCTACAAGATCGGCGATGTTGCCAGGGATCCCCAAGTCAAACATCGTGGTCTCTTCAGGAAAATGAAATCCGGAATCCCGCAAATGACCTCGCCCATCAAGCTATTCAAACAAGAGAAACGTCTCTCGAGTTCCGCTCCCACGCTGGGGCATGACACTACCCAAGTTCTCCGAGAACTCGGCTACTCTAAATATGCAATAAACAGAATCACAAGGAACAGAGCTGGTTAATTCCAGCTGTAGCTTTTCAATGCGCGAACGCTGCCTTAGCAGGTGTCCGAAAGGAAGTCAATTCGACTCCCCTGAGACGACTCCCAATCTTCGCAATGACTCCCGGCGCGTCAGTGTCGAACTTGCAAACAAGACACTGCACTAACAGTGATAGTGTCTCGATTTTGATGACGTCCAATCCGAGATTTGCCGACTTCACTGTTTTCTCAGCATAGTCCCTATCGATGCCAGCAGCGATCACTCGGTCGAAGAGCAACTTCCTCCACCATATGAACAGGTCTCGGCTCTTGTCAGCCAGTTCGACAGTGACGTTCTCTCCCTGAAGCTGCGTAACAATGACATCGACTGGAAAATAATCCAAGAGGCCATTCTCTTGCAGAATCTCTCTTGATGATTTCAGGGCACCATCTGATAGTTGAGCCCTCATCCTGTGCAGGGGATAGAGCGCATCCTTCCGCGTGGGCTGAAGGATTCCTATGTCGACGTAGACACCGAAACCTACCCTCCCCGATCCCGTGATGAATCCCCTGCGAACGTCCCAGCGCTCCACCTTCGAACGGAGCACAGGTGCTTCCCCAAACTTTTCCTTTAGAAGGTTGAGGAATGTCTCTGCGTCGTCTCCCCGAGCTCGGACCTGCAACCATTGTTGTGGAGCAGCGATTTCCCAGTCGACCCTTAGACCCTGGGCCTCTCTCGATAGAACATTCCAGACCGGCTTAGGTCCACGATTCAGAACGGGTTCAGGGATTTTCTCAGCCAGGGTGGCTGTCAGCCAACCCTCAGCCAAGACTATTCTTCTCTAAGGATCAGACTTTCCCGGTAACGAAGGCTGCAGGGCGATCGGAGAGCTCCGACTCAAGCTTGCGCGAAAGATCCTCTAGCAACTGTATGGTCTTACGGTTATCATCGCTCACCATCTGCCCGTTACAACCGCTACATCTGAAAGCGGACTCCATCGCGTCCTCAAACGTCACACGCACGTTCAAGCATTCTTTGCACATGAAGAAACTATGACCCTTCTCAAATTCCAGCCTTGTCCGAAGGGTCTCCAGAGCCTTCTTCTTCCGGCTCCGGACAAACGCGTCCAACTGGTCTGGCTGGAGCTTCCAGTGATAGATGAACCATCCAGTCTTCTCATCCCTCGACCGCTGGCACGTCACCAGAGCATGGTCGTAGAGCTTGTAGAGAACCTTCCGAGCCGTGTTCAGCCGGACGTTAGCCTGGGTCGCAATAACATCGTCAGTGGTTGTCCCAGCTTGGGCAAGCGCCTTAACCACGCTGATGGCTTCCTCTCCGCCAAAGAAGCTGGCTAAACGAGCAAGATCATCGTGATGATTCCCCATAATCTCTGATACCCCTCGCCACCCTATATTGTGCGCTTCTCCAATTTAATGTATTACCCTAACAATGAACTCGCCAACATTGGCGAGAATATTCATTCTCCGGATAGGCCACCGGGTCTTCAGAGACTCACGAGTGACCACCCACGTCTGTCTAACCGCCCGCGCTCTAGGCGCTGACGGAGTAATCATAGCGGACCGTGAGGACAAGGTTGTGGAATCCACAATCCGAGATGTGACAAACAGGTTCGGGGGACCCTTCGAGGTCGAGAGCGGAAAACCATGGAAACATGCTGTCCGAGACTGGAGAGCCATGGGAGGACGAATAGTCCATCTGACAGCGTATGGACTACCACTGCCGAAAAAGCTCTCAGAAATACATGACGCCGACGCAGATCTTCTCGTCATTGTAGGGTCAGAAAAGATGCCTGGAGAGATCTTCAAAATCGCTGACTGGAACATATCAGTTACCAACCAGCCCATGAGTGAAGTGGCCGCGTTAGCTATTTTCTTGGACTGGTTCAGGCAGCATCGTGAGTTCGACCGCGAGTTTTCCAAGGCTCAGGTCCAGATCGTTCCCTCAAAAAGTGGAAAAGAGATTCAACAACTCCCCAGGTGAATATGGTTTGTATGAGATTACGAGAGCTATGGCGCCTAAGACGCCTGCTACGATGATGGGAAACGAGCCATCTTCACTACGCCTCAATGTTCTCCTTGTGCTTCACCAAGGCCACATCGCCCAACGTGACTACAGGAGACGGCGAAGCTTTGCGAGGGGGAGAAGGAACCTCAAGCTCTTCCCGTGGAACAAGCAATCTGACCCTGAGAATATGTTCCAATTCCTTCGAGAGTCTCATAGTCGGCAGCATCTTGCCAATCTCGATCTTCTGAATAACCGTCAGCTTCTCCTTCGCTTTGAAAGCTAGATCATGTTGAGAGATGCCAAGCTTCTCCCTTCCCTCTTTAATGACTCGGGAATATTCCTCGATAAGATCAGACTCCTCAACCGCTTTCGGCAGCCTCTCGATCGGTGCATGCGTATGCGAAGGCGCTATCACCGGGCGACGGGACCTATCAGAAAAACTGGGGAGTCTAGTGCCAATACTCGAACATTGCTGGCATACGATGAGGGTTGCTCCTTCCACCAGTGACCTTCCAGGCTTGCCCACGATCTCGTGTCCACAAATCTCACAGAACAAGGGTTCAGGATACCTCTAGGCGAGAACGTTAGAAATAGCTACTCAGGATGCTTATGTAGGTATCGGATTTACAATGCCCCTCCAGCCTGTAAAGCCCCGGCTTCACGAGCTGAGAAGAGTCAGAGTCGTGGCCAATTACCAGTTTGGTAAGGGCGCGAGCAAAGCCTTTCCCAAAACCCTCTTGATAACACGATCCCCCAATACTCACAGAATTCGACACATCTACAACAACACCGAGCTGTTGGCAACCTATCGCCCGAAGGATGGATTGCTTGCACTATCGATCCCCGGGGGGCAAGCTCTACGCGGTACCTTCAAATCACCGAGGCTAAGGGTCGAGGTCGTCCCAGGGGTTGAGGAGTTCATCAAGAATGGGGGCAATGTGTTCTGCAAACATGTTCAGCACGTGGACCCAGAACTGCGCCCAGCAGAGGAAGTTCTCGTGGTTGATGGGAGGGATCGTTTGTTGGCGGTTGGCAGAAGCTTCTTCAATGCTGAAGAAATGCTCAGTTTCAAAATTGGCGTAGCGGTAAAAGTCCGACATGGAGTTGAAAGCTGATAGACTTTAACAATCAGCAACCCGCCAAAGACGGTTGAAAGTTCCACCATGCAACGTCGGATCAACCCTAGAGAAGCGAACCGGATGATGCAACGCATGGGCATGCAGGTCAAACAGGTAGACGATGTGACCAGAGTCATCATCGAGTCGGCCTCAAAGAGAATAGTAATCGACGCTCCCGAAGTTGCGATCGTCACGGTCCAGGGACAGACAGTCTACCAAGTTGGTGGAGGAACAGCCCGTGAAGAAGGTCCGGCTGGGGCGTCTACACAGGAAGATGCAAACCTCGTCGCCTCACAGGCAGGAGTATCAGTAGACGAAGCTGCTAAGGCTCTCCAGCAATCTGGAGGCGACCTAGCTCAAGCCATTATCGTTCTCAAACAGAAGAAAACCTCCTGAGAAATTCCGGTCTTTGACTATACAAGCGACCGTATGCTTCATACTCAGAGACAACGAGGTTTTGCTCCTCAAGAAATCCAAAGGACTTTTCGGTCAGGGAAAATGGAACGCTCCCGGCGGCAAGATACTACCCAATGAAGAGCCTCAGACTTGCGCTGTTAGAGAGGTCTTCGAAGAGACCGGAATCATCGTAGAGAATACGGAACAAATCGGCCTCCTGCACTTCTACAACAACAGCCAGCGCGAGAATCCCGATTGGATCGTCCACGCATTCCTCGCCCATCAATCCATCGGAGTACCCATAGACGGACGAGAAGGCCGGCTCAAATGGTTCAAAATCGACGCTCTACCCTTCGACGAGATGTGGGAAGACGATCAATATTGGTGCAGACTAGCACTTGAAGGGACCAGACTTGAGGGATGGTTCTACTTCTCAGGCGACTTCGAGAACCTAATCGATCATAGGATAGAAGTCAAGCCACCGCCAAATCAGATCGAAGAATGAAACTGGCTATTCTAGGGTCTCTCAGGCTTTAAGACCCAAAGCAGACCCGGGACATGGCAAGAGAAGATTGAAGCTCATAGAGTGCGTGCCAAACTTCAGCGAAGGACGACGACAAGAAGTAATCAACTCAATCGCAGATGCCATCAGATCAACTCCGGGCGTCACCCTGCTAGATGTAGAATCGAATCCTGACCACAATCGCTCTGTCATAAGTTTCGTCGGCGAATCCGGTCCCGTCAAACAAGCGGCGCTCGCCGCGTCAGGGAAGGCCATTGAGCTCATCGACCTCACCAAACATGAGGGCGAGCATCCTCGCATGGGAGCCGTAGACGTAGTCCCGTTCGTACCGTTGTCCGGAGCAACCATGGACGACTGCGTAGCACTGGCGAAGGATTTTGGCAAAGAATTCGCAGAGCGATTTCATGCTCCAGTTTTCCTCTATGAGGAAGCTGCCTCTATACCCGAAAGGCGAAACCTTGCGGATGTAAGAGCAGGCGAATTCGAAGGACTCCGTGACAAAATAGGCAGAGACCCAACAAAGAAGCCGGATTTCGGCCCCGACAAGATTCACCCAACTGCAGGGGCGACCGCTGTGGGCGCGCGGGAAATACTGATCGCCTACAACGTTAACCTTGGGACAAACGACCTCGCAATCGCGAAGAAGATCGCGCACCAGCTCCGAGCTAAGGATGGCGGCCTCGCCTACGTCAAGGCTCTCGGCTTCGAACTGAAAGAACGCGGAATCGTACAAGTATCGATGAACATGACTGACTATCACAAGAGCCAGCTCTTCAAAGTCAAAGAACTCGTCGAACTTTTCGCCGAGAGATACGGGGTCCAAGTCGTGAGCAGTGAGATCGTAGGACTCGCCCCAATGGACGCGCTGGTTGATTCTGCCGAGTTCTATCTGAAACTTGAGAATTTCAGCCGCGAACAAGTTCTGGAGAAACGATTGTTCGCACCCAGCCCGTCAAGCCTAACCGACATGAGCCTCTCAAACTTCTCGGAGGAAGTGGCTTCAAAGAAGGCAACCCCAGGAGGAGGCAGCGTTTCGGCATATATGGGCGCATTAGCCGCGGGCCTTGTCTGCATGGTTGCGAGAATAACACTCGCCAAGAAGGACACGGCGCAAGACATCGAACAGCTTCAAGAGGTCGTTCGGAAGGGAGAGGATCTTCGCGAGAGATTATTGGGACTGGTTGTCGAGGACGCTGAATCCTTCGATGCTGTTATGCAGGCGTTCAAGTTACCCAGAGACAAGCCGGACGTTCGAAGAAAAGCGATTCAAGACGCCACAGTCAAAGCAGCCGAGGTGCCACTACGCACACTTGATTCCTCTGTTAAGATTCTACGCCTGGCAGAAGAGGTCGCGAAATACGGAGCGACCAACGCGCTCTCTGATGTTACGACATCTGTGGCCGCTGCGCGAGCGACCACGGAAGGAGCTGCCAGCAACGTACTGATCAACCTAGACATGCTAGAGGACAAACTATGCGCAGACAAGACCCGCATGCGCGTCTTGGAACTGAGAAAAGACGCAGAACAATTGGAGCAACGAGCTCTGGAACTCGTAGCAACTCGTTCCCGTAAGAAATAGCCTAAGCGTCCAACTGAATCAATCCCGTCTTCTTATCAGCCCAAACCATCAACGGGGCCACAAGCATAGTCAACTCTCTTCCCTCTCTAGTCAGAAAATACTCGACTCGGGGAGGAATTTCCTGATAAGCTACACGTTTCACAATTCCATTCCGTTGGAGGTCCTTCAAGACATCGCTCAAGGTCTTGGCGCTTATACCTGGAAGTTTCCGAGCCAGATGGTTGAACCGCAGCGTTCCTTCGTTTCCAAGTTGAGCCAAGGCACATAGTACCCATTTCTTCCCAATAACATCAACAAGCCCCTCACACGGGCAGGGACAGATGCAGCAGGGTTCTCCTTCCTTTTGTCTAACCATTCTGTAACCCAGTTACCCTATGGGAACTTGCCGAGTTAAATACTTCACTTTGGTAACTGAGTTACCGAGGTGAAGTGTCAAATGAGCTGTTGCGGACCCGGCTGCGGATGTTGTGGTCCAGGGTGTTGCTCCAACGAGCAAACAAGCCAGAACATCGGAAAGAACTGAGCCTTGAAATGGTAAGGCTGTTCGAAGTCTGATGCGTACCCACCTTTTTCTGAAGATCTCCCGGGCAGACCATGGAACTCTTAAACATGAGGAATCGGGTCGATCGCCCTCGTCGCTCAATGCAGTATTCCCAACTCGGTCCCACCGGACTCCAAGTTTCACGCATCTGCCTTGGAACAATGTCCTTCGGTAACTCTGAGGAGTGGATGGTTGAAATCGATAAGGCGAGGCCGATTGTGAAACGTTCTCTCGACCTAGGCATAAATTTCTTTGACACCGCGAATGTTTACTCGAACGGAAGATCCGAGGCAATCGTTGGCGAGCTTCTGAAGGACCAACGGGACGATGTGGTGATTGCTACAAAGGTCAGATTGAAGATCGGAGAGGGACCCAACACCGAAGGGCTCTCACGATACCACATCATGGGCCAAGTGAAGAAGTCTCTCAAGCGTCTCCGAACTGATAGAATTGATCTCTACCAGACCCACCGATGGGACTACTCGACCCCGATAGAAGAAACACTCCTCACTCTCAATGATCTAGTCCGACAAGGAACGGTCAATTACATAGGCACCTCGAGCATGTTTGCCTGGCAGTTCGCGAAAGCGCTCGCCGCAAGCAACCTGCTGGGAATTGCCCGTTTTGTATCTATGCAGAACCACTACAACCTCTGCTATCGCGAGGAAGAGCATGAGATGATACCCTTCTGCAAAGACCAAGACATAGCTCTGATTCCGTGGAGCCCCTTAGCCCGTGGCTTCCTTACAGGCAGATACAAGCGCGGGGGAAAAGTGGACACTCCGAGATACCGATCTGACAAGTACTTTGCTGAAAGATTCTTCAGACCCGAAGACTTCGACGTCGTCGAGCGCGCCGAGGAGATAGCAAAGGAGCAGGGAGTAACAGTATCCCAAATCGCCTTAGCTTGGCTCCTCCACAAAGGAGTCTGCGCTCCAATAATCGGAGCAACTAAAGTTGAGCATTTAGAAGATGCTGTCAGCTCGCTCGAAGTCAAGCTCTCACCAGATGACATGAAAAGGCTGGAAGAACCCTACAAGCCCCATCGAATAATCGGACCGCTACATGTTCCGAAGCCCGCTAGCTAGGTTCTGGACCTTTCTCTCGCGGCAAAGTTTCGAAGCTGTGTAGGGTCCCAACCAACAACTTCGACAATTTCTCGACGACGAATTGTCTTCTCCGGATTCTCTGAATGAAGCCGTTGAATGATCTTATCGTTGACCTCCGCCGGGACATCCCAAGAAACTGAAGACCTCCTCTTGTCGAAGGAGTCTATCTCTTCATGTAAATGGATGTCTGTCAAGTAGTCACCAACTAATTTGATAGTCGCCGGAGGTATCACTCGACGAAGCCCAGCCTCACCATCATTGAACCGATCCAGAGGATAGCCCATCGCCTTCCTCAGCTCCAAATATCTCGACCTCGGACTGAACCCCTCCCCGCCCTCCACCTCAGCAACAACTACTCTCCTTGTCACCTGGCCTACTTCGCCAACTACCTGAACCCAATCTCGAACGAGATGCAACACATGAACCATAATTGCACCATCAAAGACTCTGTCCCGGAAAGGAAGGTAGTGCGCGTCGGCTTGGACCAAGTTTCGGACTCTCTTCTCTCTAGCCTTAGCCATCATAGAGAGTGACACGTCAATACCTACGACGTCGAATCCTGAATTATTCAGGTACTCTGCAAATCGGCCCGTCCCGATTCCGACATCGAGAATGGTCCTGCAACCAGCGAACAGTTCTTTCATCGCGTTCAAGAGACTCTTCATCGCTTCTGGTGGAACGCCGGACCATCTCGTGGAGTCGTAGACGCCGGCTATACGATCAAAGGAAACCGCCACTTATGTTTCACCTAAAGCCCCCGAGTGACGTCAACTCTCGAAGCATCTGCTCCTTTGGACATGTGGAAGGTCAATCGACCGTCTGCTAAACCTATACGTCACGATTGACCCTGTGATGCTATCTTGCTTCATGCTGACGGGGTCGCCCGGAGCTTATACTCAGAGGGGGGTTTCCTCAGCCCTAAGCCGCCTTTCGACTTTTCCAAAGCCCTGGACTTCTTGAGAGGCTTCCCGCCGATGCTGGCGGACCAGAAGATCGATGAACTCTCTCTGACTAGGGCTGTCTGTATCGGAGGCCAGACGGTCGTCTTCAATGTTAGATCAACAGGCCTCATCAAGAGTCCTCGATTGAAATATGCACTCAGTTCCGATCGTCCCCTGACGCCTGGTGTGCGTGACGCAGCGGTAGACCGTATCAGTTTCTTTCTGAGTCTAGCTGATGACCTCGAAAATTTCTATCGCATCGGCTATGGTGATGTGGATTTTGCGCCGATCCTGCAGAGGCTTTACGGTCTACACCAGGTGAAATTTCTCACTCCCTTTGAGTCTGCCTCCTGGGCAGTACTCTCTCAGCGCTATCCGGCCGCAGCAGCGCAAAGGACCAAACAGGCCATCACCGAAAAATTTGGTACAAGTCTAGAGATGAATGGTCAGAGGTACGTCGCTTTTCCCGAACCCTACCGCCTGGCGTACGTCAGCGAACCTGACCTAGGTGCCATTGTCAAGAATCAGCGGAAGACACAGTTCTTGATCGGCGTCGCAAAGGCCTTCGCAGAGAAAGACGAAAGATTCCTCAGAACAGCCAAGTACGACGAGGTTGAAAAATGGCTAAGTCAGATCCAGGGCATCGGAGACTGGTCGTCAAAACTGATTCTCCTGCGAGGACTCGGCCGAATGGAGAAGATCGCGGTGGAGAAACGATTGCTGAGAGCCGCTTCAAAAGTCTACGGTCGAGGGAGAACCCTGACTCAGAGCGTGTTAGACCAGATGGCGGAGAAGTATGGACCTTGGAAGGGGTACTGGGCATACTATTTGAGAACGGCGTCCCTGAAATCCTGAGATAGCAGCCGAGCTTTCACTGAGCTACTCAGGATTAGACGTTGACAGAGACTGCACTTTTGCTAGGGCGTGTTTGACCAGGACCGATCTTCCCCAGCCGTGGTGAGCAAAGTCTTCGACCGGCGGCAGTTTGTCGATCTCGAACCATCTCAACTCTGCAACTGTCATCCCAGGTGAGACGTTCATGGTTCGCGTGAAGGCTAGATAATCAAAGATGAGATGCCAAGTCTGATTGTTGCCCATGAAAGATTCAATCTCTGCGAGTTTCAGTGTTGCATCGTCTATTCCTGCCTGTTCCTTCAAGATCCGCCTGGCGGCTTCGTCTGGATGCTCTAGGTGGTGAAGATCATCGTTGGGTAGAAACCATCCTTCTTGATTGTCGGGGCCGACCCTGTATTTCACTAAGAGCGCCGAACTGTGATGAAGGGTCGCGATATGGGCTACTAGTGTATGCGTGTTGCATTCCATGGGTGAAATCCTAGCATTTGTCCTCTGCGAGAGAGGAAAAGATTAGCCTTTAGTCGCGCAGAATTCCTTCGACAACGTTCCCTTGGAGTAGTGAATCTTCAGACTTCTCTGCCTTCTCGAAGAGTGTAGTCTCATCTACCTGAACCGAAGCTCGTTTCTGGTAGATCTTCGCGACTTGTCGAAAGATGTCTGAAAGCTTGTCAGATTTTGGCCGAACCTCTTTGCCGAGTCGCCGGGCCAATATCTCGGCGCAATGGTTCACCACCATCCTTCTCCCGGTCCCAAGTATCTCGCCTAGCGCCTTGTCGAGCTCCTCAATTCCATCAGGTAGCTTGTTCATATCTACATGGTGTCTACGTCTGGCATAGTGAAGAATCAGCTCGGCAGTCGCCCCCCCTAGACTCTGAAACGCTTCTTCAACAGAATCCTTTAGCTGCATCGCTAAGTCGGGAGGAAGATGTACTAGCCGGAACAAGCCCCGTTGGGACATCGGTAGCACTAGACGAGCTGCCTCTGCCAATCTTACAACTAACGTTACTAGGCCGGCCTACGACAGGTTGCACGCAATGAGCCGAAGCGGGCCCAGGGGGCACTCAGAACCCGCAAACCGGACGCTAATTAGACCCGCGTTACTCTTTCAGTTCTCGAATGAGCTGTTTAGCTATCGTTAGCCGTTGAATGTCGTTTGTTCCCTCGTAAGTCTTGATGATCTGCGAATCTCTCAAGAACCGCTCGACCGGGTACTCGGTCGCAACGCCGTAGCCGCCGTGTATCATCATCGCCAACAATGCCAGCTTTTCGGCTGTCTCAGTTGATGTCACCTTCGCGATCGAGGCGGCTTTGACAAACTCCTTGCCCTGATCCTTGAGCGATGCTGCCCAGTAGGTGAGCAGACGTGCCGTGTGAAGCCCGATGGCCATCTCGGCCAGCTTGTACTGGACCTGCTGAAAGTCGATCAACGGCTTCTCAAAACTCGTCCTGGTCTGCGCATAACTTATCGCGGCCTCGTAAGCGGCCTGGGCAATACCGACGCCTTGAGCCGATACGTCGACCCGCCCTCGATCGTAGGTCTTCACGCCAATGTAGAACCCGTCACCCTCCTTACCGACAAGATTGTCGGTAGGTACTTTGACATGGTCAAGAATCAATTCCGAAGGTTGCGAGCCTCGGAGGCCTGTCGTTTCGATGTGACTTCCTATCTGGAATCCCTCTGCTCCTCTTTCAACAATGAATGCACTCAAACCCTTATGCCGCTCCTTGCTACTTGGAGGAGGACTCGTTCTAGCGAACACCAAGTAGAGGTCCGCGATCTCACCGTTTGTGATGAACGTCTTCCGGCCGTTGATCTCCCAGTGGCTTCCGTGAAGCTTGGCCGTTGACTTGATCCCGGCTACATCGGACCCTGCCCCGGGCTCAGTCATCGCGTGAGCCCCGATCTTATCGCCAGATACGATCGGGACGAGAAACCGTTTCTTCTGCTCTCCCGAGCCCCATTCATTCAGAGGCTCCGACACCAGATGACTCGCGACAAAGACCGTTGAACAGGCAGCTGAGACTCGAGCTATCTCTTCGATAGCAATGACCATCGAGAGAAGATCTCCACCTAGACCACCATACTCCTCCTTGTATGTGATAGCAGTCAGACCAACTCCCGCAATCCGTCGGAGAAGGTCTCTCGGTATCTTGTTATTCCGATCAATCTCAAAGGCTACTGGCCGAATCTCCTTCTCAGCAAAATCCCGGATAGTATGTCGGAGACTCTCGTGATCAGCAGTCAGCTTAACTTCATAATCAGCAGAACGAGGCATCATAGTGCTCGTCAAATCTAAACCAACACCCAACCTTGGTGGCAATCATTCCTTTAAGCTTTGGAACACATCGGCAGCGTACGATTCACGTCTAGAGGCAGAACCTCTCAGCCCCATTTTAGTCATCTTTCTCTTCCTTATCAATTCCTTTTAGAACCGACGAATCAATCTGACCACGTGAGAAGTTCGCGGGGAGCGCTTCGGTTCTCTTCAAGAAGGCAATGGCGGAACTGGCTAGCGAGAAATCACGCCACAAAGAACGAAGCGCTTTTGTTAATCTACAAGAGGGCGCCGAAGAATTCAAAGTTCCCTTCGCGTAGCGCGCTCGAGGAGGCACTTTGCTACGGATGGATTGACGGATGGTTCAAACCCCTAGATAACGACCGGTGGCTAATCAGGTACACACCAAGGCGGAAGAAATCCAACTGGTCCAAGTACAACATAGCAACCGCATGGAACTTGCTTAACGAAAACAAGATGACTCCCGCAGGTGTTGCGAGATTGCCTAAAGATGTCTTTGAAGTTTGGGAGAAACATAGGCCTCATGCAACAGTCATAGTTCGAGTGACCCAAGGAAGAGGAATCACGTTCGCTGATGGGAAGAACTATCTTTCAATGATCAAAATGCCAGCACGTGCCCCTTGAGGAAGCAGGCGTCGTATGTCCCTTCCAAGAGACTGTCTCGAGATATCCGCTGTCTGACCTCTGACTGTCAAGAATAGCATTACCACGCGAGGACGGCTAAATGGGCCAGGTCCCCCCACTGAGAATTTAACGAGACAAGGGTTCTCGCACAAGCGGAAACGGGAGTATCCTGATAGGGCGGGTGGGATTTGAACCCACGATCGGTGCCCGAGACCAGTCTTTGCAACCTTTGCTGGGTACGCTTGACAAGCGGGTTATCTACTGGTTTTTACTAGCGCTACTCTGTGCTTGCAGTGACGCTAGTTGAGACTGGGTTTCGGAAGGGGCGCCCCGCAGCCAACGCATTTTTCTTTGAACGGTTGGCTCATCCCGCAGTATTCGCATTTGACTAGTATTGTGTCGGGGGGAGGGTGGGGGAGAAAAAGCCGTCTGCTGAGTATACGGACGCTGGACCCCAGGCCCAGATTGCGTTGCGGCCCTTGCAACAACGATGATTATGATAACAAGGAAGAATAGGAAGAAAATGCCACCGAAAGCGACCCCGGGGGGTCCAGTGGCAAAGACTGCGACGCCTCCGAATAAGAGGAATATCATGAGAAGAACGAGTGCGACAATGATCCCGGATCGATTTTGCCGGCCGCTCAACCTGTCAGAGACTGATCCCCAGTTCTATAACAACATAGTGGGAGTCTTCATCACCAGGCAAGACTTGCCTGAGTCGAATCTTCTTCGTGATGAAGCAGGCCAAGATCGCCCCTCAACAACAATGAATATCCTGTTCTTGGACCGTCACATAGGATGTAGTCTGCGATTATAGAACCGGGTCCAAAGAATCCCGAGGAAAACTGTGCTCCTAGGCCTTGGGCTACTCCTGCAAGCTCTCCCATCGACATCGAACTCGACATTGCAAAGCATAGATCGAAGCTTCGCATTATCGGACGCCAAGAGAGATTCCCGGTGCCAGAACCGACTTCTCCTATTACCTCCTCGGATACGAACTCGCCCACTCTCCGACTCATCACTAGGGAGACTTTCTTGAACGATGTTCCTGTGTTCGAGACCGCAGCTGTTAGACCTCCCGTGGGGTCGATGTTTATCGAAGCGTTAGCGATCGACTGATCGTGGGCGATTGAGAGGAGCGGCTTGCTCACAGAGGGTTTCAAGGGGAACCATGGCGATCTGATGAGAAAAATCCAGATGTCACGTCCCATCGGAACATCGACGTGGATGGCCGGAGCGAGGAACATTCCCTCCCATCGGCACCGCAATAATCCAGCTGCGGGCATAGACTCTTGAAGAGTAAAAGTCAGTGTCTGGCTTCCGCCAGTATCGGTTGCTTCCTCAGGCTGAATAATCTGGGGATCCAGCATTGAAGAGTCGCACCTCCAAGCCTGAGTTTTTCCTTCTTGGACCCAGTGGAAGAAAAGAACCCCGGTCCCAGTGTAGACAGCTCTGTGAGCTATCCCCCGGCTCGACTTGAGCTTGACAATAGGCTGGCCTGCTCCGACCCCATATTCAACCTGGATCCCACCGATTAGGCTATAGACCGGCACTATTCCCCTACTCGCTACGACTCTAACTAGTTCGCTTCCAACAACCAACTTCCGATTTAAAGAGCGATAGAATTGAAAAATTCAGCAGTTGAGTCACGAATTTCAGAGTTGTTGACTCGAAGGTAGGGTAGGTTGGGTTAGTGGGGCGGGTGGGATTTGAACCCACGATCACCGGTGCCCGAGACCGGTATTTTCTATGCCCGGATGGCATCTTAGACCAAGCTGTCCCCACTGAAGGGTGGTCTGGACCACCGCCCCTATGTAAGGAGAAACTCGGTTTACAAATAAACCATTCAACTACTCTGTAGCAGATATGAGACTAACCTGTAGGGCAGTTCGACGGTTTCGCTCAGAATTGGGTCGATGATTCTGTCCGAATTTGGATCTACTTTGACTTTTTCTCTTTCATGTGCCCGTTGAAGTATTGTCTAATGAGATGCTCGAAGAAAATGCTGAATCCTCCGGTCCTCCCGTAGTACAGCTTCCCCACTTCTTCTCTGACCAGCTCCTCTGCCTCGTCGGTTAGGGAGATCATTACCTTTCCCATGGTAGCTCTAGACTTCCATAGATAGCTGTGGGCGGTTTTATAGTTATCCCCTTGAGGGGTTCGTGCCATCCGCAAACAATAAGAATCAGCAACCACATTTGATCGTAAGCATCGTGAAGAAGCTGGGCTGACGCCTCTCACTTTGTTCCTTGCTACACATCCAGTTTGAAATAATCTAAGCGGCACCTCTCTTGTCTTTTGGAGGTGAACAGTTCTGAAGATGCGAGACGGAGATTCTGTACCACCACACCGAAACGCACCTCCCGGGTAACGTTTGAAAAAGATTAAATGGACATAAAATCCCCTTTTTTTCTGGCCTCCTTGAGCACAATTAGCGCCGATGAATTCTTTGATAGCATACACAGAATAGTCTCTCTTCTGGACGAAGAAAACATTGCGATCCTCAGAACCATGAAGCAGCATGGCCCCCGAAATTTGCTAGGGATCGCTCGGAAAGCGAAGCTACCCTACACAACCGTATACAACAGAGTAACGAAGCTCGAGAGCCAAGGAGTTCTGAAGACGTGGATTCAACCCAACTGCCCGAAAATCGGGTTAAGCAGAGCTGTAGTTTTAGCAACTCCCCATCCGGGAAAGGAGATCTTCACGAGAGAAGCTCTGAAAATTCCAGGATTCTGGTTGAGAATTGCTCGCTGCATCGGAGACTGTAACGGCTACTACTCGCTTCATGGTATACCTACCGCAAGTCGCCAAGAATTTGAGTTGTATCTCGACCAATTGTTGGAGCGTGGACTACTCAAGAACTACCGGATTTTCTGGGTTGGCGACACGAAGTTCCCGCTGACGAATTTTGACTATTACAAGCCCAAAGACCGAACTTGGAAGTTCGATTGGAAGGGATGGTTGGATTCTTTTGTCACGAGTAGAGCCAAGCCTGAATCTAGCAAACAATCTTCTCAACCTGTTTCCTTCGACAAGAAAGATCTGATCATCCTCAAAGAGCTGGTAAAGAACGCAAGGACAACGCTAGCCGATCTGTCGAAGTTACTGTCTCTCACCTTGCCCGCAGCGAAATACCGTTTTGACCGGCTTGTTGAAAGAGGCCTGATTCAGGAATGGGTGATCGACCTTCTCCCGTATGCGCCGCAAGTTTCTGAGCTGTCAGAGGTACGTTTCGATTTCAAGAATGAGAGTTTCATGAGAGGAGCCGAACCCATTCTTGACAGTCTTCCGATCGTTCAGAGCTATTCTCCAATAACTGGGCTGAACTCAATAACTACACGGCTCTATCTTCCACGCAACGAGGTAAGCAACCTCCACACCTTCCTCTCCCTCCTCGTATCGAAAGGAGTCCTCACAAGCTACTCCTATCTTGTGATCGACCCCATGACCATACAAGCGCAGACCTTCGCGTACAAAGACTACAGTGATGACTCGGGATGGAACTATGCAAGCCGAGAATACCTAAAGACGATCGACAATCTGATGCCCAAATGGAACAAGACAGAGATCGAGCTCTCCCCTCAAGCACTGCCGTCTCTTTCTCTGAAACTATAGACGAGAGTCCAGCTGGGCAGGTCGTCAATCTGATTATCCGAGAATGTCGAGGGCTTTGCTTACGGAAGCACAGCTAATTGATCTCAGTTTAAAAGCGCCGGGACCATTCCGTCTTATGGTTCCGTTGCAGCAGATCGATTCAGGAACGATGGCACTGGTCGTTGCCGGCTACGAGCCGCAGTATTCTGATCCTCTGACAATGAATTCAGGCGACGCGCTAAAGATCGTGAAGAGAAGAGACGAAGAATGGCCTGGATGGGTATTCTGTGAAAGCCAGAGCGGGAGGCGGGGCTGGGTCCCGGAGAAGAGTATCAAGATAGACGGTGAGGCTGCAGTCGCACAGCAGAACTACGTGGCACGTGAAGTGACTGTGATGGAGGGTGAGATTGTAAGGATAGAGAGCGTTGAAAGTGGCTGGGCCTGGGTCACAAACATGACCGACGCGACAGGCTGGGTCCCATTGAAGAACCTGAAAATCGTAGAATAGTTGTCACCCATTACATTCGCAGGCAAGGATGAGTATGTTCGACAGATGCCCTTCGCGGATTCATAACTCGAATAAACTAAACAGTGAGATTCTCTCCTGAGTACAGTTGGACCTTGTTACCCTACTCAAGTTTTTTAGTGTAAGTGTCTGGCTCTTCTGACGAGATTCATTCTTGCAGAGATCGTATGAGCGGTTCAGCTCAGAGGTTCTTGATGCCGCTTCTGCTCCTGTACGATTGCATGTTCTCAAACTACTCGTTTCCAAGGGTCCTCTTCCCTATACTGAGATAATGTACGAGGCAAAGCTCGATCCTGTACGGGATGCCGGCAAGTTCGTCTACCATCTTAAGACCTTGAGAAAGGCCGGTCTGGTTTCTATCGAAAAAGGCACGAAAAAGTACAGCGTAACCGAGCTCGGGAAGATTCTGGTCGAGTTCTCGCGGGACCTAGATGAGTACATCGCCGTAAAGCGCGGCAGACTGTTCGTCCGTACATCCCGTATGGCCATCGAGGAGTTCGACCGCACCAGAATCGCCAGATCCTTAGTGAACGAAGCGAGAATGCCTCAAACGCTTGCCGATGAAGTGGCGGCGGAAGCGGAAGAGAGACTTCTCAAGTTCGGAATAGTCTATCTCAGCGCTCCCCTTATCAGGGAGCTTGTCAACATTATTCTCATTGAAAGGAAGCTAGAAGAGTATCGACACAAGCTCACAAGGCTGGGACTACCTGTCAACGATGTAACGCTGCTACTCCGGGAGGCTGGCCAGAAACAGCTCGACGCGAACTGGGTCCAGAAATCCGCAGGAGAGAGAGTCATCGAGGAGTATGTTCTGCTCGATAGCCTTCCTCGGGCCACAATTGACGCGCACCTAGCGGGCCAGATTCACCTAGAGGACGCCGCCTCATGGATCCTGAAACCGAGCATACTCTTTCACGAAGCCAGCCTCTTCTTTCGAAAAGGGACTCCCGCCACCAATCCTCCATCATCTCTTGAAGACGCCTTGGAATCAATTCTGAAGATCCTACGCACAGCAGAACGAGAAGTCTCAAGTGAACAAGTACTCGACCACTTCAACCTTACACTCGCCCCGTTCATCAGAGGACTCCCGCGCCAGCACGTCCAAGAATCGATCAAACGATTCATGTACGATCTCAACTGGGACGGCTTCTCCAACACGATAGCAGCCCAAGTCACAGTAGGATTGGATAATCAAATCCCTGACCATGTCCAGAAACGAGAGGCGGTGGGTCCAAACGGCAAAGCTGAAGGAATCTACGCCGACTTTTCGAGAGAAGCCGAAGAGCTATTCACAACAGTAATCGCTGCAAGTCTAGAAATTGGTCGTCAACAGCCCATACTCAACCCATCAATTGTAGTAAGGAATCCCAGCGGGAAGATCGAGCCTACGGACGAGCTTCTCAACATGGCCTTCGAAAGCTCCGCCAAACACTCCGTTCCCAACTTCTTGATGCAATCCTCAGAACAGAACTATTCGATATCGTCCGAGGGACCAATTCTTTTCGAAGACAAAGACGGGACGAAAGGGGCAGGTGCCGTTGTCGGGACGGTCCAGCTTAACGTGCCCAGAGCCTCCTATGAAGCGTCGGGAAAGGACGAGAGGTTCTTTCAAGCAGTCCAGTCTGGAACCATTGAAGCGGTAAAGGCTCTACAACTTAGACAGCAAGCCATCGACGAGAGAGTCTCGGAAGGAGTCTTGCCACTCCTAGCATGGCAAGCAGACGGAGGAGCCTACTACGACTCGATAAGGGCTCATGGAGAGATAGGCCTAATGGGACTAGCAGAAGCAGTAAAGCATCATACTCGTGCTGAACTCTGGGAAAAGACGAGCTTAGCCTTTGCAAAGAAGATTGTAGAATCTGCACGACGAGCGGTTAGTGAAGCCGACGCACGCGATATTCGAGTAAGAATCGGGATTCATTCATCTCCTCAAGCCTCAGCCCGTCTAGCCTCGATCGACGCAGAGAAATTCGGGTTTTCGACTGTTGTCTATCAGGGCTCCAAAAAATACCCGTACTATAACGACACGCCAGGAATTCCCTTAACTCAAAAAGTACCCTTTGCGACTCGAGCAGTTATTGAAGGAGAATTACAAAGATCCTTCGACGGAGGTGCACTGCTTCTGTTGATGGTTAGATCTAAGGTGGACAGTCAGGCCTTGTCAAAGGCTTCGCGAGAACTAAGCGAGGCCGGAGTACGATACTTCACTTTCTCGTCCCAGTATTCGCGTTGCCAACGTTGTTACGCTATAAGCGCCGGAGTCAGGGCCAGATGTGATAACTGCGGATACGAACACTTGACAATACTTGCAAAGCTAGGAGGAAGACTTCTTCCATTAGATACTTGGTCCGAGGCCAGAAAGAGAGACTTGGACCGCGTTATTCCCTACGATTTCTCATAGCTCTCGGACGAGATCGACGCATGATATCTGAACTCTGGTCTACATCTATTCTGTTCGAAGGAGTCAAGGGTTGACTCTCGCCCAGAGCATAACTCTGAGCAATCTCGAGCTGACGCGGTTTTTCATCGCCCTGGTGCTTCTTCTCTTCTCAGCTTATGCCGGCTCCTTTCTTTTCGATAAGCTCAAGCTCCCACGGGTCATTGGGGAAATCTTTGGAGGACTCTTATTGGGTCCAACTGTATTCGGCTACCTCTTTCCCGCCAGCGAGAACTGGATATTCTCCGCTTACCCTTCCGAAGGCCAACTCCTCTCCTTAGTATCTTGGTTTGGACTAATCCTTTTGATGTTCATCTCGGGAGTCGAGATTCATGGAACATTCAATCGAGAGGACAAGCGTACCGCGGTGGCGTTTCTTCTCGGAGCGACAATTCTTCCGTTCCTGATCGGAGTCGGAGTCTCTAGAGTGTACGATTTCAGCCCCTACGCTGGTCCCAACAGCAACCCACTCTCACTATCGATAATCATAGGAATCGCTGTAGCAGTCACATCAATACCAGTAATCTCGAAAATCTTCCTCGACCTCAAGATAATGGGCACTCGCTACGCTAGAATCGTGCTTGCAATCGCGACCGTTGAAGACAGCATCCTCTACGCAGGACTTGCCATAGCTACTGGCGTGGCCGGAGCCTCCGCTCCCTCCACATCAACAATAACCTACGCAATCGCCCTAACTGCCGTCTTCCTGGCCTCGGGGCTACTAGTTCTACCGCGGGTTCTTCGTCGGCTGAGCACATCAAGAGCGAAGTTGCTAATGGAAGCGTCTCATTCTAGATTCGCCCTCTTCCTCTGCTTTGTCTTTGTAGCGGCCGCGGCCCTGTTGAACGTCAACGTAGTGTTCGGTGCGTTCCTGGCTGGCATAGCCATCGGGACCGTGCCACAAGACGTGTTCGCGAAGGCTACTGGAAGCATCAGGAAAATCTCTCTTGCACTCTTCACGCCCGCATATTTTGCAATCGTCGGCCTTGAACTAGACCTAATTCACCAGTTCGATATTGCCATTTTTCTCGGTTTCCTGCTCTTCTCATCCGGTCTCAAGATCGCCGGGGCGCTGGGAGTTGGCAAGCTTATCAGGAGAAGCTGGCTATCCAGCGTCAATCTCGCGATCGGCTTGAACGCGAGAGGAGGGCCGGGAATCGTACTTGCCACAATCGCCTTCGGCGCCGGGCTAATCTCCGAGCCCTTCTTCGTAGCTCTCGTCCTCATAGCAATAGTAACGTCACTGGTGACAGGATACTGGTTGAGATATACGCAGGCCAAAGGATGGCCTCTCCTAGACGAGGACAAGACTTCCCAGCAGGGCAGGTTCTGAAACTATGAGTTTGTTCTTGCAACCTAAGTATTGAATATGCTAGATTTAGAGAGCTCCTAGAACCAGTCCCAAGAGTCCCATCCTCAGAACGACTCCGTTCCCAACCTGCTGGAAATACTTCGCGTGGGGCGTAGAGTCGACGCTCGGGTCCACCTCATCAACTCGAGGCAGAGGGTGCATGACAATCGAGTTCTTCTTGGTCTTGTCTAGATCCTCGGCCACCAGTCGGTATGATCCTTTGACCTTCTCATACTCTTGCAGATCCGCGAATCGCTCCTTCTGCACTCGTGTCATGTAAATTACGTCCAGCTCTCGCAAGTGGTCCTTGAGGGATGGCGTTTCGATAACTTGGATCTTCTTCGAAACTTCTTCAGCCACTTCCTTCCGCATCTGGAGAATGTCTGGAGAAATCAGAACCAGTTTCACCTTGTAGAGGGAGAGGGCATATGCTAGGGAGTGCACGGTCCGACCGTATCTTAGATCACCGACCAGACCAATGGTCAGCCCATCTATGGTCCCCAGTTCTTTCCTAATCGTGTAGAGGTCCAAGAGCGCCTGGGTCGGATGTTCCTCGGCCCCAGAGCCCGCATTGATGACTGGGACAGACGCGAACTCCGCGGCCATACGGGCCGCTCCTTCCAGGGGGTGTCTGACAACCAGAACATCAGCGTACTTCTCAGTAACTCGGACAGTGTCGGCCAGGTTCTCGCCTTTTTCCACGGACGTACCCTTCGTCTCTGCGAATCCGAGCGCTGTCCCTCCGAGCCGTGTAATGGCAGACTCGAAGCTCAGACGTGTCCGAGTGCTCGCTTCGTAGAACAGCGTGGCCATTATTCTGCCGTGAAGCATGTCGGACCCTTTCTTGGCCAGCGGCTCCATGACTTCGGCCATGTCCAGAATGTGATCGATCTCCTTTCGAGAAAAATCGCGGATTGAGACAATGTCACGCCCAGCGAACGACGGGCTTCCAGACATGGCTTCTAGCGACTTGTTTCTAACAAGAAGCGTTCTATAACACTGTTTGCGAAACAGGATCGGAAAGCCTTGCGACTCGTCGCTGCAACTTCTGACCTGTTCCTGCGTTCACGGATATCGGAACTCGCGAAACAAACAGGGGCGGATCCACTCTTCGGGACGGGACCCGACGAACTGAGACAGTTAGTTGCCGAGACCCGACCTGAATTGGTCATTCTCGATCTCTCCTCCACAGACTTCGACCCCTTCTCTGTCGCGCGCGAGTTGAAGACTACGTTCAACTCTCGACTCTTCGGCTTGTACCCTCATGTGCGGACTGAGTTGAAGAAACGAGCTGACGAAATAGGGTTCGAATATGTCGTACCGAACTCAAGCTTTCTCCCTAGTCTGAGGCGTGTGCTGCTGGAAAGGGCTGAGGATGATTGAGCTGGATCATTAAAGACCTATGGAAGAACCTCGAACTTCGCCAATCAGAATATGCGAATTTGCTGAACGATGACGATAGAATCAGAGCATATGAAATCGTCAATCGGATAGCTTCTGACGTCGGGACCAAGTGGGGAGTATTCTTGCAGCTGAATTTCCCCCCAGGACAAGCTAGCTTCCGCTCATCTGACCTGGGTCATAGAAACTTGACGATGTTGGTCTTTCGTGATAGAAAGAAGTTCACGGATGTTTCCGAGTCTGAGGTCAATCACACTTTCGACCCGCTGAAACCGATTGCAATTGACAGTGCGGGCTTTGGCTACGAAGGGTACAGGGTGAGACTTTCAAAGGGTCGGATTGACTGCCTTCCGGGGGGAGTTCATCTCTGGTGCGAGATTACTCCCCAAATTCTAGATGTTCTAGACTGGCTATTCGCGAATGCGTACGGAATGAAGCAAGCTTAGGACTCTAGGAGAGGGGCACGAGTCTCTTTCCGAGCCTTCTCTCTATCTCTATCTTGGCCCGTTTCAACTGTCGGGCTCTTTTCAGCAATTCGACCAGATAGTCCAGGTCAACTACTGGTCTGAGTGATGGATATTCCCATGGGGTCTTGTTGATCTCGTCAGGATAAATCATGTAACCCGTCGGATAATGAGTGACCAGTATGCCAGTAGGGTCCGCCTCTAGGACCTTGGAGAACTCTCGGAGAGTGTAGCCTGCCTTCTTCAGCATCTCGAGGGTCTTGTCTAGTTCGTCGCAGGCCCTTTCAAGCTCCGCGTACAGTTCGCCTCTATCACCGTCATTGGGCACTGCGATAATCTCCCAACAGCTTACACAGGGGCAAGGGCGGATGGCGGGCATAAGCGTTCTTTAACCGAGATACCAGCATCCGCGGAAACAGGCCGTCTAGACCAGTTTTGAAACTGGACAAACCGGGTCCAACGGCGAGACTCAGTCCATAGTAGTTTCCTGTGGAGTCTTCACAAATTTTCTCTGGACGTTATTCCGACCGGAAATCCATCATGCGGACCTGCATCGATTGAAGATTAACAACCGGCAAGAGCCCCGGCTGAGGCAATAAGCCCATTCTCTTCTGATAATCAGTCTGGCCCTGCCATGCCCCACTATTCACAATCGTCGTCCCACGATAGACTCCTGATCCTGGCACGTGGATGTGTCCTGACTGGAATACGTCCGGGACATGCTCCACCACCAGCCAGTCCTCCACTTCCGGCCCAATAGGCGTCGACTTACCATACTCCGGTGCCAGATGCCTCGCCCGCAACTGATACTCCATAACCTCCACCGGCCGTTGATAATCAAAACCCGGTGCTGAACTCAGAATATCCATAAGGCTCGTTCCATGAAACAGCAAAAAATCGACACCCTCCAGACGCACCTCTGAAGGATCACCTAGCGACACAATCCGTCGAGAGTCGTAGACGGGACCTGCAAACTCCTTGGGAATAGCAGGCTGCGGCAGCGCCTGTCTGACAGCATCGTGATTCCCGGGAATCAGAACCACTTCCATGTGTTCCGGGATCTCCCCGACAAGCTTAGCGGCCAACCGATACTGCTCGTAGACGTCAGGAACTTTCAAATCCACTTCTTGCCGAGGATACACTCCAATCCCGTCCACTAGATCACCGCCGATCAGAACGTACTTGACGTGATCAGCAATGTGCCGCTGGTCCGGTCCCCCGACCTCCCCCTTCAACCAGCGCAGGACCCTGCCAAAAGCATCCTCCATGAACACCTTACTACCAACATGAACATCCGATATCAGAACCGCGTAGAGCTCCTCGCCCGCGCGGCCAGGTTTGTGATCAGGAATCTCTGGCAACACAATATTCTCGGCGACAAGCAACTTCCCAGAACTCTTCCGCGTCTCCAGAAACAGTACTTGATCTCGAGAAATCTGACGTGCCGTCTGCCAGACTGACGGGTTCGAATCACCCACCAGGACAGTCGCCTCATCATCATAATCATCGACCGTCAGAAAGATGCGATTGGCCTTTTCCCGCTTCTCCACAACCATCGCAACAAAGCGTCCTCTTCCATTCGTCCCCCCTGCGAGAGCGTCAGAGATCGTCCCAGCGCTCCTCGTATCAATTCTCTGTCGGAAGAGAGCACTCATCTTCTCGAAACGGCTACGGAAGTACCGGAGAAAATCGTCAAGGACCCCGGTCGTTCCCAGTTTGCCAGTCGGATCGAAAACCACTTCAAGTCTCGACTCCCGATCCTCGGCAAACCTTCGCCCGTGTCCCAGCCCTTCAACCGGGACAACTGGACCAGCTGCTAGATCCAGCTGTTCAGCCGCCTTCAAGACTAGATCTGCGCTGATGAAGAGCGGCCTCGGCTGAGCCAAGCTCGCCATTTTCAAGACCTCGTCCACGAGGGGTTTGAGAGAGGATTCGCGGCCTTTCTCAACGAGGGTCTTGAAGGCCTCGGATTCCATCTGGAAGCCTGCCTCCAGTATGGTCCCTACGGCTCTTCGCATTTCCTCGGACAAAAGCCGACCTACCCCGACACCTAGGTCAGGGTGAGGCTTCCAGATTTATGCTGTTGTCGAGGACCTCTACCTCTACCTCGTTATTGTAAGGTCCGAGATGTCCACTGAGATCTCGCACATTCTGTTCAGGGCAATCGTGACCGCCACCAAATGATTGACGAGTGGCCTAGCTGAGCCTGCGACTCGCGCCTCAGCCTCGGAAAGCTGTTTCTTGGCATCCTTGAACCGGGGTCCCACAGATGATGCTAGTTTCAGATCTCGAGAGAGCACAGACCCTACCGCGTCCCGGTACATAGCGTTCACCGAAGCGCCAATCTTCTCTAGCAATGCTTGCTCTTCCTTTGGGATTGTTACGCCATCTTGCGTATTCTCAGCTATGGTTACGGAGTAGTCGGCGAAGGTTTCGATGTAGCTTGCGAGAAGTCGAAAGTCGAGGCAGTCAACTGAGGAGACTTTGATCTTCTCAAGAAGATACGTGTCAGAGATCGCCGCCCTGACAAGCCGGACTAGCAGGAAGTACCATCGGTCAACCTCTTCATCTCTCTCAACAACCCCTTTGGCCAGTTCCCTGTTGGACGAGACGAACGCCTGAACTGAATCGAGTTGCATGGGCATCGAGAGCATCTCAAGACGGCGTAGAATGCGCTCGGGATTGAGTAACGAGGGTTCGACCAGGCATTGTAGAACTATTCTCTTCGAATCTTCCTCCAGGACCTCCAGCCCTACAAGCCGCTTGGTTGTGCGTCTGACTTCTTCTCTAATGTCAGGAGAGAAGCTGTCTTTTGATTGGACTCTGATTATGTCGTAGCCCAGCAGGTATCTCTCGATAATCTCACGCCGGACGAATGGAGAAGCATCTAGAACTACCTCCAGTGGGGCTCTCTCCTCGTCTATCTTAGGCGAGAGCAACAGTCTTCCATCCTGCCGCTCTTCATAGGAGACAACGGACCCTGCTCCGAGTCCGACTCGTTTGGCCCATGCTTTCGGAATCGTAACTAGGAAGGTGCCGTCTGGAGTTCGTTGTAGTTTGCGTAATTCCAACTAGGATGACCGATCCTCTTGGTATGACAATGAAGAATTTTAGGGTTTGGCTGAATCTACTATGATGAGGTTGGTAACTCTAGAGTTTCAAGCTTGCTTCCATCGTTAAGATGCTGGTAACTTAGCCGGAGGACCTCTTCAGTGTTACGCCCCTTCAGAGCACTGAGAGTAACCTGAGGTATGCCTGGGAAGACTCTCGAGACGAGCCTCTTGCCTTCTTCGACACGACTCTCGTCAGACTTGTCAACCTTGTTGATGCAGATCAGAAGCGGAACCTTTGGAGCGATCTGTTTCAGAGTGTAATTCGAAGCCGTGAGTTTCCTGAAGACTATTTCCTCCTCCTCGCTGATGTCAATGAATAGGAGAATAAAGTCGGAGTTGGATATCTCACCTAACGTTGTGTTAAAGGCCTTGAGAATTATGGGATGCATGTCTTCGATAAATCCGATGCTGTCGATCAGGATGAAACTGAACGCGTCCATTCCGTTGTTATAGTCAACCCTTCGGGCGTATGTTGACAGCGTTGTGAATGGACCCAGTCCAGTCTCTTTGTGCTCCGAAACAACCCGGTTGAAAAAAGTCGTCTTCCCGCTCTGTGTGTAACCTGCTAGCGCTACTATTGGGAATCCAAGCTCTTTACGGTGTTCTCTGAGAGTTGTCTTCTTCGCGTAGACGTCGCGCAACTCTTTCTCCACATGAGAGATTCTTTTACGCGCACCTCTCTCGTAATCAGCGTACGGGTACTCCCCTGGACCACTCCAGCCGACCTGTTCTCCAAGGATACCTTTCAATCTCAGAAACTCTTTGCCCCAAGAGAAAGTGTACTTGAGCTTTGCAAGCTCGATCTGGAGTTTTGCTTCTTTCGTCATTGCGCGCCGGTCGAAGACCTCTAGGATCAGCATGTTCCGGTCTATGACATTGATGTCGGTTCCGCCTAGAACCTTCTGAATCTTGAAGACTTGGGACCCAGGCAACCTATTAGCGAACAAGACCGCCTCGATCTCTTTCTCTGATGTCAGCTGTTTGACCTCGTCGAGCTTTCCGGGTCCGATACAGTATGTGTGGTGTAGGCTCTTTCGATGTTGGATCACCGTATCAACCACGTCGTAGCCGATGCTTCGGGCCATTGTCTTGACCTCGTCCGCCCTAGATGGAGCGGTGGGCACGACGCACTCGACTACAATGGACCGCACTGCAGAAGACCGACTCTCTCTAGAAGGACCGTGCGTTATTTGAACATCCTGTGTCCCGACACTTTGCTTATTGAACTCTGATTTCGACGCCGACGGTACGCTTGATCAAGTCTGCTAGGAGGTCGACTTGAGCCTTGCCACCACCCTTGCGTGTCGGAATCGAGACAACTAGCGGAAGTTCGATCCCCTTCTTGCTCTTTCCCAGTCTGTCTTTGATCCAGTCGAAGACAGGCTCTGTCGCAATCACTAGGGAGACGAGTTGTTTCGCCTTGATCTCGTCGAAGGTCTTTACCGCTTCTTCTTGGGATTTGACGACCCATGTGTTCTTGACGCCGCCCAGTTTGAAGTAGATGCTCGTCTCCTTGTCGGCCATGACCCCAATCTTACCCATGCTCATTTCCTACTTGAAGATCCAGCCAGTTTCTCTGGACCAGAAGAGAAGATCAAGATCGGCTATAGGTATGCCTATCTCTGCCGCGAATCTTCGAAGCTTCTCCTCAATTTCCAAGTAACGCTTCTTCGTTATGGACGTAGGTATCTCTGGGATGACTCCGAGCCGGTTCAAGTTTCGAAGAATGTGCCTGTCGAGAATAGCGAACCCTTCTCCCAGGCCAATGTTCCGCAGAAAATGGCTAGCCTCCTTGTAACCTAGGCCTTTGACATTTTCAACAAGCCATTCACGGAGCTCGAAGGGATTGTAGAAGCTTGAGATCCTGGATTTCAACTGCAACTCGCCATCGTTCGAGAACACGTCCCTGGCTTCAACAATGTACTTCGCTTTGTTGTCAGAGAACCTAACACTTCTCAAGAACGGCTCAAGCTCGGGAGGCTTGCCCTTGAGGAGAAGAGTTTGCTTTTTGAGCGCAGTGACTGCTTCCCAGCAGACCTTGGCTGATGATTGAGGCGTTAGAAGGCAGAAGCATAGTTCCGCAAAGACTTCCTCATCTTTCCATTGCATCACCTGTCTGAATTCTTCGAGTCGTTTCTGAATTGCCTCCTTTCTCTCTTGATAGAGCGCCTGCAACGCAGGGACATCATGCTGTTCTCTTGCGACAGTCATCTGTGTGCTAGAACTGTTTGAGAACATCTTGTTTCTCCATGATGCGTACGCAGTAGAAACATCGCAGTCTCAAAGGGTCCTGTCGTTCCACCAAGAACTTCGGCTCGACAGGTTCTCCCGCGTTGGAGACGCATGCCGGGTTTGCGCACCGCACAATTCCCCTTATCGACTCTGGAAGCTTAACACGGGTCTTCTCAGCCACCTCATAATCTCGTATGATGTTAATCGTCGCGCTCGGCGCGATCAAAGCAATCTTGTCAACCTCGCCCGGTTTGAGCTCTCGGTTTTCCACTTTGACAATATCCTTCTTACTGTCTGACTTCGATGATACGTTCATTGCTACGCTAACGACGTGTCCCTCACCGCCACCGATCCCTAGAATTTTCAGAACATCAAGAGCGTGACCCGCAGAGATATGGTCGATGACAGACCCGTTACGGATCTTCTTAACGTAGAGCTCCTTGGCCCCGCTCCCCTTAGACAATTCTAGGATCTCTAGCTGATCCTTCACTCTTAATTCCTTGCCCGACAAAACGGATCGAACATGACAGTAGAATCCCAGATCGTCAAGCTTGCAACCCAGAAGGAAGGCGAAATCCTAGACATAACGGATAAGGTGCAAACCATTGTTGAGAATGGAACCATCCAGAGTGGTGTAGTATTCCTCTTTGTGCCGGGATCAACGGCTGCCCTCACAACAATCGAGTACGAGCCAGGTCTACTGGTTGACTTACCGTCCGTGCTCGAAAGGATCGCTCCGAGTGACGGCTCGTACGAGCACGAGAAGCGATGGCATGATGGGAACGGTCATTCTCATGTTAGAGCCTCATTGATTGGGCCTGATCTATCTGTGCCATTTGAACGGAAGAAGTTGATGTTGGGAACTTGGCAGCAGATCGTCTTTATCGAATTTGATGTTCGACCACGTGACCGAACAGTCATCGTCCATTCCATAGGCGAGTGAACGACTCCCATACCCCTCCCTTTCCGGTGGAAACAACAGGAGTGTGATTCAAGTGAGGTCCATGATGGTTGCTTTGTAGTGGATCATCGTTGATAGTATACAGGATAACCTAAATCCACGAAACCCTGTCATAACCATCTGGAGTAAGATCAAACCATACCTAACTAACTCTTCATTTCGTCATTAATTATTGCACTGGAAATTAAGGGGTGGGTGTGATGGGTTTAGTCGGTCCAGTCGAAATCCATGTACGGGAACCCTTAATTCCACTGGAACAGGGACCGCTTAGATCACTCAGAAGTGTTCTCACAGTTTGTCGCAACAAGGACTAGATCTCATCTTTGAACAAGTGCTCTCAGGAGGACAGATCTTCAAAGACAGGAATCTCCTAAGACACGACTACATGCCCACAAGCCTGCCCCATCGAGAGGAACAGATCCGACGCCTCGGCTCCGTCTTGGCCCCGGCCCTATCGAAGGAACGCGTATCCAACATTTTTGCCTATGGGAAGACTGGGACGGGGAAGACTATCGTCGCAAGATTCGTCTTGGATAGACTGCAGAAGAAAGCGAGAGACTACGGCCGCGCTGTAGACACTAGCTATGTGAATTGTCGGCTTTCAGGGACCAACTACAGGGTCATAGCTGATCTCTGTCGAGCGTTAGGCCAGGAGGTCCCGTTTACGGGGCTCGCGGTGGGAGAGTTGCTAGATAGGTTGAGGGATGCTTTGCAGTCACGGGGGTCCGCGTTCCTCGTCGTTCTCGACGAGATTGATGCGTTGGTCAAGAGGAGCGAGGACGATAGCGTGCTGTACGAATTGACTAGAATCAATGAGAGCTTGGACGGCGGTTGGATTGGAGTTATCGGAATCTCGAACGATCTTCACTTCAAAGATTTCCTGGACCCTCGAGTATTGAGCTCCCTCGGAGAAGAAGAGCTGGTTTTCAAACCGTACTCGTCCGATGAACTATACGATATTCTTAGTGATCGGGCAGAGGCCGCGTTTCAGCCGGGAGCCTTAGAGGATGGCGCACTACGACTCTGCGCCGCTATGGCCGCGGGGGAGCATGGTGATGCCAGAAGGGCGCTTGATCTCCTACGGGTCGCCGGTGAGATTGGCGAGAGGGGGAGAGAGAAAGGTATCCTAGAGTCACATGTCCGACTAGCCCAGCAGAAAGTGGAGCACGACAGGGTGACAGAGGTCCTGTCCTCATTGCCGCTTCATTCAAGAATCCTTCTCATCGCAGTCCTACATTCAGAGAACGCGCGCAAAGAGAGTCTAGTAACCGGGGACGTATACGAGGTATACCGTGAGTTATGTGCTGCTGCGGCTGTGGAGTCGTTGACTCAGAGGCGGGTGAGCGGATTGCTAAACGAGCTGGATCTCATGGGAATTGTTAATGCGCGTGTTGTGAGCTTCGGCCGCTACGGGCGGACGAAGAAGATCCGGCTGGGAGTTGAGCCGCGCGCCGTCACGTCGACGTTTGGCAGCGATGGACTCGTTAAAGGGCTCCTAAATTATGCACCGAAGAGCCTCCCGAAACAGCACAATCACTAACTGTGTCGGAATTGACGATGGACCGTTTCTGTCTAGAAGATTAGGCGGGTCCACAGCCCCACTAGTCGTAGCGCAACTCAACGGGCCGCATCTTGTGAAAGCGAGAGTTGGACGGATAAGCGTGGACGGATTGGACGCCACCACGACTGCATTGAGAATGCTCAGCTCTCTTCCATTGCGAGATTCTCCGATTCTGCTAGCCGGTGCAACGTTCGCAGGCTTCAACATCATCAACCCTAGAGTATTGCAGAGAAGATTCAGAACACCGACAGTCGTCGTAATTGGGTCTCGACCCAATAACAGAGCTGTGAAACGCGCCCTGGTTAGACATTTTCCAGACTGGAGGAGAAGGTGGCGGATTCTGTCCTCGCTGGGTCCGCTGCATCATGTGCGAACAGTCCGGAACGAGGGTCCGATCTTCTACGAAGCGTTCGGCTGTGACGACGATGAAGCGAGAGGGATCTTGAAAGAATGGGCATATGTCTCAAGAATTCCAGAGCCCTTGCGTGTCGCCGGGCTGGTTGCTAGAGGACTGTTTCCCGCGCAACCTCTCGACTAGGCTCTAGGTTACAGGAGGCTTTAGTCGTCCTCTGGAGGCTAGTGTGGACGTTCATCGCAACTGTTCATTGGGACTCGGGAGGAAAACCGGATGCTTGGAAAAGAAAATTCGAAGGAGAACAAGCTCAACGAGTATTTCCGCCGGAGATGCTCGAATTATGAACGGTTTCTTTGCAATCGCGTCTGGGAATGCGCATTGTGCGCGCAGCAAGTCGGCAAAGTGGAGACATTGGAATTGCCTACGGTTACAAAGGTCGAGGCGTTGAGGCGGAGGTGAGACGATGGAAGTTTTGAGGGAAGAGGAGGTCTTGCAGCTGGAGGAGGAGTTGTTGCGCAGATTGGAAGAGAAGCTTACGCCACTCGTTGAGCAAGCGGCGGTCGATGCTGCAAAGGTAGCCATGCATCAGTTGAGGCTTGACTTGATGAGTCACCTTAGCAGGCATGAGGATACGATAAGACGGCTGAAACGGACTGAATCCGCGCTGAACCACATCCCCACGACAAGATAGGCGGTCCCAAGGACCCTTCAAGGGGGTCTAGGCTGAGCACGGATTCAAAGCCAAACTAGATTCTCCCGCGATCTTTCAAACCAGACGAGATTACTATTTTTTGCAGCTATGGCAGAGAGGACTCTTGTTAATGACGCCCTTAGTGGTGACACATTCTGTGCAGAGATGTTTCCGACAAGAACTGCATAGTCGGGTATGTTCGTGGCAGACGACTCCCCCACATTCTTCGCAGACTGCTTGAGTAGCTTTGTCGCATAGATTGCACTTCCGTGTCTCATCCCAGATTATCTTACTGGTGGCCGCTTGGAGGATCTTTCGATAGGAGCGGCCGAGAGCGACTAGTTCGGCTGTCACGATCGGTATGTGTAGAAGCGTGATGCCAGACACGGAAATATCGTCGGGGTGAGCCCCTGACTCTCTCCCAATAATTTCGCCCGTGTGCGCTCTGATGGAATCCTCGGCGACTCCTGCTGGTGCAACGGTCACCGTATTCTTCATTTCAAGCTCAGGAGGAAGATGCGGCATCGAACCAGTGGAGGACTCGATCTCCAGACAGTCCACAAAAAGGCCTGATCCAGGCAGATTTTTCAGCTCTCCCTCGAAGAGTCCTGCGTCGCACTCCCTTCCATCAACGCCATCGAAGACTATCACTCCCTTCGCCTTCCTCTTCTTCCCATGATTCAACGTGAAATCGGCGAAGAAGTATGGTCGAAACTCGAGTTTGGGCATCGAGGTAAGTCTGAGTACGCTACCGTTCTCGATCCCGTAAGCCAGAATCTTCGACGCGACGGTACGAGATACAGGTAGGGTCCCGGGGACCTTCTGTCGCTCGGGAGGCTTGATCTTCTCGACCCGCTCTTTCAGCTTTGCTAGGTCCCAGAGTTCGACTCCCAGTTTTCGAGCCATGAACTCCGCGTCTCCCGTGAAGCCTTTGGGAGAGACATAGATCCCGCTTTCCAGTCCAGCGCTTCTGAGTCGGTTCACGAAGCCTTCGACCTCGCGTCCGTTCACCTGGCGGTCTCCTTCCCAACATTCGAAGGCTACTTTCTGGGTCTGCTTGCCCGTCGTCCGGGATGCTATGATGTCTACAAAGTGGTCGCCGGAGTCGTCTGCTTGGACATTCTTCTCGACGTTGAAGCCTTCGATCCGGCACACGTCTGAGACCATGTCAAGTACGAAACTGTTCGAGTCTGAGTTCGTTTGGCTGGCCATAGGGATTCGGACGGCCTCGAAATCGACTGGGTCCAGGATTCCGAATAAGGCTAGTGTAACCCTCTGGCAATTCTCATGCGAAGAACATGTGGTACTATTTCGAATCTGTACGCCGTCGTTACTTCACAGGGAGGATAGGGAAAGACGTAAGCCGTGGATACGGAACTGTATCCGCTCAAGACCTTGGGTAGAGTGACCACCTGGCAAGATGGAACTAGGGCGTCAGTCAAGGGTATCTTGAAGGATCCGATAGTCTTGAGACTCCTCTCGAGGAGTAATCTGACGCGAGCTCAGTTTGAAACACTCATTATGGACCAACTAGGGCATGATATGGCTAACAAACAACTTACACGGGGCGAAATGGCGCAGTTGGTGCGTAATCAGAAGGGAATAAGCCGAGGCGCATTGAATAGGACGCTCAGGCAGGGGAGAGAGAATGTTTCAGAGGCAATTCACACGATCCTCCTTCTTGGATACGGTGGATTGATCGACAGTCCCGCTCTGGCACCGTTCGTCGAAGCTTCGGAGCTGCTGAAGAGTCAAATGGTCCAGTTTGAGGAGCTGGCAAAGGACAATCCGAAGCTGTACGGTGAGCGCGCAGTCGCAATCATCGAGGATCTGGAGGAGGCGTTCCAGGCGCTCTATGGGAAACGCGTGACGCGTGACGTCACGTAGCGTCGACCGCATCACGTCATATCACGGGTGACTGGAAAGTAGTAAACAGGAGAGGAGTGAATCGAGGCAGAGTTCCCTTCGTGATGCGTCACGCGGTGATGTCACCCAGTTGACGTCAAGGTGCAACACTGGAGTCACGGAGATATCACGGGTGATTTCGCTCCGAGAGACTCGAGACCTCTTGCATAGGTTAATGTTAAATCTCTATTCATCGTGATGTGATGTCACGTAGTCGTGCACGTGATGTCACAGTAATGCTTGGACTTCGCCGAAAGAACATGGAAGACCGGTTAGCTACTGAAAATGGTGATGTTGCAAGACTCTTCTTCGACTCATTTTCCAAGCGAGTCAGCATCGTCGAGGATGGTCTAAAGACTGTGTCGACCGAGATTAGCAGGCTGAAAATCTCCGTAGATCGAAGCCAGCTCTCAGATCTCGTCCTCCTCGAGCGACTTCAGAAGGCAGAAGGGCTCGTTAGAGAATCTCTCAATTGGACAAAAGAGGCAGCTGGAATTTGGCGCGAGCTGAGGGAAATGCCGGTGACGAAAGAGGAGCGCTCCGTCGTGACTAGTGAATCATCGGCAGGACCTCCTGGGGTTGACGCTGAAGAGGCTGGTCTCTCTCGGCGCGTTCTCGCTCCCATGCCAGAATTGGGGACCCTTCCATCGATCACTACTCCTACTGAATTGCAAGTCTTGACCATGCTGGCGAATGATGGACCCAAGTCAGCCCCCGAGATTGGTAGGGTAGTAGGCCGTTCGAGAGAACATACCGCTCGCTTGATGAAGAAGCTATACGAGGAGGGCTACATCCGAAGGGACCAGACGAGGATTCCGTTCAGATATTCCTTGGTGGAGAGGGTTAAACAGACTTTCAAGAAACAAGAGACTAGGGACGGAGCGAAAGAATCGGTCTCGATTCCTCAGTCTTGACCCTGTAACTGACGTTCCGGCCTGTCTCCGTTCTATCCAAGACGCCTCTTTCAACGAGCCGTACTAGGTACGTTGAGACGGTGCTAAGCAGGATCTTTTCCGTAAACGAGGTTTCGAAAGCCTTCTTCGCATCAGAAGCAGTAAACTCTCGTTGCTTCAAATCGGAAATGATCGTGCTCGCAAGCCTGTCGAACTTCCGGGGTGAGATGCTAAGGGCTGAAGCGGTCCCTCGCGGAGTCCCAGCCATCACCTCCACAAGATCGAGTAGTTTTCCCACCTTTTCGCGCGTGACTTGTCCATCGATGGTTATCGAGTGTCTAACGCCTTCATCGTCATAGAATTCTAGTTTGAATCGGCGTGGTCTCACGTTGCAGGCACTCGTCTCCGAGGAGGGAGTTTCACTGTTCGCTGTTCACATGTAGAAAAGTGCTTCCCCTCACGTAGATTGGTCCATAGTGAATCGATGTGCGCGTCGTATGGTGGGTTTCCAATGGTTCCAGTGGAAACAGAGGGGTGTTTGGGCTTGTTCACTAGTAGTGAAGCTGTTCTGTTCGCTTCTAGGGCGGTGGCGGGTTGTTAGGGTTGGACCCAGTGCCGGTGTCTGGAGCTTTCGGAAGGTTTTGTTGTGGAGGGGGAGGTGGTGTCGCGTAGAAGGATTGCATCTCTTTCTCTTTCCTTCGCTGGGCGCGTCGCCTGATCAGTCTGTAGGTCTCGATGACGGGCGTGATGAGTAGTGGGATCAGGAGCAGGAACGAGTACGGCTGGAAGTCAGTGAAGGTGCGCGAGAATTGGGTCAAGGGTCCCGATAGAGAGGTTACCTCAGTAGGGTCTGTATTGACGTTGTAGGAGATCTTTGTGCTGTTAGGTGCTGTCCAGAGAAAGTTGACGGTGGCGGGCGAGAGAACATACACTCCGCTACTTGTGGTGATAACAGTGTAGCTCATTGTCATACTGTTACCCGGTGTGAGTATCGAAGCTTGGAGCGTCTGGGCTCCACTGGGAGAAATCTGTAGAGTTTGAGCGTAGCTGGACGAGGTTTGGGGGTCGTTGAGGTTCAGGTTGGTGACTGTTACGTTGTCTAGGTTTTGGACCGTGACGACTATGATGTGAGTGGTTCCGACGGGTCCAATGTTGGGAGTACTGGTTTTCTGGATGACGATGTCCGGTGCGAAGGGATAGTTGAACCTCGCAACGAAGTCGGGTTGAGAGCTCGATGTTACGTTAAGGTAGTATGTTGATGTGGCGTTGTTGTAGAGGGGATTGGGAAACAGGGGACTGTACAGGATAGTTCCTGGCTGGAAACTCATGCTTACGATGGACGCGTTAGCGGCTGGGTCTCCCACGAGATTATTCTGGAAGCCCAGGAGAGTCTTGAGGTCTAGCTGGTGGACTCCTCCTTTGAAGAACTGTCGTGGAAATTGGACGTTCAGGTCGAAGCTGAAACCAGTGATTGAAACTCCGTTGACTGTGATCGGAACTATTCCAATTGCCGCGAAATATTTCAGATTCTGAATATTTGCAGGGCTGATGAGGCTTGAGAAGCTCTGGCTGGGAAGCAGAGCCATCAGCTTGGTTAGCGCGTCATAGTTGGAGAGTTCTGGGTTCGGCGCATAGATCGTTGCGGTGCCTTGTCCACCCATAGACAGAGAGAATATCGTAGTAAACTGTATTCCTAGTGCTTGGGAGAACTGGGCTTCGACTGCGGCCGACTCGGTAGCTGTGGTCTTTGGATCCCCTGAATAGACTGTGACAAGTGCGGGTTGTGATAGGATCTGAAGCATCTGATTTTGCTGTCCATTACCGAGGGCTTGTGAATCGTTGTTGTTTACGATGAAGGCTGCTACGTTAGCGCCGGCATAGTTGTTGTCTTGGACGAGGCCCTTGCTTGATAGATCAAGATTCGTGAGCTGGAGAGTTGTGTTTGGCGCTCCTAGCATGTCGAGGGCAACGTCTAGGCGTTGCTGGTACGGCCCTGGAACCGCGGCTTGGAATGGGGGAGATATGATCCCATAATGTGATACACCAAAAATGGGTAAGAGCATGAGTAGCACAATAGCCGTTTTCAGAACGGGCCGGTCAACGATGCTGCGGTTCTCTTTCAATCCGTGCTTTCCATGGATCAACACGAACACATACTTGACGAGGTCAATGCTGCCCTGCCAGATCAGGGACGCTGCGCGTCCGGAGATCGTGACTATTGCGAAGATTAGACCAGCATTCCGAACAAGGGTGAGCGTCACGCTCTGAATGAAAGCTGGATCCGCAGGGGATGAGGCTTGAAGAAAGAGGGGAAGGAGGTCACTCGCCACTGGACCCGTCGCGGCTGCGATCAGGGAGAAACCTGGCGGTGGGGGAGGAATGTTTGGAAAGCCGCCCGAGGTTACGCCTCGAAAGATGGAGAGCGCGGCCAGCCCCATTGCTCCTAGGGTTGAGAGGAAGACTGCGAGACCCACCATGAATCCCCGTCCAACCTTGCCTCCAGCGATGATTCCTCCCAACAGCCCAGCGGTGACCCAGAGCGAGAAGACTGGCGGATAGGTCAAGGGATTTGTAAATATGAGATAGACGGCAACTATCAGAGTATTGAAGTGCACTCCGAGGACAGGCGAAAGCCAGTCGCTGATTCCTCGAAGTCCTGTG
>Ga0209472_1000064_pt1 | contig 59457 bp, 64 predicted proteins | sample GraSoiAngelo_130_FD_185887 | JGI IMG/M metagenome (GOLD analysis project Ga0209472, IMG submission 185887) | Grasslands soil microbial communities from the Angelo Coastal Reserve, California, USA - 14_0929_02_20cm (SPAdes) (version 2) | ecosystem: Environmental > Terrestrial > Soil > Grasslands ... | reverse complement strand
CCCGGTGCCCGCGGCGTTTGTGTCTTGATTGAAGCGGTGGCGCTCGCCGCGGCGCTCGCGGCGGGCGATCCGCTGCGCGGCAAGGAGATCTATGCGCGCTGCCTGGCCTGCCACGCGCTCGCCTACGACCGGGTCGGACCGAGGCATTGCGGCCTGCTTGGGCGGCGCGCCGGCAGCGTTCCGGGGTTCGCCTACTCTAGCGCGATGAAGAAATCCGGCATCGTCTGGAGCAAGAAAACGCTCGACCGCTTTCTCGCCGACCCCACGCATACGGTTCCCGGCACCGCGATGACTTATGCCGGGGTTGCGGATGCGCAGGAGCGCGCGGACCTGATCGCCTTTCTCGCTGCGGCCGACCAATCGAAGGATTGCAGCGCTCGCCACTAGTCCAGCTCGTCGATGGAGCGCGGCCAGCTCTTCTTGAGCAGCCGCGACAGCGCCCGGTCGGCGAGCAGCTTGCCGCCCGTCTGGCAGCGCGCGCAGTAGTTGGTCTCGTTCTCGGCGTAGACGATGCGCTGCACGGGAGCGCCGCACACCGGACAGGGCTTGCCGTAGCGCCCATGCACCGCCATGCCCTCGCGAAACGCGGTGACCTTCTCGGGAAAGCCTGCGCCCGCATTCGCGCGCAGGCGCTCGGTCCATTGGCCAAGCACTTCTCTGGTTGAGCTGAATAGGCGCGCAATCTCCTCCTGCGTCAGCTGCCCGGTGAGCGCTACAGGCGAGAGGCGTGCGCGATGCAGGATCTCGTCGGAATAGGCGTTGCCGATGCCTGCGAACAGACGCGGATCGGTGAGGGCGCGCTTCAGCGTGTGATTCTCCCCGATCAGCCTTTCCCGAAATGTTCCCAGATCGGCCTCCATCACTTCGATGCCTCCCGGGTTCATGGCGTCGAGCGATGCCTTGCCCTCCACCACGTGCAGCGAAGCCCGCCGCTTGGTTCCGGCTTCGGTGAAAGCGAGGACGCCGTTGTCGAATTCGAACAGCGCCAGGGTGATACGTGCCGGCGCTTTGTTGTTGCCTTCGATCCAGCGCAGCCGCCCGGCGATCATGAGGTGCAGCACCAGGTAGAGCTCGTCTTCGAGCCCGACGACGATGCGCTTGCCCAGCCTGCGTAAATTCAACACCTTCCTCCCCTCGACGCGAGCGATCGGCGGCAGGGCGGTGCGCAGGAGGAAGGGGTTGAGCAGCCGGACGCGCGCGAGTCGCCGGTTCGCAATCCGCGCCGCCAGGCTTTCCAGGTAAACAGTAAGATCGGGCAGTTCCGGCACCCTGCGATCATAGGATGGCAAGCAACCTGCTCACCAGGCTGCAGAGCGGCGATTTCGTGGTCACGGCGGAGATCACGCCGCCAGTGTCGACCGATCCGGCCGAGTTCATCTCTCGTGCGCTGCCGCTCAAGGGCCTTGCCACCGCTGTCAACGTGACCGACGGGGCCGGCGCCAGGGTCCACCTCTCCAGCCTCGCCGCCGCGCATTTCCTGGTCCAGAACGGGATCGAGCCCATCTTCCAGATGACCTGCCGCGACCGCAACCGCCTCGCGCTGCAGGGCGATCTGCTCGGCGCGGTCTCCCTCGGCATCCGCAACGTGCTGTGCCTCGCCGGCGACGACCCGAAGCTCGGCGACCAGCCCGAGGCGAAGGCGGTGTTCGACCTTGACAGCCGCGGACTGCTTGCCATGGCGCACAGGATGCGCACGGAGCAGCGCCTTCCCTCCGGGACGGAGGTCAAAGGCGGCGTCAGGCTCGTGCTGGGCGCGGCCGACATGCCCATCGACCCGCCGCCCCACTGGGAGCCGAAGGCGCTGCGCGCCAAGCTCGAGGCCGGCGCCGATTTTGTCCAGACGCAGTTCTGCATGGACGTGGCGGTCGCGCGGCGCTACGCTCGGCGGCTCCTCGACCACGGCATCGCCCAGCGCCTGCCGATCCTGATCGGCGTGGCGCCGATCCCGTCGGCGCACTCGGCGCGCTGGATGCGGGAGAAGCTGTACGGCACGCTCATTACCGACGCGCAGATCGGGCGCCTCGAGGGGGCGCGCGATGCGAAGGCCGAAGGCAACCGGATCTGCATCGAGGTTCTGCAGCAGCTCGCCGAGATCCCGGGCGTCGCCGGGGCGCACGTGATGGCGCCGCAGAACTTCACCGAGATTCCCATCGTCATCGCCGAGTCCGGCGTCACCGGGAAGAAGCGCAAAACATGAAATTCACCGACGGCTTCATCGAAGTCGATGGCTGCAGGACGCACCTGCGCCGCGGCGGGTCGGGGCAGCCGCTGCTGTACCTGCACGGCGCGAGCGGCGCGCCGGCGATCATGCCGTTCATGGAGCAGCTCGCCGCGCGCTTCGACGTGCTGGTGCCCGAGCATCCCGGCTACGGGCTGAGCGACGAGCCTGAATGGCTGGAGAACATCCACGATGCGGCCTATTTCTACCTGGATTTCCTGAAGCGGTTGAATCTTCAAAAGGCAGTCCTGGTGGGCAGTTCCATGGGCGGGTGGATGGCTTTGGAAATGGCGGTCCGCGACACGTCGCGCATCAAGTCTCTTGTTCTCGTGGGGCCGGCGGGGATCAGCGCGCCCGGGGTCCAACCCGCCGACATCTTCCTCATGCCGCCCGAGGAAGTCATCCGCAGCCTTTTCGACGATCCGAGACTGGCCGAGCAGCGGCTCGCCGAGCCGGCGACGCCCGAGTCGCTCGACATCGCGCTGAAGAATCGCCATACCACGGCGCGCCTCGCCTGGGAGCCGCGGCTGCACGATCCATTTCTGCCGAAGTGGCTGCACCGCATCGACGTGCCGGTGAAGATCATCTGGGGAGCGGAGGACCGGATTCTGCCGGTCGCTTTCACGAAAGAGTTTTCTCGTTTGATGCCAAAGGCGGAAATCCACGTCATCGCCGGCTGCGGCCATCTGCCGCAGCTCGAGAAGCCCGACGCCTTCTGCGAAATCGTATGCAGATAATCCTGTTCCATCTCATGCCGTACGCCGACCTGGACCTCGAGGCGGGGCGCAAGAACGGCACGGTGTGGGTCAGGCTGCCGAACAGGCACTTCGATCCGGAGAAGGGGCACAGACTCTATAACCGCTATCTCGACGAGCTCGAGCACGCCGAGCGGCTCGGCTTCGACGCGGTGTCGGTGAACGAGCACCACCAGACCGCCTACGGGCTGATGCCCTCGCCGATCGTGACCGCTTCGGCGCTCGCGCGGCGCACGCAGCGCGTGCGCATCGCCATCCTGGGCAGCGCGCTGCCGCTGCGCGAGCACCCGCTGATGGTCGCCGAGGAGCACGCGATGATCGACGTGATCAGCGGCGGGCGCCTGATCAGCGGGTTCGTGCGCGGCATCGGCGCCGAGTACCATACCTTCGGCGTCAACCCGACCTTCTCGCACGAGCGCTTCCACGAGGCGCACGACCTCATCGTGCGCGCCTGGACCGAGCCGGGGCCGTTCCCGTTCCAGGGCAAGCACTACAACGTCCAGTACGTGAACCTGTGGCCGCGCCCCTACCAGAAGCCGCACCCGCCGATCTGGATCCCGTCGCAGGGCAGCAAGGAGACGATCGACTGGGCCTCGCACCCCGACCGGCGCTACACCTATCTGCAGACCTTCAGCCCGGCCAGGGTGGTGCAGCGCTATCTCAAGTTGTACCGCGACACCTGCAGCGGCTACGGCTACGAAGCGCAGGACAGCCAGCTCGGCTGGGCCGTCCCGGTCTATGTGGCGAATACCGACGAAGAAGCGCGCCGCGAGGCGAAGCCGCACTTCGAGGCGTTCCGCAACGTGTTCGTGAAAATGCCGCTCGAGATGCTGCTGCCGCCGGGCTACACCTCGCGCGAATCGCTGAAGAACGTGATGAAGGCGAAAGCGCAGATGTTCGGCGACGTGACCATCGACCAGGCGGTCGAGCTCGGCCTGTTCGTCTGCGGCAGCGGGAAAACCGTGCTCAAGGCCTTCGAGGGCTATTGGAACGACATGCGCTTCGGCAACCTGCTGGTGCTGTGCCAGTTCGGCACGCTGCCTGCAGAGTTGACGCGCAAAAACATGGAATTCTTCGCGCGCGAAGTGATGCCGCGGCTGAAGCCGCTGTAGCTCATGTTCGACCTGATCACGCGGCACGGCTTGGCGCTGATCTTCGCCAATGTGCTGCTGGAGCAGCTCGGCGTGCCGCTGCCCGCGATCCCGACGCTGATTGTCGCCGGCGCACTTGCGGTGGACGGAACGCTGTCCGCGCCGGCGGTCTTCGGCGTGGCCTTCGCTGCTTCCATGATCGGGGATTGCGCCTGGTACGTCGCGGGCCGGCAATACGGGCGCCGCGTCATGACCACCCTTTGCCGCATCTCGCTGTCGCCCGATTCGTGCGTTCGCCAGACCGAGAACCACTTCGAGCGCTGGGGCGGGATCACCCTGGTCCTGGGCAAATTCATCCCCGGTCTGGCTACGATCGCCCCGCCGCTCGCCGGAGCGATGCGTATCCGGTGGCGGTCTTTCCTGCTCCTGAACGGCGCCGGCACGGCGCTCTGGGCAGCCGCGCCGATTGTGCTCGGGATGCTGTTCCACGCGCAGATCGAACGCCTGGTCGAGCGCCTGCAGGGTCTCGGCGCGGTGGCGCTGGAGGTGCTCGGCGCGCTCCTTGCGGTTTACGTCGCATTCAAATGGTGGGAGCGCCGGCGCTTCTACAGGACGCTGCGGGTGGCCCGGATGACCGCCGAGGAGCTGCGCCATCTCATGGATTCGGGCAAGCAGCCGGTGATCATCGACGTGCGCTCGCGCGCCGAGCGCGAGCTCGACGCCCGCTCGATTCCCGGCGCGCTCGCTCTCGAGGTCGAGGAGCTGGAGAGGCTGATCGACTCCCTGCCCGCGGACCGGGACGTGATCTTCTACTGCACCTGCCCGAACGAGGCTTCGGCGGCGCGCGCCGCCAAGAGGCTCATCGACCGCGGCTACACGCGGGTGCGTCCCTTGCGCGGCGGCCTGGAAGCGTGGATTGCAGCAGGCTACGCGATCGAGCTCAGGACTCCCGCACCACGCGGTTCGTGAGCACGCCGATCGCGTCGTTGACGACCTCGACCAGGTCGCCGTGCTCGAGCGCCGGCAGCGTCGGCCCGTCGCAACCCATCCACAGGACGTCGCCCGGGTAGAGCGTCACGTAGCGCGTCATGCGCGCGATGTAGTGCGCGAGGCTGAAGATCATGTTCTTCGTCTCGTATTCCGACACCATGCGGCCGTTGATGCGAACGCCGATTTTCTGCGCCATCGGGTCGATGCCCGCGACGACGACCGGTCCCATCGGCTTGAACGTGTCGGTGTTCTTGGCGCGCCACAAAGTACGGTCGCTGCGCTGGAACGCGCGCTCGCTGAGATCGTTCCCGAGCGTGTAGCCGGCGATGCAGCCGAGCGCCTCCCTCTCCGGGAGGTGCTTGGCTTTTTCCCCCACCACCGCCACCAGCTCGCCCTCGAACTCCACCGGGCCGGTCGAATCCTTCGGGATGACGATGTCGGCGCCGCTGCCGACCAGCGCGTTCGCTGAGCGGTAGCCGATATCGGCCTGCTGCGGCGGCTTGAGCGTCATGCCGTGGTGCTGGTTCGCCCACGCGATGTGCGCGCGGTAGTTGAGGCCGGCGGCGTAGAAGTTGAGCGGGATCACCGGGGGCAGGAATCTGGCCTTGGCGAGCGGACAGCGCTCGCCGGTGCGCTCGTGGCGCTCGAAGGGGGCCGCGCTCAGGATGGCGATCTGGTCGCCTTCGACGACGCCGTAGGCAGGACCCTGGTCGAGCTGGATCCGGCACCACTTCATCGCGCCGCCTCGCTCTTTACTCGGCCCTGACGCCCGCGGCCTTGATCACGCGCGCCCAGCGCTCGGCATCGGTCTGCAGCCAGGCACGGAACTCCGCCGGCGAGCTGCCGCCCTGGGTGATGGCGCCCAGCCCTTTCAGCTTGTCTTTCGTCTCCGGCTTCGCAAGCGAGGCACGGACTGCCGCGTTCAATTTGTCGATGACAGGCGCGGGCGTGTTGGCGGGCGCGACTACGCCGAGTCCTTGCGTGTATTGCTCGAAGCCGGGAAACCCGCTCTCTGCCATCGTCAGAACGGCCGGATAGTCGGGATGCCGCTTCTCGGTGCTGACCGCAAGCGCCTTCAAGCGCTTTTGCGCCACCTGGTCGGCGATGCCGACCATCGGGTAGAACATGAAGCTGACGCGGCCCGCCATTACCTCGGTCAGCGCGGGCGCGTTGCCGCGGAACGGGACGTGCGTCATCCTGGTGCCCGAGAGCGTCTCGACCAGCGCGGCGGCGAGGTGCGCCGAGCCGCCGTTCCCGGCCGAAGCGTACGAGACTTCGCCCGGCTTCGCCTTCGCCGCCTGCACGACGTCCTGGACCGAGTTGAACGGCGCATCGGCCCGGGTGACCATCACCAGCGGAAGGAACGAGACCAGGCTGATCGGCGCAAAATCCTTGATTGGGTCGTAGGGCTTCTGGTCGGCCAGCAGGATCGCGTTCACGTTGTGCGAGAGCGTGGTCATCAGGATCGTGTAGCCGTCGGGAGCGGCGCGCCTCACCTCCTGCGTGGCGATGAGCGCGTTGGCGCCGGTCTTGTTTTCGACGACCACGCCCTGGCCGAGCGACATGGCCATGTCCTGCGCGATGACGCGCGCGATCACGTCGGTGGGCCCGCCCGCGGCGAAGCCCACCAGCAGCCTGACCGGCTTCGCGGGGTAATCCTGGGCGCTCGCCGCGGCGCCGCCGAGCGCTGCGATGCAGGCGAGAAAAAATCCCCCGGTCATGACCTTTCCTGGAAGAAACGCGTCGCCATCACCTGGCAGCGCTTGATCAGGCGGGGCTCATCGGCGCTGTAGTCCGCCACGGCGTTGTGAATGGTCCGCAGGTTGTCCCACATCAGCACGTCGCCCACCTGCCAGCGCGCCGCGAAGCGGAATCTCGGCTGGGTCTGGTGCTCGAACAGGAACTCGAGGATCGCGTCGCTTTCCTTCTGCGGCAGCTCGTTGATGCGCACCGAGTAGCCCGGGTTGGCGTAGAGCGCCTTGCGCCCGGTGATCGGGTGGGGGAGGAAGATCGGGTGCGACACCGGCGGCTTCGCCTTGCGCTGCGCCTCGGTCAGCGCGGGGCGCGCGCTGCCTTTCTCGCGGCGCATCATCTCCCAGAACTTGTTGAAGTCGTGCAGCACCGTCTTTCCCTCCAGCTTTTTCCTGAGATCGGGCGGCAGCTCGTCGTAGGCGGCGCGCTGGTCGCAGAACTCGGTATTGCCGAGCGGCTCGCCGTGGCGCTGCGGGATCCTGATGCCGTAGAGGACATTGCAGAAGGCAATGGTCCTGCTGTAGGACATGTCGGTGTGCCAGCTCTGGCCCGCGTCCGCGAGGCCGATCGGCCTGCCGTTCTCGACGATGTTCGACAGGATCATCACCTCCGGCACGCCGGGCTCCTGGTACATGTTCGCGACGTTGATCTCGAGCTCGCCCCAGCGCGCGCTGAAGTCCCTGAGCTGCAGCGCGGTGAGCTCCTGGCGCGGATAGCGCAGCACGCCGTGCTCGGCGAGCGCATTCAGGGCGAACTCGAACTCCTGCGCGGAGAGCGGCCTGGAGAGATCCAGTCCCTCGACGCTCGCCCCGAGGGTATGCCCGCTGGGGATCACTTTTGCCATTCCCGCCTCCGCTCAGCCCTCGGCGCGCACGGTGTTCTCGATCGCGCCGACGCCCTCGATCTCGCAGCGCACGCGGTCGCCGGGTTTGAGGAACCCCGGCGGCTGCATGAAAAAGGCCACGCCGGCGGGCGAGCCGGTGACGATGATGTCGCCGGGGAACAGCGTCATCGCCTGGCTGCAGTAGGACACCAGCTTTTCAATCCCGAAGTAGAGGTCGGAAGTGTCGCTGTCCTGCCGCACCTGGCCGTTCACCTCGGTGCGCATCCTGAGCGGCTTGCCCCACTGGAATTCGTCCAGAGTGACGAGGGCGGGCCCGGTCGGGCAGAACGTGTCGTAGCTCTTGCCGATGAAGTGCACGCGGTAGAACGGATTCGCCTCGTGCTCGGCGAGCTGGATGTCGCGCGCCGACATCTCGTTCACCACCATGTATCCCGCGAGGTGGTCCTTGACCTCGGCTTCGCCGATGCGCCGGCAGCGCTTGCCGATGACGACGCCCAGCTCGAGCTCGTAGTCGAGCTTCCGCGTCTCGCGCGGATGGATCACGTCGTCGAACGGGCCGCAAAGGCTGGAGGTCGCCTTTGCCAGGATCATCGGCGAGCGCGGCGGGGCGATGTCCTTGAGCACCGGGCCGGCTTCGGCGAGATGCGACTTCGTGTTCGCACCCGCGATCAGCAGCTTGCGCGGCACGGGGACCGGCGCCCCGAGGCGCACGCTTTTGCGCTCGATCGCCTTCGCCGAGCTGCGCGCGGCAAAGATCCTGTCGAGCTGCCTGCGCCAATCCGGCTGCTCGAGGAACAGGCGCATGTCGCTGACCGGCAGGTCGATGATGGCGTTGTCGACGAGCATTCCGGCGCGCTCGCTGCCCATCGCACCGTAGCTGACCAGTCTCATCTCAGTCCAGGCTGATGCGGCTTTCGCGGATGACCTGCGCCCACTTCGCGATTTCGCTCTTCAGGTAGGCGCCGAATTCCTCCGGGGTGCTGGTGCGCGGCTCGAAGCCGCTCTCCGCGAGCCGCTGCCTGATCGCGGGATCGGCCATCACCCTGGCGAACTCCGTGTTGAGCTTCATCACGACGGCGCGCGGCGTGCCCGCCGGCGCGACGAAGCCCTGCCAGGCCCAGGCCTCGAAGCCGGGATAGCCCGACTCGCCGAGGGTCGGCAGCTCGGGCAGCGCGGCGACCCGCTTGTCGCTCGCCACGGCGAGCGCGCGCAGCTTGCCGCCCCGGATTTGCGGCAGGGCGGAGGCGATGTCCGGAAACATCGCCGAGATGCGGCCGCCGATCAGATCGGTCATCGCGTCGGCGCCGCCCTTGTAGGGAATCGGCGTCATGATGATGTCGGCGCGCTGCTTGAAGAACTCCATGGCGAGGTGGATCGGGCTCCCCGGCCCGGGCGCGCCGTAGTCGATGTTGCCCGGCGAGCGCTTGGCGGCAGCGACGAATTCCTTCACCGACGCGGTCTGCACCGCAGGGTTCACCGCGAGGATCAGCGCGAAACGTCCGGTCAGGCTCACCGGCGCGAAGTCCTTCACCGGGTCGTAGGAAAGCTTCCTGTACAGAGTCGGATTGAAGGCATACGTCCCGGCGTCGCCCAGCAGCAGCGTGTAGCCATCCGGCGTGCTCCTCGCCACCTCGCTTGCCCCGATCGCCGTGCCGGCGCCGGGGCGATTTTCGACCACCACCTGCTGCCCGAGCGACTCCGACATCTTCGTGAACACGGTGCGCGCGAAGAAGTCGGTCGCGCCGCCCGCCGGGTAGGGCACGATCAGGCGGACCGGCTTCGCCGGATAAGCCTGCGCCTGCGCGGCCGGCGTCGCGGCGAGCGCCGCGGCGGCGAGCGCGAGGCTGCGCATCAATACGGACACGGGAACCTCCCCACGGTCAAATGTGGCTGGATACTACAATGCATTCGCTTGAACCAGGCGACGGTGACGATCCGCTTGCTCGAGGGCGCCTTTTTTCTGGCGTCCCTGGCGCAGCCGGAAGACAGCTCAAGACTTCAGCCCTACATTCATTGCGATGGATTCGCCGGCGGGGTGCGTGGAGTCACGCTGGACCGGCGTCCGCCGACGGCGCAGCCCTGGCGCGAGGTGAGCTCTGGCGGCAGGACCTGGCGCGTCTCCGTGGTGGAGGGGTACCGGGTGATGTACTCGTACCCCCGGACCTATCCCTTTGCCAACCTGAAGGCCGAGCGATCCGACCCCGCGAAATACGCCGCGGACAAGCAGGTCGTCATGCGAAGCCTTGAAGAGCTGGCCGGCGCGGACGGCAACACCGAGCTGGCCGGCTTCTCCAATCAGGGGTTCTCAGGCCAGACGGTCACGAAAAAGGAGCTGGCAGGCAGCACCATCGGCATCACCCAGATCTTCTCTGACCGGGACCTGGTCATCGTGACCATTTTTTTTCTGAACCAGGCGCCGCAGAATCGCAAGTTCGAGACCTACGAGGAATTCATTGCGTTGCGCGATGACTTTGTGCGCGGCTATATTGAATGCGTAGCAAAGAAGATAATCAGTCGACGAAAATGACGAGCCTGCGGTTTGTGTGCGCGTCGCTCGCGCTGGCATCGGCGTACCCGGCCGCGGCGCAGACCTATCCCAGCCAGCCGATCAGGATGATCGCGCCGTTTCCTCCCGGGGGCAGCGTGGACATCACCGCGCGGCTGATCGCCGAGCCGCTCGGCAGTCAGCTCGGCACGCGGATCATCATCGACAACCGCAGCGGCGCCTCCGGCAACATCGGCATGGAGGCCGCGGCGCGCGCGGCTGCGGACGGCTACACGATCGCGCTGAACACGATCCCGCTGGTGACGAATCAGAGCCTGTTCGACAAGCTCACCTGGGACCCGATCCGCGACTTCGCGCCGATCGGCATGGTTGCCACATCGCCTCACGTTCTCGTGGTTCCGAACAGCACGCCGGCGCGCAACGTGCAGGAGCTGCTGCGCCTCGCGCGCGCCAATCCTGGCAGGCTGACCTACGCCTCGGCGGGCGTCGGCACGACGTTCCACCTGTGCGCGGAAATGTTCAAGGACGCCACCAATACCTTCATCCTGCATGTGCCCTACCGCGGCGGCGGCCCCGCGCTCACGGACACCCTAGGCGGCCAGGTGGACATGAGCTTCCCGACGGTCGCCGCAGCGCTGCCACACGTTAAGGCGGGAACGCTGCGCGCGCTCGCGGTGACCGGAGCCGAGCGCTTCCCGCTGCTGCCGGAGGTCCCCACGCTGCGCGAGGCGGGGCTCAAGGACTTCCAGTTCTCGCAGTGGCTCGCGCTCCTCGCGCCCGCCAGAACCCCGCCCGAGGTCGTGACGCGACTGAACGCCGCCCTCGTGAGCACGCTTGGCTCGCGGGAAGTACGCGACAAGTTCCAGGCCCAGGCGTTCGAGCCCTACATCACCACCCCCGAGGAAGCGGGAAAATTCATCGCCGCCGAAGCGCAGCGCTTCTCGAAGCTCATCAAGGCGCGCAAGATCACCGCGGAGTGAGATGCTCCTTGAAGTACTTGATGGCGCCCGGATGGAGCGGCAGGCGCGGCTGGCGTTTGCCGGCGGCTCTTTCGTCGAAGCCGCTGAAGTTCGGGTGGCCTTCGATCAGCGCCTTCTTGTTCTCGCGCATGGCCTTGACGAATTCGTAGACGACGTCGTTCTTGACGTGGCTGCCGACCGCGACGACGACGTCGATGGTCTGCACCCTGGAGGGCCTGTCGACGCCGGCGATGTTCGGCGCGGGGCTGACCCGCGAGAAGTAGTATTCCGTGCGCACTTTCTTCATGCGCCTTTCGGCGTCTGGCAGCTTGTCGGCCGGCAGCAGCCTGAGCCCGCCCACCGCGGCGGCAACCTCGGCGACTTTCGGCGCGCCGACGGCGAAGAACAGCAGGTCGAGCCTGCCGGCCTTGAAGTCGTCCGCCGCCCGCACCACGTTCACCTCGGGGACCTTGACCACGTCGTTGTAGGTGATCCCGCCGGCGCTGAGCAGCGCCGTGGTGTGCGGCAGGACGCCGGTCTGCTGCGCCCACTCGGACGGGACGCGCTTGCCTTTCAGAGCGGCGATGCTGTCGATGCGGGAATCCTTTTTCACCCAGAACGCCATCTGGGTTCCGTACAGGGTGATCGCGGTGCGCAGGTTCGGCATCGGCTTGCCTTTCCAGTCGCCCTGGCCCTTATACGCGTCGGCGACCTCGCCGACGTCGAGCAGGAGGAAGTCGGCCTTCTGCGTGTTGACCGCGTCCAGGATGGGCGCGTCGCCGTCGTAGCCGTTGACGTGCACCTGCAGCGTGCTGTGGTCCTGCACGACCTTGGCGATCACCGATGCCTGCGCGTGCATGATCGAGCCGGGCGGCAGCGTGGCGAAGCTGACGGTCTGCGCGCCTGCGGCGCTCGCGAATACCGCCGCCGCCAGGCTGGCGGCGCGGCTGAATTTCAGCATGTTGATCTCCTCTCCGCGATGAGGTCAGTATAGTAACTGTATGAAATTGCCCCGCGACCGCATTCCCTATTCGGCCATCGTCGACCGGCCGCCGCTCAAGCTGCCAGGCAATGGGCGCGTGGCGGTCTGGACCATCGTCAACGTCGAGGAATGGTCGATCGAGCGGCCGATGCCGCGCACCGTGCTGCCTCCACCCTCATCTCACACTGCGGGTCAGCCGCTCCTGCCCGACCTGCCGAACTGGGCCTGGCATGAATATGGGATGCGGGTCGGGTTCTGGCGTTTTCTGGAGGTCTTGAATAAATTCAACCTGAAGGCGACGCTGGCCATCAACGGCTCGGTCTGCAAGAGCTATCCGCGCGTGGCGCAGGCGGGGCTGGAAGCCGGCTGGGAATTCATGGGGCACGGCTACCTCCAGCGGCCGATGCATCACGTCGAGGATCAGCGCGCGGCGATCCGTCAAACGATTGAAGAAATAAAATCCATTACTGGAAAGGCGCCCCGAGGTTGGGAGAGCCCCGGCCTGACCGAGACCTACGAGACCATCGACTATCTCAGGGAGGCCGGCATCGAATACGTGGCCGACTGGGTGCTCGACGACCAGCCCTGCCTCATCGACACCGCGAGCGGGCCGATGGTGTCGGTGCCCTACACCGTCGAGATGAACGACATCGCGATGATGGTGCTGCAGAACCATCCCTCGGAAGAATGGCTGCGGCGCGGCATCGACTGCTTCGACCGGCTGTACGCCGAAGGCGAGAAAAGCGCGCGGGTGATGGCGATCAGCGTGCACCCGTACATCACCGGCGTGCCGCATCGCATCGGCTACCTGGAGAGGCTCTACGGGTACATCGGCGCGCGCCCCGGCGTGCTGATGTGGACTGGAGAACAGATCCTTGACTGGTACAAAGGCGCCGCCAGCGTACGCTGAGCTGTGGGGCAGGGCAGAGGAGCTGCTGCCGGTGCTGCGCGAGCGCGCGCCGCGCTGCGAGGAGCTGCGGCGCATGCCCGACGAGACCCTGCGCGACTTCCACGACGCTGAACTGTTCCGCATCCACCAGCCGAGGCGGGTCGGCGGCGCGGAGCTGGAATTCGTCGCCGTGGTCGAGTTCGGCGCGCTGCTGGCGCGCGCCTGCGCCTCGAGCTCGTGGAACTTCATCAACTTCCTGTCGCACCACCTGATGCTCGGCATGTTCCCGCCCAGGGCGCAGGACGAGATCTGGGGCGCATCGCCCGACACGCTGATCGCCTCCTCGTTCGTGTTTCCAGCCGGCAAGGCGAAGAAAGTGAAGGGCGGCTACGTCCTCTCCGGGCGCTGGCCCTTCTCGAGCGGAGTCGACCCCAGCGAATGGAACATGCTCGCCGGCCTCGCCTGGCTCGACGACAACGCGCCGCCCGAGGCGCGCGTGTTCCTGCTGCAGCGCTCGCAGTACAAGGTCATCGACAACTGGTTCGCCGGCGGGCTGCGCGGCACCGGCAGCAAGGACGTCGAAGCGCTCGAGCAGTTCGTCCCCGAGCACCGCACGCTCTCGGTGGCCGACACCAAGGGCGGGCCGACGCCGGGCAGCGAGGTCAACCCCGGGGTGCTGTTCCAGATGCCGGTGTTCGCGCTTTTTCCTTACATGCTCTCGGGCGTGCCGCTCGGCATCGCCGAGGGCCTGATCGACGATTTTGCTTCGGGAAGTCCCAATAGAAGCGGCAGGATGACCGGGGCGCGCATCGCCGAGATCCAGAGCACCCAGATCCGCCTCGGCGAAGCGACCGCCTACGCGCATGCTTCGCGTCTCGTCCAGGTCGCAAACTGCCTTGAAGCGCAAAAACTGGTCGTTCCGGATGCGAAGACAAAAGCCCGCTACCGCCTGGAAGGCGCTTATGCAGTCGAGTGGGCCCTGCGCGCAGTGGACGTCATGTTCGCGCTCTCGGGCGCGGGCGGCCTTTATGAATCTGGCCAGATGCCGCGCGCGTTCCGCGATGCGCACGCCGTGAAGCAGCACTTCTCCTTCAATACAGACATCGCCGGCACCACCTACGGACGCGTCGCGCTCGGCCTGCCGACCGACAATCCGACCTTGTAAGGGAGTTCGCCGACCGTCATCTGCTCAGCGCCGCGCCCGCCAGCTGGGCGATCGCCGCCAGCGTGGTCTGCGCCGCGTTCAGCCCGAGGCGAAAGTCCTTGTCGGAGTACGTGGCGTAGCGGTCCGTCGGCTGGTGCCAATGGGGATTCCACCCGGCGCCGATCTGCATGCCTCGTTCGTGTTCACGCACGCTGATCGCCGGAGCGAAATCCATGAAGGGCGTGGAATCGGTATTGGTCATGTGGTGGCCGACCGCGGCGGGATAATCGGTGGCGTATTTCTCGTTGGCGTCGCGGAAAAAGAAAGCCAGCTTCAGCGCCTGCTCGGCGAACTTCGAGGCGGACTGGAATTCGATGTTGACGTCCGCCTCGGGCCGCTGCTCCGGGCTGAGCGTGCCGTCCGCGCGCGGCATGCCGTGATCGAACAGCACCATGTCGTGCTGGATCATGCCAAGCCACCTCGGTTCCGGGTAGCGGCCCGAGCCGAGGGGGTCCTCCTTTCCCTGAAGCGCCGCTCGCTGCGCGACGTAGGCGCGCGAGCCGTTGAGACCGGTTTCCTCGTTGTTCCAGAGCGCGAAGCGGATCGATCGCTCCGTGCGCACATCTGGACTGTTCAGCACTCGCGCCAGCTCCATGACCAGCGCCGTGCCTGAACCGTCGTCGTCGGCAGCCTCGCCCCAGCCTATTCCGTCCATGTGGGCGCCGATGATGTACATCTCGCCGGGGCGCGTCGCGCCGACCTTCGTGCAATACACCTCTTCGCGCGGGCCGGGAGCGCTCGGCTGCGAGTTGAGCTCGCGCAGCTTCGCATCGGGCTGCGCTTCTGGATTGTCATTCACGCTGGTGGGCGCAGTGACGCCGCGCAATCGCGCACCTCCGGCGCCGGGGCGGATCTCGCCGCTGGCGATCACCGGGCTGGGCGCGGCTTGCTGCGGCCGCGATCGCGGCGGCGGCGGCTCGTACACGTACTTCAGCCGCTCGGTCTCGCAGCCGAAGCTCTTCAGCCGGCCTTCGATCCAGTCGATCGCCGCGCGATTGCGATCGGTCCCCTGGCGCCGGTCGCCGAACGCGGCCAGGCCTCTGATCGTGGCCTTGTACCTCTCCAGATCGAGACGTCCGACCAGCACCCTGACAGGGTCGTCGGTCGCAGTCTGGGCGAACGCGGGCGGGCAGGGCACTGCGCTCAGAACGCAGAGTGCGGCGATGAACAAGTTCGAGCGCGTCACGCGAGCCTTCCTAAATGCTCTGAGAATTTCGAGAGCTTCTGCGCGAAGTTGACTACTTCGGAAGTCGTGATCATGTCCCTCTGTCCATCACAGCCTCAACACGATAACCATCGGGGTCGATGACAAATGCGGCGTAGTAGTTCTCCCCGTACTCGGGACGCAAGCCGGGCGCCCCGTTGTCTTGCCCACCATGCTTCAAAGCCGTGGCGTGAAAACGCGCTACGGCCTCGCGCGATGGGGCAGAGAACGCGACATGGAAACCCGGACCCGGTGCGACGACTTCCCTTGCACTGAGTTTGATGGCCAACTTGTCACCGCTGCCCGCCCGCCCATAACCGATGGCTGTCGCGTCGCTCCAGACTCGCACATAGCCCAACGCAAAGAGCACTGCATCGTAGAAGGCGGCGGCACGCTCAAGATTGGAGACGCCGAACGAGAGGTGATGCAGCATTGGGTTAAGAGATGTAACGTTACCCGGCGAACTGCCTAATGTCCCGGTTGTGGCGCGCGGTGGGTGGAGCGGAGCGCCGAGTCCAACGTTGTGTCTTTGATTGCGTATACGCGATCTGCCGTCGGGCGCTCACGACACAGGATTGTCCTACAAGTCGGCGCCATTCATGCTCCATGGCTTTGGCGGTATGCTGACGAATGGCCATGAAAATACGACGAAACGCCTCTTTCAGAGTATTCGCCGGAGTCGTTGTCGCGGCTTTGGCGATGTGCATCAGCACAGCCAGTCAGGGTCAGGCGGCGCGAGGGCCCGTGGACCCCGGGGTGCGCGGCGGCGCGCCGGGTGCCGGCACTGCGCTGGAGGGCCTGACCGCGGACGAGACCGCGTTCTTCCAACAAGGGCTCGCCAAGTTCCTCGACATCGAGGCGGTAACGGGAGGCCAAAGCGACGGGCTCGGGCCCCGCTTCAACTCGAACCAGTGCCTGTCCTGCCACTCGCAGCCGAGCGTCGGCGGATCCAGCCCTGCGACCAACCCCCTGATCAGGATCGCCACGCTCGAGGGCGCAAGGAACGTGGTGCCATGGTTCATCACGCACAACGGTCCCATCCGCGAGGCACGCTTCAAGCGCAATCCGGACGGGACCAACGACGGCGGCGTGCATAACCTGTTCGTCATCACCGGCCGCAAGGACGCCGCGGGGTGCAAGATCGCCCAGCCCAGATTCCTGCCTGCCGGGAACCCGCTCACCGGCAAAGGCGGAAATCCGAACATCGTCTTCCGCATCCCGACGCCGGTATTTGGTGCCGGGCTCATCGAGGCGATCCCCGACTCGGCGATTCTCGCGAACATGAAGGCCCAGGCGCGCCTGAAGAGGCCGCTGGGCATCTTCGGTCACCCGAACGCGCACCTGAGCGGCAATGCCAACCGCAGCGGCAACGACGGGACGATCACCCGCTTTGGATGGAAGGCGCAGAACAAGTCCCTGCTCCTGTTCTCGGCCGAGGCGTACAACGTCGAGATGGGGGTCACGAGCCAGCTGTTCCCGCAAGAGCGCGACGAGACTCCAGGCTGCATCTTCAACGCCACGCCCGAGGATGCGGTTAACTTTACCCGCAAGCCGAATACGGCCGCGATCTCGGACGTCGAGGCGTTTGCCAACTTCATGCGGATGCTGGCGCCGCCAAGCCCCGCGCCCGAGACGCCGTCCACCGCGAACGGGCGGGCCGTTTTTGCAAAGGTAGGCTGTGCCTTCTGCCACACACCCTCGCTCACCACCGGCAAGGCGATCGCAAGCGGCTCCTCGACAAATCCGAGCGCCGCGCTGTCCAACCGCCCGGTGAATCTCTTCTCCGACCTTCTCGTCCACAACATGGGCAGGGGTCTCGCGGACGGCATCACGCAAGGCGGCGCAGGCCCCGATGAGTTCCGCACAGCCCCGCTCTGGGGCGTCGGGCAACGCGTCTTCTTCCTCCATGACGGACGAACCACCAGCTTGATCGAGGCCATCAAGGCCCACAAAAGCCGCGGCAGCGAGGCAAACAGGATCGTCGAGCGCTTCAACAGGCTGAGCACCAAGCAGCAGCAAGACCTGATTAATTTCCTGCGCTCGCTCTAGCAGCGGGCGCAACCAGCTTGCCGTCCTTGATCACCCGGTGGATTTTGCTGAGGTTCGTCACATCGGCCAACGGGTCCGCATCGAGGATCACCAGGTCCGCGAGCTTCCCGGGAGCAAGCGTGCCGATGTCGCGCTCCATGCCCATCGCTCTTGCCCCATTTGACGTCGCGGATCGCAATACCTGCAATGGCGTCAGCCCAGCCTGGGTCATGATTTCCATTTCGCGAAACACCGATGGCCCGTGCAAGGTGCCGATGTTGCCGGCATCGGTTCCCATGACCACAGGAATCCCCGCATCCCATACCCTGCGCAGGTTCTGCAGCGCGATGGCCGAGGGCTTGGGTGATGTCGGCTGGTTCATGGCTTTGACCACCCGCTCGGGAAGCATCTCCCTCGGAATTCTCTGCAAATCGCTCATCGCGGCGAGGATCTGCGGATCGGCCAGGCGCCGCTCGGCTTCGGTCGGCTGCCAGGTATTCGACAGCGCATAGTGGTAACCCAGCTTCACGAAGAGCGTCGGGCAATAGAGCGCGCGGTTCTTTTTCGCCAGGGCAAGGAATTCCTCGTCCACCGTCGCATCCTCCACCGAGTGCACCAGGAAATCCGCGCCGGCCCTGAGCGACGCCTTGGCCACGACGAGCTCGGTCGCGTGCACGGCAAGCCGCACTCCGGCCGCGTGGGTCGCATCGCCAGCGGCTTTGACGATCGCCTCCTGCGCGGCGAGGTCGTCTCCTTGCCGGTGGATGAACCAGACCTTGATGAAATCCGGCCTGTGCTTCAATTCTCGCTGGACGAGCGCGCGCGCCTCATCGGCCGAGCTGATCTTGATGATGGGAGGATCGCCGAGATCGAGCTTCACGCGCTCGACCATGGAGAGCAGCGGGCCGGCAACGGCGACGCGCGGCGCCGCGGGACTCTTCAGCGCCGCGTCGCGCATCTCGAAATTCCAGAACGGCCCGCCGATATCCACGACGCTGGTCACGCCGCTCGCGAGCCAGACCTTGAACGTCGCGGCAAGGCGGCGCTTGTTGCGCTCGACTTCCTTCGCATAAGGCATCCATGCGTTGAAGTCGGCCACGTCGGGACGCGTGTAGAGATTGCCCGACTGGAAGAAGTGGACGTGCGAATCGATCAGCCCGGGAACCACCCACTTGCCTTTGCCGTCGATTCGCGTCGCCCCGGCCGGCACGGCAGTCGAGCCTGCCGGCCCGATCGACTCGATGCGCCTTCCGGCGATGATCAGCGTGCTATACGGAGCGACCGCGGAGGGAAGATCCTGATCGGGATGAATCACCGTGGCACCGACGATCGCGATGATCGAGGTCTCCGCCGCCTGGCACGGAACGCCTGCCAGCATCAGCAGCGCTGCAAGACCGAACCAACGCGCGCGAGTGGGCATTTGCCGCTCCTTCAGGACCGAAATCTACGACGAATCGCCCTGGTGGCGGCGTACAGCCAGTTCTTCAGGGTGAGCGGGCACAAGCATACGAGCATGTCCCCCTCCTGGTGCCCGGGATTGGCGGTGACAAAAAACCGAACGTGGGGATCGGCCAGCAGCTTTGCATCGACTGCCGCCGTGGCGGGCTTCAATTTCTTCTGGCCGGAGCGCTCGACAATTCCCTGGCCGGGCCGCCAAGCGGCTCCATAGAGATTCTGCGCCAGATGATCGATCAAGGCAGCTTGCCGCTCCGGCGTCGGCCGATCATATCGCGGCCAGTACTCGGCAAAATTCCGGGGCAGCAGCCCGTAGCTCTTGTAGCTGAAGGTGTCAAAGAACCAGTAGATCGGCCTGAACGCGTGATGAAGCCTGGCGCGGAGATAGAACCGAAGTCCAATGCGCTGTATGAGGTTATGCCGCCGGTAGGGCTCGTCTATGACGACGCTGGAAGTAAAGATGATCGTGGAGGTCTTGGAGCGAAAGTCCGCGCGGTAGACATCGATCGCCGCGATGCCCACCAAAACGCCGCTGCGGGTGCGCGCGAGGGCAACCTCGGGGAACGCGCGGAGCTTCGCTTCGTAGAAAGTGCGGTTGGTCTCGACATAAGTTTGCGTGAGCTTCCAGATCTCGTCCCACTCCTTCACGGTGAGGACAGCGACGGGAAGTATCTGGATGTCAATGCGCTCCAGCTCCGGCCTCCTTTGATCGCTGGGCGTCACCTGCCATGACGGTAGGTGTCCTCGGCAAAGAACTGACGTGCGCCGCTTGAGCTCACGTTTTCCATGTACGAGGTCCATGTACGGTCCTTAGGGTTCCAAGTGAACGTGTTGATGAAGGAACCATCCGGGGGAGTGAACGTAAACGCTACGCTGTTGTTAAGGAGCTTGCCGCGGCCAATTGCCGAGAACCTCCCTCCAAAGACGTCGCACCAATGGGCGATGTACTCCCGAGCTTCATGGTCATAGCCGATCAGGACGATTGCCTCATAGGCCGGGGGTGACGAAACGTCCGTCATGTGCAGCTGGAGGAACTGATGGTTCAACACCCACGCCGCAGAGGCCTTGTTGTGAACGACCTTGCCGCGGATGGTCCGCGTTATGTCCCATTCTCCGGTCAGATTCTCGATGAATGGATCCCTGAAGAACGCGCGGGGGCCATCTTTTGGCTCCTCCGCGACGTACGCCGGAGTAAAGCCTTGGGTGGGGAACATGGCGCCGGTGTAACTCAGATCTTCGGACTCCGCTTCGCCGGTAGCTCGATCAACGAGCTCCGGGTAGACGTCGAACCCTATTCGATAGGTGAGACGGACATATTTCGTCTCACCGGCAGCCAGGTCCAGCACGAGATGCTTTCCCTGCGCCATGGATGTAGAGATCTTGTACTTGGCGGGCGGATAGTCCCTGAAGAACACAGCTTCCATCTGGGCCTTACCGACTACTTGTCCGTTAACCGTGACCTCCGGTTGATATGCCTCGCCGAAGCGGTACGCGCGGTAGAAGTAGATCCTGGCTTGGTCGGAGCTGAGCGGCGGCAATGTGCCTTTGATGCTGCTGAGCTTCGGCGCCGATGCACAACCGACCAGGAGGAGAGAAGAAAGTAGCGGAGCAACTAGGTTACGAAGTCTCACGACTGAGTCTCCCTGTGTGATGGGCTTCCAGATGCCGAGGGTTTCGGCTGCTGAATAGACGACGTTTTTGGGTTTAGGGCGATAAGCAGCAAAAGTACAACCAACAAAATCGGCACTCCGCCCATGAACGCAAACATAAAGCCCAATGCTTTTGCCGGTATTGGAAGCGTGAGACCGCTATCGATGTGCCACCATACAACGCTCGAAACACCGCAAAACAATCCAAAGCTAACCCATATCGGATACGCTCTAAGCCGAACACGCGGCGCGAGTAAGAGCGCTCGGCCTAGGGCAACCCAACCGAGTAGACCCGCACAATAGAAAAGCCATGCGCTGGGTCTACTGTCCCACCCACTCCAACGCACCGCGTCATAGATGAGACCAAGAAACATTAGAAAGCTCGGTAGGCATGCAACAGCCAGGACCCATGCCAAAGAGACAGCGGCGGTTCTCATATGCAACCTAACGCTCCGGTTCAGGCGCGGCGGCGCGCCAGCGCCGAGGTCGCCCGGAACCAGTTGTTAGGCATCGATCTCATTTCGTTTCTGGACAAGGACTTTTGTCGTTGAATGCCTGCACAGGATTTTGAATCAGTTCCCCGTCCGGCCATTCGGTCGGAAATGTATAGCCAGGGCCTTCGAGAAGTTTTTGCGTTTCCCAAATTTTCTTTCCCGACTTTGAGAGGTAAACCCTGTGTTCGAGCATTGTGCCGTTGTAAGCACCGGCCTTAATGAAAGCAAATCTCAGTTTGCCATTTTCATCAAAGAAGAGTTCTCTTCGAACCATAGAATCTTCAGAACCGCCCGCGTAGTAGTAAATTCGCGGTTTTTCATTTCGATCTATGTAAAGAACCCGGATGTCGTCTTCATATGGCTCGCAACTTGAGGTATCGAATTTACGTTCTTTCTTTTTAAGACTACCCGCATTCTTGGCTGCCACGATCGCGTTATAAAGCGACCTTACCTCTACAATTTCCGGATGGTTTCTCCAATTCTTCTCGGTTATTGGCTCAGCGGCGTAAACGCCGCCAACGAACAACCATAAGCTAAGAGTCACGGGTAGTATTTTCATTGCACTCGCCGCCATGCTATGCGGCAACTGATCACTTGCGGATCCCCTTGGCGGGAAGTGGTAACGAGACCACGTATTCAACGCTGACTCTCACCCAGTTACGCAATGCCTTTATATCGTTCAAGACGGCCTTCGGTAGGACGACGTAATCTTTTTTTATAGGTCCTTTGGGAAAATATCGAAGCGGTTTTGCACCTCGTTCCTTACTCAACGTATTGCGCGACTCCTCGGGCAGTTTGATGGCAAAACCGACAGGGGTTAACGACATACAAATTCTTCCTTTTGCATAAACGGCAGCTCCACTGAAAAAATGTTTGCATTTCAGGCTGTTCTTAATTTTCCCGGAAGCCGCCTTCTCTATTAGCGCGGATAATCGCTCTAGATATTCTTCGGCCACTTGTAAACCTTCTCAGCCGTATAAACGTCGAAACTGGGCAGTACAGGCCCTCTTTTAATGCTTCGGACAGCCCACGGCCACGCCCTCACTCCATCTCTTGATGGCGTCGTAAGTCTCATCCCATGCGAGCGACGGTCCGTAAAAGGTCAATTGGGTTGTGTTCGCCGAAGCCCGGTCGACGTCGACGGCCATCATGTAGAAGCCGCCTTTAGGCATCTTCGGTCCTATGCGTGGGTTTAGCGGGTTGTCTTGCATCGTCAGCTCCGCGTGCGCCTTGTTAACGGTGCGGAACGTCGCGGTGTAGTCGTGGGAGGTAGTCCCGGTGATCAGCCCCGTCCCTGTGCTTCGCGTACCCTCCGTGAGGCGGTAATTCAAGCATTCCTCGGTTTTCGTCTTTAGCAGCTTGGTCGCGTCCTCGAAACGCCGGTTTGCGACGTATGTTTCCACCTTCATGAACGCGGCGCCCTTCGCGAGCGCCGCCTTGAACTCCTCGCGATTCTGCGGCTGGTTCGCGGGTTGTATAGCACAGGACATCAGAACGACCGCAGACAATGCAAATAGAGGGTACCTCATCGCGTCTCCTCCCTGTCGGAAGCGTCTGGAATTCCCATCGACCTCAAGGTCGTCACTTTCCTGTTTGCCGCGCCGAGCAAAGCGCGCAGCGCTAGCTGGCGATGGTGCACGCACTCAAGAACAGCAACGATCGCGAAAAGCCCAATAATCGCAAAGGGAAATCCGGCGCGCCGGAGAGCAGGGAAAACGTGGTCTGTCCCTGATTTCAGTTCTGCCGCGCGAGGGAAGTGCGCTTTCCCTTGGCCTTGGTCAGAGTCATCGCCGAGGCGGAGCCCTTGCCCTGCCACTCCTTCTCGTCGATCACTTCGCCGAGGAAGTTTAGCTCGATGGTGATGTCGTCCGGGTCCTTGAGGAAGATCTGGAAGAGCTTGGCGTCGGGGAAGCTGCGGAAGTGCATGGCGACCCTGTTCTTCTGGATGCGCTCGCGCACCGCGCCGGGGTTCTGGGCGAGGAAGGCGATGTGATCGACCGAGCCGGAGCCGGTGGTGCCCTTCGGGTGCTTCTTCAGCAGGAACCTGTCGCGGATCCGGTTGGGGTCCTGCGAGGCGAGGTGGACGCAGATCTCGTCGCCGAGCTTGAGCCAGTAGCCGGGGAAGCCGAAGTCCGGGCGCTCGGCGAGCTCCATCCCCAGGACGTTGCAGTAGAAGTCCTTGGTGCGCTCGAGGTTCTTCGCGACGATGAGGTAGTGGTTCAGTCCTGTTACGGGCATTTCTCCTCCTTAAAAGGATAAGGTCCGGCGAAATCACCAATGTACGCAGTATGACTGACCACGCCGACGCCCTTCCTCCAGGCATGCAGCTGGAACGCCGGCGGCTCCATCCTGAAGGCCGACGCGGCGCCGGGGGCGAGGTCGAGCGCCACCTGGTGCGCCGGGCTCGGGCAGGTCGAGGCGATCGTCCCGGCGAAGCGGAACTGGATCGGCCGGTGCAGATGGCCGCACAGCACGCGCTCCACCTGCGGATGGCGCCCGATCACGCGCGCGAGCGCGTCGCTTCCCGACAGGCCGATCCGGTCCATGTGGCCGATGAGCGTGGGGAAGGGCGGGTGGTGCATGATCAGAAGCGTCGGCTTGTCGCGTCTCAAGGAGAGGGTCTTCTCCAGCCAGGCGAGCCGCTCGTCGTCCAGCCGCCCACCGTCCTCGCCTGGAATGACGGTGTCGATCGCTATGATGCGCAGCGGCCAGTCATCGATAGCGTACTGCACGTAGGGATCCCACTGGCGCAGGTAGGCGTGCTCCGGGAAAGCCGCGCGCAGCGCGCCGCGCTCGTCGTGGTTGCCGGGAATGAAATGCACCGGCATGGGAAGCGGGGCGAGCAGCTCGCGTAGATGAGCGTATTCCTCCGCCCGGCCGGAATCGGTGAGATCGCCGGTGGCGAGCACGAGGTCGGGGCGCTGCGGCAGGCGCAGGATTCCCACGACGCAGCGTGCGAGCATCGCGGCGCAGTCCACCACGCCATAGGAAAGCCTGCCCGGCGCCTTGACGTGCAGGTCGCTGATCTGGCAGGCGAGAAGCGAGCCCCTGTTCATAAGTTCACATCGTTGGATTCGCGTATTTTCCGCCGAGCGCGGCCAGCCCGTACGCCGCGCCGGCGACGTCGAAGCTGAACGAGAAGTGCTGGCTCAGCGCCTGCAGGTCGCGCAGGAAGCGCTGCAGGGGGTCGCGGGTGTAGATGGCGTTGGCGCCGTAGCAGGACCACAGAACTTCCACCGCCTCGCGCGCCTGGCGCACGGCGAGGGCGTTCTGCGCGCGGAAGCGCAGCTTGGTCTCCAGGTCCGGCACCTGGTTCCGTTGCGCGAACTCCTGGAACGCCACGGCCGAGCCGCGCATGAGGGCGGTAGCCGAATCGATGAGACAGCGCGCCTCGGCGATCTTGATCTGCACCGCCTGGAAATCGGCGATTTTCGCGCCGGTGTAAGTGCCCAGGCGGGTCCTGAACGAGTTGACCACGTGCTGGAAGGCGCCTTCCGCCGCGCCTAGTGCGGTGGCGGACAGCGGATGCCCGGCGGAGGCGACGATGGGCACTCTGAACAGCGGCCCGCTGTTGAGCTTCGCCCCCGGGTGCTCGAGTCCGCCGCGGCAGCGCGCGAGCGCGAGCGCGCGCCGCTCCGGAACGAAGATCTCCTTCACCTCGATGTCCTTGCTGCCGGTGCCGACCATGCCCATCGCGTACCAGGTGTCGATGATCCGGTAGTCGCTCTTCGGCACTATGCAGAGGCGCCAATCCACTGGGGTCTTGCCGTCGTCGCCGTAGATCGTGACCGCGAGCATGTTCCAGTCGCAATTGTCCACGCCCGAGGAGAACGGCCACCGCCCGCTGACGATAAAGCCGTCTTTTGTAATCCGACCACGTCCCGCGGCAAGCGCGATCGAGGAGGCGATGAGCGCATCCGGGTTGGCGTCCCACACCTCGTGCTGCGTCTCGGGCTCGTAGTAGCCGAGGATCCAGTGGTGGCAGCCGAGGTTGCCGACGTTCCAGGCGGTGGAGGGGCAGCCGCGCGCGAGCTCGGCCACGATATCGACGATTGCCTGGAACGGCAGCTCCATGCCGCCGAAGCGCCTGGGCTGGTGGAAGCGGAACAGGCCCGCCTCGTGCAGCAGCTTCTCGTTCTCGGGCAGCAGCACGCGCGCGTCCTCGCACTTCTGCGCGCGCTCGAAGAGCGTCGGCACGCACTCGCGCGCGCGGCGCATCGCCTCTTCGTAGCTGACGCCGGCGAAGCTCACTTCAGGAAGAGCTCCACGTCGCGCAGAGGCGGCTCCTCCGCCACCGCGATCTCGTTCTCGATCGCCAGGCCGCATCCCGGGCAGCAGAACTGGCGGAACTGCGGCTGCGGATCGATGAAGCGCTTCGGGTCGCCGACGATCGGGTTCGATGCCTCGATCGGCAGGTCCTTGCGCACGCAGCCCAGCTTGTAATTGTCTTTTATCGAACCTAAATCCGCGGCGCATTTCGCGCATGCGTAGCGCTCGCCGCGCACCGCGAGGTTCTCCGTGGCGAGCAAGCGTATAGGGCCGTCCAGCTTCCTGCTCCGCGTCTTCGAGTTGTGGAGCCGCAGGCGCCGGATGCGGTTGCGCTCGCGCTCGGTCGCCTCCGCGTCTCCGATCACCACCCCGTAGATTGCTTTCGCCGCCGCGGCGGAGACGTCGCCGTTCTCGACGTCGGCGGCGACCTTCGCCGGGTCGCGCTCGAGCGGATCGCCGAAGCCGCCCGCCGCGGACCACAGCACCGCATACACGTCGGATGGGTTCTGAATGAAGTCCTGCTGTCTTAGCTGTAACGTCTCTTCGACACCATGAAGTTCAGAGATGTCCTTGACCAGCTCGGACGCCTTCATTTTTTCGAAGATATTTGATTGTTTTAAAAACCGGTAGCGGTTCACCGCCCCCGGGTAGCCGCCCATCATGCCGCTCGAGGTCGGGATCGCGTTGCCCGAGGACAGCGTGTCGTGGACGATGCTGTCGGTGCCGTGGGGAATGAAGCAGGATTCCGCCGACAGGCCGCCGCGATACTTGCCCGCGCCGCCGGAGTCGGTGATTTCCTTTCTATATAAAAATAGGACGGGGAAGCTCTGCTCCGTGTGCTCGACATTCGGCAGCTTGCAGATCGGCGTGCGCGCCTGGCCGCCGGTCGAGATGCCGTCGGCGTGCGAGAACGCGCCGATCGCGCCGCCGATCGGATCGACCAGCAGGTAGCCGTAGCGCTCGCCCCACTGGTCGATGCCGCGGAAGATGGTCGCCGGCCACTGGCTGGTGCCGCCGATGCACATCAGGTCGCGCCGCAGCTCCGGGTCGGGGTAGATCATCTTCGAGAGCACGTTGTAGGCCGGGTAGAGCGAGATCTCCATGCACTGCACCGGCGCGGTCGACACGGAGGCCGGGAAGTCCGCGCAGTTGAGGGTGCCGGGCGTGGGGTTGAACTCGACGTGACGCAGTGCGCCGCCGACCGCGTAATACTGCTCCCAGCACATCAGCTCGTTCAGCGCCACCATGATGGCGCCGCGCCAGCCGGAGTAGGTGGCGTTGATGCCTCCAGCCTGGGGGTCGGTTCCCTCGTTTTCAAACACGAGTTTGTTTTTATTTTTATAGAGGCTCAAGACTACGCGGTGCACGCTGCGATCGCCAGGCCTGCAGCACTCCACGTAAGTGCGATCGCGCCAGATGCCGTCCGGCAACCGGGATAATTTTTTCAGAAAGGCGCGTTCGCCGTCATCGATGATCTTCCTCATCACCCCCTTCACCGTTTCCGCGCTGTAGCGGGAGATGAGCGAAAGGATCCGGTCGCGCGCGGTCATGTTGCCTGCGAGCTGGGCGCGGAAGTCGAGCGCCACGGCACTCGGCTTTCTTGAGCTTCGTAAGTAAATTTCCTCGATATCGCGGCGGATCTCGTTGCCTTCGACGATCTTCACCGGCGGAATCAGGATGCCCTCGTCGAAGGCGTCGCGTGCCGACGGGCAGAAGCTCCCCGGGGTGATGCCGCCGATGTCGTACTGGTGCAGGCAGTTGGTGACCCAGCAGAACAGCTCGCCCCTCCAGAACACCGGGCACAGCAGCATCACGTCCATCTGGTGCGCGGCGCCGACCCAGGGGTCGTTGGCGAGGAACATGTCGCCGTCGCGGATGCCCGGGTTGTCGCTGCGGTTCTCCAGCGTCCACTTGACCTGCGTGTCGGTGACGCCTGACATGTATTGCATGTACGGGCCGAAATAAACGAACTCCGCGTCCTGCGTCAGGATCGAGGGATTGAGATCGAGCGCGTACATCGCCACCGGCGAGCCCGACAGCCGCTGGATGGTGGCGCCGTGCTCCTCGTTCACGTTCCACAGCGCGTGCCGCACTACTTCGAAGGTGACCGGGTCGAGGTCCTTTTTCGCCTTCTTGTGGAGTTTCAGCTTGGGCGAAATCGACAGCGTCTTCGGCGGCACATAACCGGAACGCCTGCCGTCGAACACGACGCCAGTGAGCTCGCTCAGCTTTTTGAGCGGTGCGTTCACCTGAAGCCGATCTCGAAGTTGCCGAGGGCGTCGAGCCGCAGCGTGGTTCCGGGATGCACCACGACCGTGGTATCCGCGGTCTCGACGATCGCCGGCCCCCTGACCTGATTTCCGCTGATCAATTTCTCTCCATCGAACACTGGTGTTGCGCGGTGCTTCCTCAGGTCGGGCCAGTAGATGTCGCGTCTTTTGCGTATCGCAGACTTGGCCATGGTTTTTGAGGATCTTTTCGAAAAAACCAGTTTCGGCCGCGGCGTTAGCGCGCGCGCCCTCAAGCGGGAAACGACGAACTCGAGCTGCGCGCCGGCCAGCGCCGAGCCTCGCCCATATAGCTGCTCGTAGCGTTCTACGAACATCTTTCTCAGTTTCAGCTCGAAGTCGGCAGGCAGCCTGGACCACGGCAATAGAACTTCGACTTCATTGATCTGCCCCTTATGGCGCACGTCGAGCGAAAATTCGAAGCGCTGCCGGCCGGCGGCAATCCCTTCGTCCGCCATGCGCTTTTTGGCCTGGCTTTGCAACGCATCCAGGACCCTGTTGATTCTGTCTGCGCCGACCGGCGTGGGCATGATCTCGGTGTGCTCGAAGATATGCAGCACGTCGGCCGCCGCGGCGCCGAAGGCGCACCACGTGGATGCCGCTTTTCTTTGAGGAATAACTACTTTTCGGACACCCAGTTCCCGCGCGAAGACGCCGGCGTGCGCTGGCCCCGCGCCGCCGAAGGCGAACAGCACGAAATCGCGCGGATCGAAGCCTTTTTCCACCGTCACCTTGCGGATCACGTCGGCCATCTGCAGCTCGACGATGCGGCAGATCCCGGCGGCGCATTCCATCGCATCCATATTTATTTTTTTACCGAGGTCTTGAATTGCCTTCGCGGCCGAGGAAAAGTCCAACTTCATCTTGCCGCCGGCGAAGTTGTCTGGGTCGAGGTAGCCGAGGACCAGCTCGGCATCGGTGACTGTCGGCACGCTGCCGCCGCGGCCGTAGCACACCGGCCCAGGGAAAGCGCCGGCGCTGTCGGGGCCGACGGTCATGGTGCGCGTCTCGGGCTTGACGCGCACCAGGCTGCCGCCGCCCGCGCCGATCGCCTGCAGGTCGACCTTGGGCAGGAAGTACTCGTATTGGTCGGTGTTGCTGACGAACGAGTAGGCCGGCTTGCCGTCGTGGATGATCGAGACGTCGAACGAGGTGCCGCCCATGTCGGTGGTGATGACGTTTTTCTCGCCCATCGCGGCGCCAAGGAACATCGACGCGGTGACGCCGGACACCGGGCCGGAGTCGAGCGTGAGCAGGGGGGCTTCGCCGGCGCGGCCGACCGGCACCGTGCCGCCGCCGCACTGCGTGATCTGCAGGCCGTGCCGGTAGCCGAGGTCCTTCAAGCTGAAATCCAGCTTCTGCAGATAGCCCGACATGACCGGGCCGAGGTAGGCGTTGAGGGCAGTGGCCGTGACGCGCTCGTACTCGCCCCACTTCGGCGCGATGTCGACCGAGCAGGTGACGAAAACGTCTTTCGAGATGTTCTCGACCAGGCTCCTTACTCTTTGCTCGTGCGCGGGGTTCCTGAACGACCAGAGAAAGCAGATGGCGATCGCCTGCACGCCCTCGGCGAGCAGGCTGCGGATCGCCGCCTCGGCCTCTGTTTCATTCAGCGAAACGACGATTTCGCCGAAGCAATCCACCCGCTCTGAGACGCCGCGGATCAGGCGCTTCGGCACGATCGGCGCGGGCTTCGAGGTCTCGGGGAAATGCACCACCTTGCGGATGTCGCGGCCGCCGTAGCCGCGCGAGCCGCGCATGATGTGGATCGCGTCCTCGTGCCCCTTGGTGGTGATGAGCCCGACCTTCGCGCCGCGCTTCTGGATGATGGTGTTGGTGCCGACCGTGGTGCCGTGCGACAGGAACGCGATGTCGCGGCAGAACCTGTCCAGCGAAACGCCGAGCGCCTGCGCGCCGGCGCCGAGGGCGTCGAGCATGCCGCGCGAGAAGTCCGGCGGCGTCGAGGGAACCTTGGTGGTCAGCAGCTTGCCCGCGCGGTCGACGATGGCGCAGTCCGTGAACGTTCCGCCGATGTCGATGCCGACGAGGTAGCTCATTACGCTATATTAGCCAGCGAGGCCGCACCCTTGACAACCCCGGGGGACGCGCCTAGCCTCGTCCTCCCCAGTTGCGGCACCTCGACGAGGAGAAGGCGATGATGCGGAACTGGTTCCATTTCATATCTCTCGCAGCGGTGATGTTCTTCGGCCTGGAGAGCGTAGCGGCTGCCGATACGTTCAGGATTCGCCTGACCGGCGCGCGCTGCGCCGATGATCCCGCCTGCCACAACCGCTTCCACCCCGCAATCAAGCCGGTGATCACCGTCAAGCCGGGTGACACCGTCATCATGGAGACGCGCGACGCCTTCGACGGGCAGATCACGCCGACCTCCACCGCGGCCGACGCGATCCCGACCTTTCTCGGCGGCTCGCTGAACCTCAACCAGGTCCACCCGCTGACCGGACCGGTCGCGGTCCAGGGGGCCGAGCCGGGCGATCTTCTCGTGGTGCACATCGTCGACATCATCCCGGCAGACTTCGCCTATACGATCAACGTTCCGGGCTTTGGCTTCCTCAGGAGCGAAGTTCCCGGGCCGGCGATTCTGCACTGGGACATCGTAGGAGACGTCGCCACTTCGCGCGACCTGCCCGGGGTCCGCATCCACGCCGAGCCCTCGATGGGAACCACCGGGATCGCCTTGTCCGTCGCCAAGACCGAGGAGGTCTACCAGCGCGAGCACGAGCTTGCCGGGCGTGGCGGGTTCGTATTGGAGCCGCTCGAAAACGACGCGGTGCCGGCAAGCCTGTGCGGGCACGGCGGGGCGTTCGCGAGCCGATGCTTGCGCACCATCCCGACGCGCGAGAACGCGGGGAACATCGACGTCAAGCAGCTGACCAAAGGCGGCAGGCTTCTGATTCCGGTATTCGTGCCCGGGGCGCTGTTCTCGGCGGGCGATGCCCATTTCGCTCAGGGCGACGGCGAGATCGCCGGCACCACGATGGAGATGAATGTCACCCTGGTCGCCAAGTTTTCGCTTCGCAAGGGCGAGGCGAGGCGTCTGGGCATCACCACTTTCCAGTTTGAGCGCGACGACTTCTTCGCCCCGCCGGAGCGGGCAGTGCCGAAGCGCTTCTTTGCCACCACGGGCATTTCGGTGGATCGGAACACTGGAAAAAACGAGAGCGAGGACCTGACGCTCTCGGCCAGGAATGCGGCGCTCAACATGATCGATCACCTGGTTCGCACCCGGGGGCTGACGCGCCAGCAAGCCTACATGCTCTCCAGCACCGCGGTTGACCTCCACATCAACCAGCTGGTGGATGTGCCGAACTTCCTGGTGTCGGCGTTTCTTCACCTCGATGTCTTCCAGGACGATTAAGAAGTAGAACCGGCGGCTGGCCGAGGTTCGAGATGAACCGGCGCGAGTTCCTCGCAACGGCGTCCGGCGTTGCCGCGGCAGGCTGCGTTCAGCGCGTCTGCCTGGCTCACCTGGGCGCTCACGAGGGGCGTTTCGCCACCGGCGGCCTGACCCTCATCAGCGGCTACTGCGCTGAAGGCCACCATCTGGTGGGCCAGGCCGTAGTCGACCTCATTTCGCGGCATGTCTCCACGGCCAGGAGGTCGCAGCTCACGGTCATCGCCAACTCCGCGGACACTCTCCGCCTGCTGCGCGCCGGCTACACCGACACCCCCTACGGCCGGTTCAGCGTGGATCTCGCCCTGGTGGAGGGTGACGAGGCCTATGCGGCATTGAAAGGGACCGCCTCGCAGGACGGGCTGCGGCTGCTGACCTTGCTTCCGGCGCAGTATCTGCACATTGTGACGCTTGGCGAGAGTCCCATCCGGAGCATCCTGGAGCTCAAGGGAAAGCCGGTCTCGGTCGGCCCGGCCCGCAGCAGATCCGAAAAGCTGACGCTGCGACTCCTGGAGGCGCTCGACCCGTCCGTCGCAACGTCCTTGCAGCGGGCAGCGCTCGGCTTGTCCGAGTCGATGTGGGCGCTGGCGGAGAAAAAAATCGACGCCCTTGCGTGGCACGGGCCTGTTTCTCCGGCGCTGTTTGAGCACCTCGCCGGACTCCTCAAGATCCGGATTACGTTGCTATCGTACGAAGAGGGGGTTGCAAAGCTGCGGGAGAAGTACGGAACCGCCTACTCTCCGGCGCTGATTCGGCAGGGCGCCTATGCATGGCTCGAGAAAGAGGTCCGCGTGGCGGGCACCCAGAATCTACTCATCAGCCGGTTGGATCTCCCGGTTCAGCTGGCTTATGAGATCGTAAAGGCGCTCGACTCTCATCGCGATGCTTTCGCCGGTGGAGATCGCCGGCTGAGCGATATCAGCGCTGCAGCGCAGACCTACATGCCCTTTCCTGCGCATCCCGGCGCCCTGAAATTCCGCAACGAGATGTAGGCTTAGCGTCCGCTTCGTTCGGCAGCATCGAGCGCGGTCCGCGCGCCTTCGGCGTCGCCGCGCGCGGTGCGCGCCTCGGCGATGAGCCGCCAGTTCTCCGCGCGCAACGCGTTGTCGCTCCCCGCCCACGAGTTGGAGCGCGCAGCGACGCTCTCGGCCTGAGCATATTGCCCCTGCTTCAGCCGCACGCGCGCCAGCTCGTGCCACAGGCGCGGGTTGCGCGGCTCGATGCGCAGCGCCCGCTCCAGAGTTGCCGCGGCATTGGCAAGCCGGCCCGCCGCCGCGTCGGCGCGCGCGGTGTCCATGAGCCCCGCGATGGCCACGTTTTCCGTGCGCGCTGCTGGCGCAGGTGCAGGTCCAGGTACAGGTACAGGTACAGCCTCGGGTATCTGGACGGGGGGCAGATCGGGTTCCGGCGCCGGCGTTGGCGCTGGTCCGGGTGCGGTAGCGCAGCCGGCGAGAACTGCTGAAACGATGATGACGTATTTCATTTGCCGAACAAGCGATCGAGCCAGCTCTTCGCGCGCTCGACGGTGGCATCGACCGCTTCGACCGCGGCGTCGAGAGGGCCGGAGCAGGGCGCGCGCTCTTCGGGCGCAGAGCCCTGCACGAAGGGCAGCTCGCGCGCGCCCTCGCAGCTCATGCTGCCGCGCAATCCGGTTTGCGGGTCGATCCAGACCAGCTCGATGCGCTCCGGCTTGGCGAGCGCGAGCGGCTCCGGGGCGAGCGCGGCCATCATCTCGCCCCAGACGGGCACGGCGGCGCCCGCCCCGGTCAGGCGCGCCGCGCGGTTGTCGTCGTAGCCGATCCACACGACGCCGAGCCGGTCGCCCGTGAATCCGGCAAACCAGGCGTCGCGCTGCTCGTCGGTGGTGCCGGTCTTTCCGGCGACCGCGAGCTCGGGCGGCAGGAAATTCTTCAGCCCCTGCGCCGTGCCCTCGCGCACGACGTCCTGCATGGCCGCGGTCAGGAGGTACATCGGCTCGGGCGCGAATGCCTGCTCGACCGCGAGCGGATAGCGCTGCAGCGGCCGGCCTTCCTGCGTGGTGACTTCGCGGATCGAGCGCAATGGGGCGCGCCAGCCGCCGCTCGCGATCGTCTGGTACATCTGCGCGACCTCGAAGGGACTCAGGTCGGTCGCGCCGAGCAGGGCCGAGGCGAACGGCTGCACCTCGCGCTCGACGCCGAGCCGGCGCACGTTGGCGAGCACGCGCTCGATGCCGAGCTCGGTGCCCAGGCGCGCGGTGGCGACGTTGTAGGACTGCGCCAGCGCCACCCGCAGCGGTACCGCGCCGTGGAACTTCCTGTCGTAATTCGCCGGCTCCCAGTCCGGAGCGCCGCGGCTTTTCCAGACGAAGGGGCCGTCGTCGATCGGCGTGAGCAGCGTATAGCGCGACGGCTCGCTCAGCGCGGTGAGATAGATGGCGGGCTTGAGCAGCGATCCCACCGGGCGCGCGGCGTCGATCGCGCGGTTGTAGCCCTGGTAGCGCACATCGCGGCCGCCGACCAGCGCCTGCACCTCGCCGCTCTGGGGGTCGGTGACCACGACTGCCCCTTCTAGCCCCGGCTCGCCGAAGCGGTGCTCCTTGTCGAACTGGGCCAGGCGCCGAATCAGGGCGCTTTCGGCCGCGCGTTGCACGCGCGGGTCCAGCGTGGTGAAGATGCGCAAGCCCTCCGAGCGCAGATCGGCCTCGTCGTAGTCGCGGCGCATCTGACGGTGCACGAGCCGCAGGAAGGCCGGGTAGGGCGAGGTGCCCATCGCCGGCTTGCGGGTCACCCCCAGCTCCGTGGCGCGCGCGGCCGCGTACTGCTCCAGCGTGATCGAGCCGTGCTCCCGCGTCTCGCGCAGGACGAGATTGCGGCGCTCGAGCGCGCGCTGTGGGTGGCGGTAGGGGTCGTAGTACGCCGGGCCCTTGACCAGGCCGACCAGCAGCGCCGCCTCTGCGAGCGTGAGGTGCTGCACTTCCTTGCCAAAATAGAACTGCGCGGCCAGCCCGATGCCGTGGATGGCGCGGTCGCGGTCCTGGCCGAAGTAGATCTCGTTGAGGTACGTTTCGAGGATTTCGGTCTTGTCGTAGTGCAGCTCCAGCAGCACCGCCATGATGAGCTCGGTGAGCTTGCGCTGCAGGGTGCGCTCCGGAGTCAGGAAGAAGTTCTTGACGAGCTGCTGGGTGAGCGTGCTGCCGCCCTGGACCTTGTCTGACGCTAAGCTCAGCGCCGCGCGCACGAGGGCGCGCGGGTCGAAGCCTTTGTGGGAGTAGAACTGGCGGTCCTCGGTGGCGATCAGGGCCTGCACGAAATGTTGCGGCACCTCGGAGAGCCTGACCAGCACCCGGTCCTCGTTGTTCGCCGGGTAGATGCCGCCGATCGGCAACGGCTCCAGGCGCACGAGCGGCAGCTCCGCGCCCCCGGCGTCGCGCAGCGCCGTGACCGCGCCGCCGTCGAACGCCACGCGCAGGCGCTTCGCCGGCTGCGGCCCGTCCCAGAACACGAACGGCCGCAGCGCGATCTCCAGCTCGTTGCCGCTGCGCGCGAACCAGCCGGACTCGCCTTCGCGCGCCACGTCGGGGTAGCCGAGGTCGCGCAATTCCTGCTCCACGTCCTGCTGCGGAATGTGCAGCCCGACATGCAGCTCGAGCGGCCGGGCATAGATGCGCGCCGGCAGCGCGAAGCGCCGGCCCTCGAACTCGCTGCGCACGCGGGAGTCGAGGTACAGCGTGAACACCGACGCCGCGAACGCCAGCGCAAGCGACGCCCAGCCGAAGTATCTCAGGCGGAGGTATCTCAGGATCTGAGCGCGACTCAGCATCGGCGAATTTTATAGCGACGCCCCGTGCCAGGGGGCGCGGGGCGTACTTGCCGCTCAGACCGCAGTCAGGCGGCGCCGTTCAGAGAAACGTAGTCAGGTAGCCGAGCAACGCGAAGCAAAGTACGACGGCGAGCAGGATGGAGGTGATTTTTCGCAGTTTCGACGGCTTGAGCGGAGCCTCAACGGATGAAGCGCCGGGCTCGTAGAAGCGCCGATTTGCAGCAGCTCCGTTGCGCAGCCCGCGGTTATAGGTGCCAGTGTCTTCGTTCATGGTCCGCCTTCCGGTGCACGCGTGTTTCTACACCCGCAATAATGCTCCAAGGGACGAATGCGCTGCAAGCGGATCTGGATGTTTCGTGAGGTAATCCGCACCGACCGGCTACAGCTCGGGCAGGATATCCAGCGTCAGGCGAACGGTGGTGCTCTCCGACAGGAACTGGAACTCGCGCTCTAGCACTTCAAAAAGCACCGGCCCCTTCGCCGTAAACAGCCGAAACCGCTCGCCGGGGATGGGGACGCGATGATTTTTCCTGGTTTTGAACGTGGTGGGCATTGCCGATCCGGCGAGAAGCGCCATGGCGGGCCCGGTGAATAGCAATTGCAGCATCGTTACTGCATAGGGCGCTGGGACGGGCTGGCTTTCCATGCGGCAAGGATGTCATCGGGATGGGCTGCCGTCTGCAGGGAATCTGCAAAAATTGTCCCGGAATTGGTCACGTTTGGTTAGTGCAAAAGAACCATTGTGAACGTTCTGCTTCTGTAACAGGGGCGGCGTATAGGGGGTGAAGGAGGCCGTGTGCAAATTCGTGTGCGCGAAATGTCCGCCAGGTGCCGCTGTTGCGGCGGCATTGAATTTGCCCCGGTCAAGAGGGGCGCTATAGGCCTCGCAGACTGGTTTTACTGCGTCGAATGTCTCGCGCAAAGGGTCCACGCTGATCTGATGGTTCAGATCGGCGAGGAAGCAATGAAGCGGACTAACGCTTTCATAGCCGTCCACAAGGCCATCGCAGACGAGGTCAAAAGCGCCCGCGCGGATTTAGACTGTAGGAATGGCAAATCCGCTTCCCGCCCTCTCTCTCCTGGAAACGCGCGTCCTGGGTACCCTGGTCGAAAAGCAGCACACCGTGCCGGACTCCTATCCGCTGACTCTCAACGCCCTGGTCTCCGGATGCAACCAGAAGACCAGCCGCTTGCCGGTCATGGAGGCGACGGAGACTGAAGTCCAGGCGAGCATCGACGGCCTGAAGAGCCGCAACCTGGTGATCGAAACGAGTGGCGGGCGGGTAGCACGCTACGCGCATAATCTCGAGCGGGTGCTGCAGGTGCCTTCCCAGGCAGCGGCCCTGCTCACTTCCCTTATGCTGCGCGGCCCGCAGACGGCGGGCGAGCTGCGAATCAGCTGCGAACGGCTGCACAGCTTCTCCGATATCTCGGCGGTGCAGGGTTTCCTGGAGGAATTGGCCGCCCGAGCGGCTGGAGCCCTGGTAGTCGAGCTGCCGCGGCTGCCCGGGGCGAGGGAGAACCGCTGGGCCCACCTGCTGAGCGGTGCGCCGAAGCAGGACGCGCCGGTGGCGGACAAGAGGGCGGACGGCGGATCGGGCGGCGATCTCTCGTTGGGAGAGCTGGCAGCTCTCAAGGCGAACGTTGCTCGGCTAGAAGCCGAGGTCGTTACGCTGAAGGCGCTGGTCGCCCGTATCTGCGCGGAGCTCGGCATCGAAAAGTAGGGCTTGACAAAGTCGCCGGCGCTGCCTGATACTAAACCTAATGGTTAAGTATTCGGAAGACGAGCTCGATACCGTGTTCGCCGCGCTTTCCGACCGCACCCGGCGCCACGTGCTGCAGTCGCTCGCCGAGGGCGAGCGGCCGGTCTCCGAGCTCGCCTACGCGTACCCGATGTCGCTTCCCGGCTTCCTCAAGCACCTGCGCGTGCTCGAGGACGCCGGGCTCATCGCGCGGACGAAGGAAGGGCGGGTGGTGAGCTGCGAGCTCTCCGCCGCGCCCATGAAGGAAGCCGCCGTGTGGATGTCGCGCTACGAGAAGTTCTGGACCGAGAAGCTCGATTCGCTCGCCCGCTATCTCTATCAGCAAGAGGAGCTGCAGACATGGAACAAGCCAAGCTCAGGGAAAAGCCCTGGCTCACCCTCACCCGCAGCTACCCTGTCGCGCCGGAAAAGGTCTGGCGCGCGTGGACCGATCCGCAGGCGCTAAAGAAGTGGTGGGGGCCGGGGGGCAACGAGCCGGTCTCGCGAGCGGAGCTCGACCTGCGCGTCGGGGGGCGCTTCCGCATCGTCTTCGGCGGCCCCGACGGCAAGGCGCACGAATGCGCCGGCATCTATCGCGAGGTCGTGCCCAACCGCAAGCTGGTGTTCACCTGGACCTGGCCCAACAGCACGCCGGAGCGCGAGTCGCTCGTCACCATCAGCTTCCGCGCGACGCAGGGCGGCACCGAGCTCGTGTTCCTGCACGAGCAGTTCTTCGATGAGACGGTGCGCGACAACCACCGGCGCGGCTGGAGTGAATCCTTCGACAAGCTCGAACGCTTCCTGAAAGGCGCCTGAACATGGCGCGCCCGAAAGCGTGGCGGCGGAAGGGGCGGCGGTCGGCCAACGCGCGGCTGCTGGAGTTCCTGCACCTCGTTCACAACCTGCGCCGCATCACCAGCATGCTCGCGAGTTCCATCCTGAGCAGAAACTGAGTTTTCCAAAACGGAGAAATCATGGCTTACGTAGATGGCTTCGTCGTACCTGTCCCGAAAAAGAACCGGAAGGCCTACGTCCGCATGGCCCGCAAGGCGGGCAAGGTCTGGCGCGAGCATGGTGCGCTCGACTACGTGGAATGCATCGCCGACGACGTGAAGCCGGGCAAGCACACGTCGTTCCCGCAGAGCGTCAAGCTGAAGAAGAACGAAGTCGTCTGGTTTTCCTGGATCGTGTACAGGAACCGCAGGCACCGCGACCGCGTGCTCGCCAAGGTGATGAAGGACAAGCGCCTCAAGCCGATGATGGATCCGAAGTCGATGCCCTTCGACGGCAAGCGCATGTTCTGGGGCGGGTTCAAGGTGATGGTGGACCTATGAAGCCCTTCGAGATCACGCGCGTCTTCGACGCGCCGCGCGAGCGCGTGTGGAAGTCGTGGACCGAGGCCGAGCGCCTGAAGCAGTGGTGGGGGCCGAAAGGCTTCAAGGTGCATACCTGCAAGGTCGACCTGCGTCCCGGCGGCGTCTTCCACTACGGCATGACAGCGCCCGACGGCAGCGACGTGTGGGGCAAGTTCACCTATCGCCAGATCGAGGCGCCGAAAAAGCTGGTCGCCATCGTCTCGTTTTCCGATCCGAAAGGCGGCGTGACCCGGCACCCAAGCCACGCCAACTGGCCGCTCGAGATTCTCTCGACCGTCAGCTTCGAGGAGCAGGGCGGCAAGACCAAGGTCACTGTGCAGTGGATTCCCGCGGATTCCGCGACGGAGATGGAGCGCAAGACCTTCGACGAAGGGCGCGACGGCATGAAGCAGGGCTGGGGCGGAACCATGGACCAGTTCGCCGACTACCTGAAGAAGGCCTGAGACATGATCAAGATGGGCGAGCAATCCCGCTGGCTCGCGCTCTACGTCCTTTGCGCCGGCGAGCTGATGATCGTGCTCGACACGACGATCGTGAACGTCGCGCTGCCGTCGATCCGGGCTACTAGATGAAGCTCCACTACGGCTGGGTGATGGTCGCGATCGGCGCCTTCATAACGTGCATCGCGATCGGGGCCATGTTCTCGCTCGCGGTGTTCCTGCAGCCGATTACCGAAGCGACGGGCTGGTCGCACGCCGCGGTATCGAGCGCCATGACGATCGGCTTCCTGGCGATGGGCGCGGCGGGCTTCGGCTGGGGTGCGCTGAGCGACCGCATCGGACCGCGCAGCGTCGTGCTGGCCGGCGCGGTACTCCTGGGGCTCGGCCTCTTCCTCGCGAGCCACGCGCAGAGCCCGCTCCAGTTCCAGCTCGCGTTCGGCTTGTTGGTCGGTATCGCCGTGGGCAGCTTCTTTACGCCGATGATCGCCGCGGTCATGGGCTGGATGGCCGAGCATCGCGGTCTCGCGGTTTCGCTGGTCTCGGTCGGGGTCGGGGTCGCGCCGATGACCATGTCGCCGTTCGCTGCGTGGCTCATCACGCGGACGGACTGGCGTAGCGCGCAGGTCGTGCTCGCGCTGCTCGTGTGGGCGACGCTCGTTCCGGCCGCGCTCTTCGTGCGCCGGCCGCCGGCAGCACAGACGGCGGAGCAGGGCGCAGCCGAAGGACCCCGGCCGAGCCTGCGCGACGCGTTCGTCTCGCTGCCGTTCCTCGTGCTCGCGCTCACCTTCTTCGCCTGCTGCGCGGCGCACGCCGGGCCGATCTTCCACACGGTTACCTACGCCATGACCTGCGGCCTGCCGACGATGGCCGCCGTGACCATCTACAGCGTCGAAGGCTTCGCCGGGCTCGGCGGACGCCTCGCGCTCGGCGTGCTCGCCGACCGCCTTGGGGTGAAGCGCGTGCTCATCGCCGGGCTGCTGATCCAGGCGCTCGCCGCGGGCACGTTCATCTTCGCTTCGCGCCTCGGCGAGTTCTACGCCGTCGCCGCCACCTTCGGCTTCGCCTATGGCGGCGTGATGCCGCTCTACGCCGTGCTTGCGCGCGAGTACTTCGGGCAGCGCATCCTCGGCGCGGTGTTCGGCGCCGCCGCGATGGTGTCGAGCCTCGGCATGGCGCTCGGCCCTGCGGTCGGCGGCTGGATCTTCGACCGCTTCGGCGCCTACACCTGGCTGTATATCGGCTCTTTCGCGGTGGGAATCGGCGCGGTCGCCATCGCGCTCGCATTTCCGCCGGTCAACGATCGCATCAAGACACTTCATCTCAAGGAGGTAGCACCATGAAACCGAAAGCCATCCCCCAAGGAATGCATTCCGTGACCCCGCATCTCATCTGCGCCGGCGCAGCGAATGCCATCGAGTTCTACAAGAAGGCGTTCGGCGCGGTGGAGAAAGGACGCCTGCCGGCGCCCGACGGCCGGATCATGCACGCGGCAATCGGCATCGGCGACTCGACCGTGATGCTGGTCGACGAAATGCCCGAATGGGGCGCCCTCGGGCCGAAGGCGCTGAAAGGCTCGCCGGTCACGATCCATCTCTACGTCGACGACGTCGACGCCTTCGTGGCGCGCGCGGTGAAGGCCGGCGCCAAGATCACGATGCCGGTCGAGGACCAGTTCTGGGGCGACCGCTACGGCAAGATCGAGGATCCGTTCGGCCACCACTGGTCGGTCGCCACGCACCTGCGCGACGTCAGCCCCGACGAGATGCAGAAGGCGATGCGGCAGATGAAGCCGACGCAGAAGGCGAGCGCCTGACCATGCAGAAAATCACGCCATTCCTGTGGTTCGACGGCAACGCCGAGGAGGCGGTGGATTTCTACGCCTCCATCTTCAAGGACTCCAAGGTCGGGAAGGTTTCCCGTTACGGCGACGCGGGGCCCGGCCCGAAGGGCAGCGTCATGACCGCGAGCTTCCGGATCGAGGGCCAGGAGTTCATCGCGTTGAACGGCGGCCCGCAGTTCAAGTTCACCGAGGCGGTCTCCTTCGTCGTGAATTGCAAGACGCAGGACGAAGTCGACTACTACTGGGAGAAGCTGCTGGCCGGCGGCGGCAAGGTCCAGGCGTGCGGCTGGCTCAAGGACAAGTTCGGCCTGTCGTGGCAGATCGTTCCGACCGCGCTGCCGGAGCTCCTGAGCGATCCCGATCCCGCAATATCGCAAAGCGTCATGAAGGCGATGATGCAGATGAAGAAGATCGACATCGATGGCCTGAAACGGGCCAAGCAGGCGACAACCAGGTAAGGAGACCACTATGGGTAATCCCGTCGTTCACTGGGAGCTGATGTCGAAGGATCCGGCGAAGGTAGCGGATTTCTACGCCAAGCTCTTCGGCTGGAAGGTGAAGCACATGCCGGAGATGAACTACCGCATCGTCGAAACCGGAGGCCAGGGCGGCATCAACGGCGGCATCGTCAAGCCGGAGCGCGAAGGCCCCTGGCCCGGCAACATGCTCTTCTACATCGCCGTCGACGACCTCGGGGCCTACCGCAAGAAAATCGTCGCGACCGGAGGCAAGATCCATGTCGAGGAGCAGGAAGTTCCCGGCATGGGCTGGTTCTCGCTCTTCACCGATCCCGAAGGGCGCATGATGGGCCTGTGGAAGTCGAAGATGTAATTTGGAGGGTCCGATGAAACCGTCGACTGGTAACCCCGCTCCCGGCTACAAGAAGCACCCGGAGCATCGCATCGATACGAAGCCCGCGAAGGAGCGCGTGCGCGTGACGTTCAACGGCGAGGTCATCGCCGACACGCGCGAGGCCATCAGGATGGAGGAGGGCAGCTATCCCGCGGTCTTCTATTTCCCCCGCAAGGACGTGAAGATGGAGCGGCTGATTCGCTCGAGCCATCGGACGCACTGCCCGTTCAAGGGCGATGCGGCGTATTTTTCACTGGTGAACGGGCCTGAAAACGCGGTCTGGAGCTACGAGCAGCCGTACGACGAGATGAGCGTGATCAAGGAGCGGCTCGCCTTCTACCCCGATAAGGTGGACATCAGCGCGGCATAAATTAGAATGCGCGGCTCTGATGCCGCCGATCATTTCGGTTTCGAACCTCTCGAAGACCTACGCCTCCGGCTTTGAGGCGCTCAAGCGCGTCAATCTCGACATTCGCCGCGGCGAGATCTTCGGCCTGCTGGGGCCGAACGGCGCCGGCAAGACGACGCTCATCAACATCGTCTGCGGCATCGTGACGCCCTCCGCGGGCGCCGTGTCGGTGGGCGGCCATGACATCCTCAAGGACTACCGCGCCGCGCGCGCGATGATCGGCCTGGTGCCGCAGGAATTGACGAGCAATGCGTTCGAGAGCGTCTGGGCGACGGTCAGCTTCAGCCGCGGCCTGTTCGGCAAGCCGGCCAATCCCGGACAAGTCGAGAAGGTGCTCAGGGACCTGTCCTTGTGGGACAGGAAAGACAGCAAGATCATGACGCTCTCCGGGGGCATGAAGCGCCGCGTGCTGATCGCCAAGGCGCTGGCGCACGAGCCGCAGGTGCTGTTTCTCGACGAGCCGACGGCCGGCGTCGATGTCGAGCTGCGGCAGGACATGTGGCAGGTGGTGCGCTTCCTGCGCGATTCGGGCGTGACCATCATCCTGACCACGCACTACATCGAGGAGGCCGAGCTGATGGCCGAGCGCATCGGCGTGATCAGCAAGGGGGAGATCATCCTGGTCGAGGAGAAGGCCGAGCTCATGCGCAAGCTCGGCAAGAAGGTGCTGACGCTCCAGCTGCACGAAGTGCTCGCTGCCATCCCCGCCGGGCTCGCAGCGCATCGCCTGAGCCTGGCGGCCAACGGCCGCGAGCTGGTCTACACCTACGACACGCAGCGCGAGCGCACCGGCATCACCTCCCTGCTCGACGATCTCAACCAGGCGGGCATCGGCTTCAAGGACCTCCAGACCACGCAAAGCTCTCTCGAGGACATCTTCGTCGACCTGGTGCGGCAAAAATAATGAACTACCGCGCGATCTGGGCGATCTACGTGTTCGAGATGGCGCGCACCGGCCGCACGCTGCTGCAAAGCATCGTCGCCCCGGTGATCTCGACGTCGCTGTACTTCGTGGTGTTCGGCGCGGCCATCGGCACGCGCATCGCCGAGATCGACGGAGTCAGCTACGGCGCCTTCATCGTGCCGGGGCTGGCGATGCTGATGCTGCTGACGCAGAGCGTCACGAACGCCTCGTTCGGCATCTACTTTCCCAGGTTCACCGGCGCGATCTACGAGATCCTGTCGGCGCCGGTCTCGTATCTCGAGATCGTGACCGGCTACGTCGGCGCGGCCGCGACCAAGTCGGTGATCCTGGGCCTGATCATCGTCGCGACGGCGGGCCTGTTCGTGCCGCTGCGCATCGCCCATCCGGCCTGGATGCTCGCGTTTCTCCTGCTGACCGCAGTGACCTTCAGCCTGTTCGGCTTCATCATCGGCATCTGGGCGGACGGCTTCGAGCAGCTGCAGTTCGTGCCCCTGCTGGTCATCACCCCGCTGACCTTCCTGGGCGGCACTTTCTACTCCATTAGCGTCTTACCGCCCGTCTGGCAGACGGTCACCCTGTTCAACCCCGTGGTGTACCTGGTCAGCGGCTTCCGCTGGAGCTTCTACGAGATCGCCGACGTGCACGTGGGAGTCAGCCTGGCGATGACCGGCCTGTTCCTCGCCGCCTGCCTGGCCGCGGTATGGTGGATCTTCAAGACCGGCTACCGGCTGAAGACCTGAATGCGCCGCATCCCGATCTTTCTCCTGCTCTGCGCGAGCGCTGCGCTCGGCCAGCCCTACCCGGCGAGGCCGGTGAAGATCATGGCCGGCGCCTCTCCGGGCGGCGGCATCGACATCATCTCCCGCCTGCTGGCGGACAAGTTTGCCGAGCGCTTCAAGCAGCCGTTCGTGGTCGAGAACCGCCCCGGCGCGTCGAACACGCTGGCCGCCGACTTCACGGCCAGGGCGGCGCCCGACGGCCATACCCTCATGGTGGCCACCAATACCGGGCAGGCCATCGCGCCGCACCTCATCAAGCTCGGCTTCGATGCGCAGAAGGACATCCAGCCGATCGGCCTGGTGGTGGTCGTGCCCAATGTCGTGGTGGTGAACACCGGCGTTCGCGCCCGCAGCATCGAGGAGCTTCTCGCGCTCCTGAAGGCGAAGCCCGGCGAATACCGCTTTGCTTCGGTCGGCGTGGGCAGCACCCAGCACATCGCCGCCGAGCTGTTCATGCGGGCGACCGGGACGAAGCTCATCCACATTCCCTACAAAGGCAGCAGCCAGGCGCATATCGACCTCCTGGGCGGGCAGGTCGAGATGATGCTCGACACGACCTCCTCCGCGATGGGCCAGATCAAGGCGGGGAGGCTGCGTCCGCTGGCGGTCACGACGCCGAAGCGCGCCGCCGAGCTCCCGGAGGTCCCCACGCTCGCCGAATCGGGCGTTCAGGGCGTCGAGATGAGCACCTGGTATGGCCTCTTCGCGACCGGCGGCACGCCGCGCCCGATCGTCGAGCGGCTCAACGCCGAGCTGCAGAAGGCGCTGAAGCTGCCCGACGTGCAGGCGAGGCTCGCCGGCCTCGGCGGCGAGCCCGGCGCGCTCAGCGTTCAGCAATTTACCGAGATGAATACCGCGGAGTACGAGCGCTTCGGCAGGCTGATCCGCGAAGCCGCGATCAGGATCGATGGCTAGCCGGTTGACGGTGCGCGATGTGCTGGCCGGGCGGGCGCCGCAAGGCGCGAGCGTGACGGTGAGGGGCTGGGTGCGCACGCGGCGCGACTCGAAGGCGGGGTTCTCCTTCGTCAACGTGTCGGACGGCTCCTCGTTCCATCCGGTGCAAGTGGTGGCGGCGAATACGTTGCCCAATTATTCCCAGGAAATCTTGAAGCTGACGGCAGGCTGCGCGGTGGAGGCGAGCGGCAGCATCGTGCCCTCGCCCGCCAAGGGCCAGCCGTTCGAGATGCAGGCGAGCGCGATCAGGGTTCTAGGCTGGGTCGACGATCCGGACAGCTACCCGATCCAGCCCAAGCCGCACACGCTCGAGTTCCTGCGCGAGGTGGCGCACCTGCGGCCGCGCACCAACGTGATCGCCGCGGCGACTCGCGTGCGGCACACCGTGGCGCAGGCGATCCACCGCTTCTTCCACGAGCGGGATTTTTTCTGGGTCAATACGCCGATCATCACCGCCTCGGACGCCGAGGGCGCCGGCGAGCTGTTCCGCGTGTCGACGCTCGATCTCGCCAACCTGCCGCGCACGCCCGAGGGCAAGGCCGACTTCGCGCAGGACTTCTTCGGCCGCGAGACCTTCCTCACGGTGTCGGGGCAGCTCAACGTCGAGGCCTACTGCCTGGCGCTCTCCAGGGTCTACACCTTCGGCCCGACCTTCCGCGCCGAGAACTCGAACACCAGCCGGCACCTCGCCGAGTTCTGGATGGTGGAGCCCGAGATCGCCTTTGCCGACCTGTCGGACAACGCGGATCTTGCGGAAGCGCTTCTGAAGTTCACCTTTGAAACTTTGCTGGCGGAGAGGCACGAGGACCTTGCCTTCTTCGACGAGCGCATCGAGAAGGGGCTGGTGGCGAAGCTGCAGGGGATCGTCGAATCGCAGTTCGTGCGCATGGACTACGGCGAGGCGATCGCGATCCTCGAGCGCGCCGGGGAGAAGTTCGAGTTCCCGGTGAAGTGGGGCGTCGACCTGCAGTCGGAGCACGAGCGCTACCTCACCGAGCGGCACGCGAAAAAGCCCGTCATCGTCATGAACTATCCCAAGGGCATCAAGGCCTTCTACATGCGGGTGAACGACGACGGCCGCACGGTGGCGGCGATGGACGTGCTCGCGCCCGGCATCGGCGAGATCATCGGCGGCAGCCAGCGCGAGGAGCGGCTTGCCGTCCTCGATTCCCGCATGGAGGAATTGAACGTAAAAAAAGAAAGCTATGACTGGTACCGCGACCTGCGCCGCTACGGCACGGTGCCGCACGCCGGCTTCGGCCTCGGCCTGGAGCGCACGCTCGCCTACGTCACCGGTCTCGCCAACGTGCGCGACGCGATTCCGTTTCCCAGAACGCCGGGCAACGCGAAGTACTGAGTAGCCTATCTATAGAAGACATGCCCGCCGATCCGGGCGACGCGCTTCTTCTCTTTCGCCCAGCCGGGAGTGATGTAGGTCGCGTGAAAGAACAGGGCGCCCTCGAGCGCCGGCGTGTACCTCTGATAGTAGACCGCCTCGGCCACCTTCCAGGCGCGTTCCCATTCCTCGCCGCCCGGCGCCGGCAGCTCATTGAATTCAGTCCACGAAAACGCGCCCACGTGACGCCCGCGGGTCGGATCCCAGTTCTTCTGATACACGACCGCGCAAACCGTGCGGGGGAATCGCCGCGAGGCCTTGCGGTTCATCGTGACTTCCGCCACGGCGTACTGCCCCGCCGCGGGCTCGCCCCGAGCCTCGAAATACACGTTTCTGGCCAGGCAGGCGAGGTTCTGCCGGTCGAGCTCGCGCGCGCGATTGCGCCTCTCGTCCTGATTCGCGAACACCGCCGACAGCAGGAATCCGAGGAGCGCGACGACCAGGCCGAGGACCAGAACGAACACCCACGGCCCCTTGTCGGCCCGGTACCAGAAGACGCGCGCGGCGTAGAGAGGGCTCAAGTTCCATGTCCTCCGAAGCCCCTACTTTGCATGCTGCGGCGGCCCGGATGAAGGCAGAAATCCCGCTTTCGCTCGGCGTCTGTTAAGCCTTGTGGGAAGCGGGCGGCTTTTGTACATTGGCCGCATCTTCCGAGGAGGGAATCGATGAAGCTGGCACTCGAAGGGGCAATCCTTGCGCTTGCCTGCGCGACCTTTGCCGCGCAGGCGCAGGAAAAAAAAGTCATCCGCGTCGGCGTGCTGATGCCGATCTCGGGCCCGGGATCGTACTTTGGCGTGATGGGCAAGGAGGGCATCGACCTCGCGCTCGAGCAGCTGAAGGGCGGGGTCAACGGCTACCACCTGCAGGTGCAGTACGAGGATTCCGCCTGCAGCCCGCTGCAGGCGACCAACGCCGTGAAGCGCGTGCTCGACCAGTTCAGGCCGCACATCGTGATCGGCGAGGAGTGCTCGGACGCGTCGCTCGCGATCGCGCCGATCCTCGAGCAGGCCAAAGTGCCGCAGCTCAATGCCGGCTCGGTGACGATGAAGCTGACCGAATCGGGTTACAGGTACGTGTTCCGCATCTTCCCCAACGCCGCGCAGCAGAGCCTGCCGCTCGCCAAGGTGGCCTACGACAGGCTCGGCGCGCGCACCGCGGCGATCCTGTACGAGAAGACCAATGCCGGCAACGACAACGCCGACGGCTTCGAGAAGCCCTTCGTCGCCATGGGCGGCAAGGTGCTGGCGAAGATCGACTTCGGGCGCGACGTGAACGACTTCACCGCCATCGCCACGCGCATCGCCTCGCTCGGCAGGGTCGACGTGCTGCCCACCTTCGCGCTGGAGGGCCAGCAGGTGCGCCTCGCGCAGGCGCTGGCGCAGGCGAAGGTCGTCCGGGGCGGCGGCGGCAACGCGGTGCAGATGGGCTCGATCTGGCTGCCGTACGGTTTCGACCAGAAGGCAGGCCAGGCGGCCGAGGGCTATGTGCGCATCGTGCAGTTCGATCCGAACGAGAAGCGCAGGATCGTGCAGGACTTCATCAGGGCGTTCCGCGCCAAGTACGGCGCCGACAAGGTGCCGACCCACATCAATTCGCACGCCTACGACACGATCCTGCTGATTGCGGAGGCGGTGCGCCGCGGCGCCACCGACTCGGAATCGATCCGCGAGCGCTTTTCCGGGTTCAAGGGCGTGGAAGTGACGACCGGCAGGATCAGCTTCGACCCGAAGGGCCAGAACTCCGACCTCTCGGTGGTCCACTTCGTCGAGACCCAGAAAGACCTGAGCTGGAAAGGGCTCGACTGGTAGAGCTGGTCGTACAGCAGGCGGTCAACGGCATCTACCTGGGCTGCCTGTATGTGATGGTGGCCCTGGGCCTCACCCTGATCTACGGGGTGCTGAACCAGATCAACTTCGCGCACGCCGACTTCGTCACCGTCGGCGCGTTCACCGCGTTCTTCACCGCGACGCGGTTCGCCACCAAGGTCCTCGGACTGCCGGACACCGGCGCCTACCTGCTGTCGATGTTCGCCGCGCTCGGCGCGGGCGCGCTGCTCGGGCTGGCGGTGAACGCGGCGGTGTTCGCGCCGTTGCGCGATCGCGGCGACGAGCTGCGGCCCCTGATCGCGACGATCGGCGTGTCGGTATTGCTCGAGAACGCGCAGCTCGCGCTCTTCGGGCCGATACCGTACCAGTTCGACTCGCCCTTCGCGCGCGAGACCCTGCGCATCGGGCGCATCTTCTTCAGCGCGCAGAGCGTGCTGGTGGTCGCGGTGTCGGCCGCGGCGATCGCCGCGCTCTACGGCTTCATGCGCTTCACGTTCCTCGGCAAGGCGCTGCGCGCGGTGGCGCAGGACCGCGAGACAGCGGGGCTGATGGGGATCAATCCGAACCTGCTCATCGCCCTGACCATCGTCATCGCTTCGGCGCTCGCCGGCATGGCCGGCGCGCTCCTCGGACCGGTGCTGGTGCTGTCGCCCTTCGCCGGGGCATCGGTGATCGTCAAGGCCTTCGCCATCGTCATCATCGGCGGCTTCGGCAACATGCAGGGCACCATCCTCGCCGGCATCCTGGTCGGCGTCATCGAGGCCTTCACGGTGCAGTACCTCGGCTCCGGGCTGATCGATCTGGTGGTGTTCGCGATGCTGCTATTGATGCTGGTGCTGCGGCCCACGGGCCTGATCGCTGAGCGGAAAGAAGAAAACGTTTGAGCGCGAGAAGAATTTATTTTGTCGTAAGCATCCTCGTCCTGGCTGCGCTGCCCTGGCTCATTGCCACACCGTACTGGCGCGGCATCCTGGTGCTGTGCGCGATGAACGTGCTGCTCGCGCTGTCGCTCAACCTCGTGATCGGGTACACCGGGCAGCTCAACCTCGGCCAGTCGGCGTTCTTCGGCATCGGCGCCTATGTCTCCACAATCCTCGTCAAGAGCTATGGCTGGAACTTCTGGCTCGCCGCCGTCGCGGCAGTTGGCGCAGCCGGCCTGCTCGGCCTCGCGCTCGCCGCCTTCGCGGTACGGCTGCGCGGGCATTACCTCGCCATCGCCTCGCTTGGTTTCGCGGTCATCACTTACCAGGTGCTGGTGAACTGGGAGAACGTCACCCAGGGCGTGCGCGGCATCTACGGCATCACGCCGCCGTTCTCGCATCCGGCGGCGCTGTTCTACCTGGTGGCAGGCATCGCGGTCCTGGTCTACGTTCTGATCGACAACCTGGTGCGCTCGCCCGTGGGCGACAGCTTGCGCGCGATCCGCGAGGACGAGGTATCGGCGGCGTCCCTCGGCATCAACCGCGCGCTGTGGAAGGCTTTTGCCTTCTGCGTCGGCGCGGCGATCGCCGGCCTCGCCGGCTGCTTCTATCCGGGCTTCGTCGGTACGCTGGTGCCCGACGCGTTCAACATCGTCGAGTCGTTCACCATGATGGCGATGGTGATCGTCGGCGGGATGGGAACCATGATCGGCCCGGTGCTCGGCGCGATCGTGCTCACCTTCCTGCCCGAATTGCTGCGCGGGTTCGGCGAGCTGCGCCTGATGATCTACGGCATCGCCCTCACGCTCGTCGTTCTGTTCATGCCGGGCGGCATGGTCCAGGCGTGGATGGCATTGCGCGCACGCCTGCGATGATTTTGCGGGCCAAAGAGATAAGCAAGAGCTTCGGCGGCGTGCGCGCGGTGCACAACGTTTCCATCGCGGTGCCCGAGAACTCGATCTTCGCCTTGATCGGACCCAACGGCGCCGGCAAGTCGACGCTGCTCAACCTGCTGTCGGGGATCTACCAGCCCGATGCGGGATCCTTGCATCTTGAGGAAACAAACCTGATCGGCCTGCCGGCGCACCGCCGCGTGCGGCTCGGCATGGCGCGCACTTTCCAGAAGATCCGCCTGTTCAGGCAGCTCACGCTGCTCGAGAACGTGCTCGCCGGCTTCCACATCCACCAGGATGCGCCTTTCTGGAAATATCTCGTTTACGGCGATACCGGGCGCTTCCGCGAGGAGGCGCGCTCGCTGCTCGCGTTCGTCGGGCTGGAGGCGCGTTCCGGCGAGCGCGCCGGGGCGCTGCCGTACGGGCAGCAGCGCATGCTGGAGATCGCGCGCGCCCTGGCGACGCGGCCGCGCCTGTTCATGCTCGACGAGCCCGCCGCCGGCCTCAACGCGGCGGAAGTCGATTTTCTGTTGAAAAGGCTGGAGCAGATCGGCCGGCAGGGCGTCACGGTGCTCGTCGTCGAGCACAACATGGACCTGGTAATGAACGTCGCGCACCGCGTTTTCGTCATGGACCACGGCGAGCCGCTGTTCGAGGGCACGCCGCGCGAAGTGCAACACGACCCGGCGGTGATCGCGGCCTACCTTGGCGGTGAATTTGCTTCTTAAGGTACAAGACCTCGAGCTCGCGTACGGCGAGGTCCCGGCGGTGCGCGAGCTCTCCTTCGACGTCGCCGAGGGCGAGATCGTCACCCTCATCGGCGCCAACGGCGCCGGCAAGACCACCAGCCTGCGCGGCGTCGCCGGCGCCATGCTGCCACGCAGGGGCCAGATCATTTTTTCAGGCCACGACATAACAGACCTGCCTGCCTATCGCCGGGCGCTCGCCGGCATCGCGCTGGTGCCGGAAGGCCGGCGCGTGTTCCCGGCGCTGACGGTGCGGGAAAACCTCGAAATGGGCGGATTCAAGTTCCGCGCCGACCGGGGCAAGCTGCGCTCGCAGATGGAGCGGATGATGGAGATGTTTCCGCGGCTGCGCGAGCGCGCAGGTCAAGCGGCGGGAACGCTTTCCGGCGGCGAGCAGCAGATGCTCGCGCTGTCCCGGGCGCTGATGTCCGAGCCGCGGCTGCTGTGCATGGACGAGCCCTCGCTCGGCCTCGCGCCGCTCGTGGTGCAGGACATCTTCCGCAGCATCCGCGCCGCCAACGCCGCCGGGACGAGCATCCTGCTGGTCGAGCAGAACGCCCGCTACGCGCTCGAAACGGCGAGCCGCGGCTACGTGCTGCAGGCGGGCGCGATCATCGCGAGCGGACCCTGCGCGGTCCTCAAGCAGGACGAGCGCGTGAAGGAAGCCTACCTCGGGAGACGGTAATGAATGACTCGCTGCAAGGAAAGGCCGCGATCGTCACCGGCGCGGGCGGCGGCATCGGCAGCGCCATCGCGCGCGCTTTTGCACACGCCGGCGCCAAGGTCGCCGCCGTTGATTTAGACATCAAGCGAATTTCCCATGAGAAATGGCTCGGGATCACTTGCGACGTGTCTTCCGAATCGGATACCAGGAAGGCGGTCGAGCAGGCGATCAAGGCCTTTGGCGGCCTGCATGTGCTGGTGAACGGCGCCGCGATGAAGGATCCGAGCGCGACCGTCGTCGACCTCGATCTCGCGGCCTGGAACCGCGTGTTCGCCGTCAACGTCGCCGGCGCCTACCTGATGAGCCGGTGGGCGATTCCGCACATTGCGCGCGCCGGCGGCGGCTCCATCATCCACATCGCTTCGCAGCTCGGCACCGTGGGCACGCCGGGGCGCGTCGCCTACTGCTCCACCAAGGGAGCGCTGATCACCATGGCCAAGGCCATGGCGGCGGACCACGCCGCACAGAAGATCCGGGTGAACACGCTCTCCCCGGGCGCGGTCGAGACCGAGCGCATGCTGCGTTTCGGCTCGATGGAAAAAGCGCGCGAGATTCTCGGCCCGAAGCACCTGCTGAGCCGCCTGGGCCAGCCCGAGGAGATCGCCGCCGCGGCGCTGTTCCTGGCGTCGGATGCTTCCAGCTTCATGACCGGCGCCGACCTGCGTGTCGACGGCGGCTACAACGCCGTGTGAGACGTCAAAGGGTCATGCCGCCGTCGACGCTGATCACCGCGCCGTTGATGTAGCTGGCGTCGTCGGAGGCGAGGAACGCGAACACGTTGGCCACCTCCTCGGGCTTGCCGAGCCGGCCGGAGGGAACCTTCGCCTCCATGCCTTTCAGCACTTCCTCCGGCATCTGGTTGAGGATCGGCGTCCTGATGAAGCCCGGGCACACCGCAACCGCGCGAATGCCCTTGCGCCCAAGCTCGCGGGCCCAGGTCTTGGTCATCCCGATCACCGCGAACTTGCTGGCCGCGTAATTGGTCTGGCCGAAGTTGCCGTACAGCCCGACGACCGAGGAGGTGGTCAGGATGACCCCCGATCCCTGCGCCAGCATGATGTCCACTACCATCCGCGTCGAGTTGTAGACGCCCTTCAGGTTGATGTCGATCACCTTGTCGAACTGCTCATCGGTCATGTTTTTCAGCTGCGCGTCCATGACGATGCCGGCGTTGTTGACCACGCAGTCGATGCGCCCCCACTTGGCCATCACGGCCTTCACCATGGCGGCGAGCGTCTCCTTCTTGGTGACGTCGACCGGATAGCCCTCGGCCTCGCCGCCCTTCGCCCGGATCGCCGCCAGCGTTTGCTGCATCAGCTCCGGATTGATGTCGCACACCGCGACCTTCGCCCCCTCGGCGGCGAACTTGACGGCCGTCGAGTGCCCGATGCCGCGCGCCCCGCCCGTGATGATGGCGACCTTCCCGGCTAGCATCATGCGCGTGGGCTGCGGCGCTAGTTGGCGACGAAGCAATAGACCAGGCCGGCGCCGCCCGAGGCTTTCAGGTTGTCCTGGCTGCAGCCGCGCGAGCCATGCGAGGAGTTCCAGGACTTCATGTGCCGGGTGTCCTTCAAGCCGGTCAGGTCATGATGGCCGACGATCGCCGAGCCTTCGCCGCTCTTCGTCCAGTTGCCGCACGTGGTGTCGCCGCCCGCGGTCGAGAAATTCCCGGCCGGGTCGGAGCCCGTCAGGATGTCGTGCATGTTCACGGCATCGCCGCGACCGCTCACCACCTCGCCCTTCTCCGTCAGCGCGGTTTGCTTGTTGATGTTGTTGCGTGCGGAATGCAGATCCGCCACGCTCTTGGCTACCACCACGCCCTTGGCGTTACGCCACGGGCCTTTGCCGATGCGATCGCGCGCGTTCACGCCCGCGTCGCCCCCCGGCAATGTCGTGCTCAAGTACGCGCGCCAGTTCGTGTGCTTCGAGCCGGCCGCCTTGGCGAGCGCAAGGCAATGCGCATCGGCGCCCTCCAGGCCGCCGAGATCGGCACCGTTGCCCTTGCCCACGCTCGTCACGAAGAACGTCATGCTGGCCTGCTGAGCGTGCACGCTGAATGCCACGAAGATAGTTACGATCGCGATTCCCGAAAGTTTCATCTGACCTCCCTTATACGGTTTCCGGCAGCGGCTTGCCCCGGGTCTCGGGCAGGAACGGGGCGCTGACGAGGCCGAGAAAGTAGATCGTCGCCACCGTCATGGCCGCGTTGCTGAAGCCGCCGAAGTTGGCGATCAAGGTTCCCGCCACCAGCGGCCCGATCCAGGCGATGAAGCGCGGCGTGTTGAAGCAGAACGCCGCCCCGGTGGCGCGGATCCTGGTCGGGAACAGCTCCGGCAGCCACACCGGCATCCACGAATACAGGCCGAGGCTGAAGAACCCGTTCACGCACGCCGCGGCGAGGAGCAGGCTCAGGTCGTGGGTCCACAGGAAAACGACCGGTGTCGTGATGAACGCGAGAGCGAAGTAAAACAGCGTCACGGGCTTGCGGCCGTACGCGTCCGCCAGGAATCCCAGGCTGATGTAGCCCGCGATGGCGCCGATGTTGTAGGCCATTCCCGCGAAGCTCGCCCACTGCGGCCCGGACAGTCCCGCCTTGGCCGCCACCGATGCGACGTAAGGCGGCAGCCATGCCGAGATGCCCCACCACGCGAGCGTCGTAGCGAGCGACATCGCGAACGCGATGAGCGCGCGACGCCGGACTTCGCGCTCGGCAAATAGCTCGAGGAGCGTGAAGCGGGTCAGCGCGCGCTCGTGCGCCTGCAGCAGTGCGCCGCCGCGCTCGCGCTCGAGCGCCGCCCGGCGGCGCAGGTTGGCCTGCTCCCAGCGCGGCGATTCCGGAATCCCGCGCCGTATCCACAGCGTGAAGAATCCGGGCAGGATTCCGAGCAGGAACATGTAGCGCCACCCGTCGGCGCCTAATGTGCCGACGAAAAGCCATACCAGCGAGGCGACGAAGAACCCGATCCCCAGGCCGCACTGCATCAGCCCGGCGCCCTTGCCGCGCGCCTTGTCCGGCCAGAGCTCGGCCGTGATCGACGCGCCGGTAGCCCACTCGGAGCCGATGGCGACGCCGACGAGGAGCCGAAGCGCAGCGAACGACACCCAGTCCCACGCGAAGGCGCTCAGCCCGGTCATGAGCGAGTAGGCCAGGATCGAGATCATCATGGTCCGCTTGCGTCCGATGTAATCGGCCAGAATGCCGCCGATCACGCCCCCGATTCCCCAGCCGAGCAGCGTGAGGGCGATCACGGCGCCGGCGTAGGTCGGGATTTGCGCGAACTGCGCCGGGGCGAGCAGCTGATGCAGCGCTGCGCCGACCGTCAGCAGAAGGGCGTAGGTCTCGTAGCCGTCGAACATCCAGCCGAGATTCGCGGCGACAAGCGTATTCCATTGCCGGCGATCGAGGCTGCCATACCACGGTTGCGAAGCAGCTATGCCAGCCTTGGACATCGCGCCCCCTGCCTAAAGCCCGCGTGCATTATGGCTCAGATCGGCGTCGCGAGCAGCGAGGGAACCAGGCCGGTGTCGGCGACGACGGTCACCGATTTCAGGCGCGCGACATCGCCTTCGATGTGCGCCTCGACGCGGTAGCGCCCGACGCTGAACAGCCGCGACTCGCCCTCGAGACTGGTCTGGAACAGGCTGTAGCCGGCCTCGAAGCAGAAGATCGAGTCTTTCTTGTCCGTAAAGCGTAGCGGGCCGATTACGTGCCGGTCGTAGTGCGGGTTGTAGAGGTTGACGTTGCGGTAGGACTCGACGCGGTCGCGCAGCATGTTCTTGTTGTCGCACCACATGAGCACGTTGGGCAGCCCCTGCTCGACATTCTCGCGCGTGACGATGCGGTAGTCGCAGTCCTCGTCGAACAGCTCGACCCAGTCCTCGAGGCGGTCCTCGTCGAGCGCCATCGCGTATTCCGCCATCAGCTCGTAGAGGCGATTCACCTGATGGCGCCGGCGGGCTCGACTCCCATCAGCTCGGCCCAGTACGACCAGAAGCCGCGGATCGGCGTCTCGGTGACGCGGTGGGCGAGGTCGCGCACTTCGCCGCGGCCGCCCATCTCGATCACGGCGCAGCCCTCGCGCGTGCTGCGCGTCGCCTTCTGCACCGCCTCGATCGCTTCGCCGTCCTCCATGCTGACCAGCCCCGCCGGGCCGACCAGGTTGGCCGAGATCAGGCGGTGGCGGGTCATCGCGGCGTCGTCGTCGGCATAGCCGAACACGGTCTGGAACACCTCGTGCGCGCTGACCCCCTGCGGCCGGATCTGGCGCGTGGCGAGCGAGTTGTTGATCTGGATCAGCAGGGCGTTGGGAAAGAACACCGGCGCGGCGAGGTTCATGCCGTCGGAGTACTCGTTCTTGAATTCCAGCAATTTCCTGTCCCGCAACTGCATGCGATCGAGCCGGGCGGCGGTGCCGGCATATGCCGCCGTTGCATCTTCCTGGGTGTCTGTCGAAGCGTAGGCGTGGTTCATGTTGTGGCGGTGGCGGCCGTCCATCTTCACGCCGCCCTTCTGCGTCGCGCGGTCCACGCCGTAGGTGACGAAGAACTCGTGCAGGAGGCTCGCGTGGTAGGTGTCGCGCAGGTTCTCGGCGTAGAGCTTCCAGTTGCCGTGGATGCGCTGGCGCGAGTAGCCGAGGATGCGGATCGGGCGCGAGAGGAAGCGCTTGATGATGCCGGTGCCGAACTCGCCGAGGTAGGCTTCTAGCGGCTCGGCCCGGTCGGAGAAGCTGCCGAACAGCATGCCGTGGCAGCTCGCCAGCTTGAGCTTGCGCGGCGAGACGGCGTGCATGTCGAAATCCTGCGGCATGCCGCCTTCGCCTTTCAGCCCTTTGCGGAACGGCAGCCCGGTCAGCTCGCCGGAGCTCGAGTAGCACCAGCGGTGGTAGAGGCACACCAGCCGCTCGGCATTGCCGCGCAGCGAGCGCACGATCATCGCGCCGCGGTGCGAGCAGCGGTTGACGAAAGCATGGAGCGCGCCGTCCTTGTCGCGCGACACGATCACCGGGGTGTCGCCCACCCAGGTGGTGCGGAAATCGCCCGCATTCGGGATCTCGGCTTCCAGGCACAGGTAGCTCCACGCCGGGCCGCGGAAGATGCGCTCCATCTCCAGCTCGTAGATCGCCGCGTCGTGGTGCAGCCAGAACGGCACGCGCGAATAGTCGTTGCGGGGCCAGGCGATTTCAGGGTTCATGATGTGCTCCCAACCACGCTAAGAAGTCATTTCCTGAAGCCGAGAATGCCGGCCGCCGAGGAGCGCGGGTCACGCCGGCCGCTGCGCCCTTCATCGACCAGCATGAAGAAATCGAACAGGGCGCGGTTGAAGGCGTCCGGAGCCTCCAGGTTGACAGTATGTCCCGCGTGCGGCAGGACGACCAGTCCCGAGGTCGCGATGCTGCGCTTCATGAGCAGCGCCGGCTCGAGGCACGGCTCATCCTCGTCGCCGGTGATGATGAGCGTCGGCACGTCGATTCTCTTCATGCCGTCGACCAGCTCCCACAGCGAGGGGCGGCGCATCTGCACGCCGCGCATGGTGAGCGCCTGGCCTTTCGGCGAATGCTCGAGGAACTGGCGGGCGAACTCGGCCCAGCCGCGCGGGTCCTTGTTCTGGAACTGCACCCGCGTGGGTCCGAGCGCGTATTTCTTCGCCGCTTCGGCCCAGTCCGACTCGAAGGAAGACGCGGCGGCCTCGCACTCTGCCCGGAACTTCTCTTTCTTGTCGGGCTCGGCGCCGTAGCCGCAGCCCGCGATCACCAGCGAGCGCGCGCGTCCGGGGTAGGCGATGCCGGCGTGCAGGGCTGCGAAACCGCCCATCGACAGCCCGACGATGTGCGCGCGGTCGAGCTTCAGATGATCCAGCACGGCGATGACGTCGTCGCGCGCGTGGGCCTGGGAATAGCGCGCCGGATCCTCCGGCACGTCGGAGGGCGGAAAGCCGCGCGCATTGAAGGCGATGCAACGGAAGTAGCGCGCGAAAAAGCGCATCTGCGGCTCCCAGCTGCGATAGTCGCCGGCGAATTCATGGATGAACAGCAGCGGCATGCCGCTGCCCGCCTCCTCGTAATGGAGGCGGGTGCCGTCCTTGGCGGTGGCGTACGACATGAACTTATCATAGGCTCCAACCGCCATGACCAAACAGTGGAACAGCGAAACGATCGAGAGCATGCTCGCGGCGCAGGGCATACGGCTGGCGCCTGGTCGTGCCGAGAAGATCGCGGCCGCCCTGAACGCCGCGACCTTATCCGGTTCCCTCCCTCTGGAATTTGAATCCGATCCGACCGGCTACCAGCTCGCCCTGGAGCGCTGCAAGGCAAAATGAGCGATCCGGCCGCTCTTTCCCTCGCCGCGGCTGCGCAGGCGCTGCGCGCGCGGCACGTCAGCTCACGCGAGCTGGCGGATGCTTGCCTGGCACGCATCGCCCGCTGGCAGCCGCGCATCAACGCCTTCATCTCCGTAGAACAACAACCTGCCGACGAAGGCGTGCCCCTTGCGCACAAGGACATGTTTTATCGCAAGGGCCGGGTCTCCAACTGCGGCTCGAAGATCCGGCGCGGCTGGATCGCGCAGGAGACCTCCACCGCGCTCTCGCGCCTCGATGCCGCCGGCATGCCGCAGATCGGCACGCTCAACATGGCGGAATTCGCCTATGGGCCGACCGGCCACAACGAGCACTGGGGCGACTGCCGCAATCCCTGGAATCCGGACCACATCGCCGGCGGCTCCTCGAGCGGTTCCGGCGCCGCGGTCGCGGCGCGCCTCGCCTTCGGCGCGCTAGGCTCCGACACCGGCGGCTCGGTGCGCATTCCGGCGGCGGCGTGCGGCGTGACCGGGCTGAAGACCACCTGGGGCAGGGTTTCGCGCCACGGCGCGATGCCGCTGTCCCATTCGCTCGACACCATCGGTCCGCTCGCGCGCAGCGCCGAAGACTGCGCTTTGATTCTCGCCGCGATCGCCGGTTTCGACCCGCAGGATCCGCTGAGCTCGCGCGAGCCGGCAGGAAATTATTCTCTTGCGAAAAGGAAATTCCGGGTCGCCCTGTCGAGCGATTGGATCGAGCGGCACGCCGAGCCGGAGGTGGCTGCCGCCGTGCTGGCCGCGGCCCGCGACTTGGGCGCCACCCTGGTTGAAGTCGAGCCGCCGGAATTCGATACCCTTTCCGCGCATTGCATTACCGTGATGCAGGCCGAAGCCTCGGCGCAGCATGCGCGCTGGATGCGCGAGCGCCCCGGCGATTATTCGTCCGCGGTCCGTTCCCGCCTCGAGTCGGGCTTTGCCGTTCCGGCGGCGGCCTACCTCGAGGTCCTGCGCCTGCGCGCGGCGTGGCTCGAGCGCTTCTGTACGGCGACGCTTGCCAACGCGGATCTCTATCTGCTGCCGGCGATGAAAGTGCGCGTTCCCACCCTCGAGCAGACCGGCCCGCGCGGCGGGGCCGGCATGCCGGCGCTGCTGGCGGAAGTCACTCGGCTTACGCGCTGGGTCAACTATCTCGGCGTGCCTGCGCTCGTCGTTCCCTGCGGTTTCGATTCGCTCGGCCTGCCCATCGGCCTGCAGCTCGTCGGCCGCCCGTTCGCGGAGGCCGCGCTGCTCGCGGCCGGGCACGCCTTCCAGTGCGAAACCGACTGGCACTGCCGCGCGCCCGCCGAGCGCTCGATATAATCGCCCGCGAGGAGAGCGGTTTGAAAGCGCCGTCATTCGCCTACGCCCGGCCGGGCACATTGGCCGAGGCCTTCGACTTGCTGGAGCGCCATGGCGAGGGCGCGCGCATCCTCGCCGGCGGCCAGAGCCTGATTCCCTCGCTCAACATGCGGCTGTCGTCGCCCGAGCTGCTGGTCGACATTACGGGTCTTGCGGGCCTTTCAGGAATTGAATCTTTGCCAAAAGGCTTGCGCATCGGCGCGCTCGTCACTCACGCGCAGATCGAAAGATCGCCGGAAGTAAAGAGACATGCCCCGCTCCTCGCCCAGGCGGCGCCGCACATCGCGCACCCGGCGATCCGCAACCGCGGCACGCTGGGCGGCAGCCTCGCGCTCGCCGACCCGGCCGCCGAGTATCCGGCCTGCGCAGTGGCGCTCGACGCCACCCTCGTCATTGCAGGAAAGAAAGGCGAAAGACGGGTAAAGGCAGGCGCGTTCTTCAAAGGGCTGTTCGAAACCGATCTGCGGCCCGGGGAAATCCTCGCCGCGGCCGAATTCCCGCCCGCCGACAAGGCAGTGTTCGTCGAGCTCGCCCGCCGTCACGGCGATTATGCAATTATTGGCCTGGCAGGAACTCAAGCCGCTTCCCGGAAGAGATTCGTTTTTCTCGGCGCGGGAGCGACTCCCATCCTCGCCGTGAACGCCTCGAAAGCAAGCTCTTTGGAAGAAGCCAGGGAAGTTCTTGGAAAGGACCTTGATCCGCCGGCCGACCTCTACCACTCTTCCGCCACCAAGCTTCATCTCGCCAGGGTCCTGCTCGAGCGCGCATGGAACAAGCTCTAGATACCACGATGACGGTGAACGGCAGCCCGGTGCGCCGGCGGATTCCCGCGCGCCAGCACCTGGTGGACTTTTTGAGGGAGGAATTGGGTTTGACCGGCTCGCACATCGGCTGCGAGCACGGAGTGTGCGGCGCATGCACGGTGAGGGTCGACGGCGACATCGTGCGCGGCTGCCTGATGCTCGCCGTGCAGGCGAACGGCTGCAAGGTGGACACCATCGAGGGCCTTTCGGATTCCGGCGAGCTCGAGGCGCTGCAAAAGGCCTTCCACGAGAGGAACGCGCTGCAATGCGGCTTCTGCACGCCGGGCATGCTGATGGCGGCCCAGGACCTGGTTCTGCAAAAAAAGAAGTGTTCCAGAGAAGAGATC